>BNJT01001187.1_pt1 | contig 158804 bp, 230 predicted proteins | sample 8540491 | NCBI WGS metagenome assembly BNJT01 (sample SAMD00202455, study PRJDB9452) | human saliva metagenome | host: Homo sapiens
ATATGGATAATACAAAGCAGATTAAATATTGAATACTTTTTCATTACAGTCATTATTTTTGGATGACATACTGCATGGTTGTTGGTTTTTTTCAGTAACCTATCTTTTTATCATGTGGATATTCAAATCGTGAAGCAGGTTATATCCTGGCTTCTGCAAATATTTGTGCGCTAATTTTACAACCATTTTTTGCGGATTTAGCAGATCGTTCAAAGAAGATTAACGCAATGACAATTTTTTTGGTATCGATTGTAATTATCTTTGTGTGTTCAATAGGACTATTCTTTATTAGTGTTCGTTCGGTTATATTAACACTTATCTATGTCGTGATGATTACGTTGGCGAATGCTGTTATTGCATTTTTAACTTCTGTGCAGTTTTTTTAATGGATCCCTCAAAGTCTAAGATTAACTTTGGCTTATGTCGTGCGGGAGGTTCATTATGTTTTGCGATTCTTTCTGCAGCGATGGGGATTCTTATTGAAAGAATCGGTATGAAATCTATCCCGACAGCACTGTTTATTATTACGATATTAATCATTTTATTATGCATATATATTACGCGTCATCGTATCCAAACTACGCTAGATACGACGAATTCTTTGACGAACAATAAATCTAGTTCATTACTTGTATTCTTTAAAGAAAATCCAAAGTTTATGGTTTTTATCCATTGCAATGTTATTTATCTATTATGCACATGCCTTTATAACCAATTTTACGATATCTATCGTACGTAATGTTGGTGGAGATCACCGTGAAATGGGATATTTGATTGCCTTTATGGCACTCATGGAACTTCCGGGAATGATAGGGTTTAAAGAGATTAGTCGTCGTTTTAAAGTATCTTCGTTACTCTTATTTTCGATGATTATGTTTAGTGTAAAAGCTATTATTGTATGGCTTTCACCATCACTTATAACATTATCATTTGGGATTTTGCTTTACAGGTTGTTTCTTTTGCATTATATATTCCTGCATCTGTGCAATATGCAAATATTATCATTGATGAAAAGGATACTGTAAAAGCACAGATGATGTTTAATTTAATGCAAGCTGGTGGTGCTGTGTTTTCATCAATCATTGGCGGATGGTTGATTGACTTTAGTGGTATCTCACATGCATTACTAGTTGGAGCTATCTTATCTTGTATCGGTACAATGATTGCCTTTACAGCTATACAGAATACAAAGGGGTAACTATGAAGAAATTTACAGACCATATTTATTACATGGATAATAATCCAGAAACAGATCAACCATATGTTTATTTAATACATGGTTCAAAGTTTAACTTGCAGATTGATGCTGGTAATAGCCCTGAAAACTATCATAAGTTTTTATCAGAAGTGAAAAGACTTAGGCTTAAAGGAACCTAAGCTTTTAGCAATTACACATTGGCACTGGGACCATACTTTTGGTATGGTTGCTTGTAATGTTCCGATGATTGCTTCTGTAAAGACCAATGCATACTTAAAGAGAGTAAAGAATTGGAAATGGACAGAAGAGGCGATGCAAGAACGTTTAAAAGACGGGAGAAGATATTCAGTTTTGTTATGATTGCATGCATAAGCAGTATTCCGATATTGGTATGATACAGGTTCGCGAAGCAGATATTACATTTGACTCTGAAATTGTATTTGATTTAGGAGATATTCATGTAAAGGGGATTCACATTGATACTCCACATACACGTGATGCAGTTTTATATTATGTTGAGGAAGAGAAGGTTGTGATTGCGGCAGATGCTGAATATGAAGATTATTACGATAATAATAGTCAGTATGATCCTTCACGTTTAGCATCCTTTTATACAATTTTTAGAGGGATTAGATTTTTGAATATTATTTACGTGGACACGATGACTTTAAACTAACAAAAGAAGAAATCTTAAATAAGCTTAAAGCCGCAATGTAAACGCAATCATTTTCATAGGTTCAATGGTATAATAAACACATGGATTTAAGTGATAAGAGACTAAAATTAACTCCAAAACGACTGGAAGTATTACATCAACTTGGTCTTCATACAACGGATGATCTTTTAATGTATTATCCGTATCGTTATGAGACAATCACGACTACAGCTTTTTGAGGATTGGAAAATGAAAGATAAAGTTTGGTTTGAAGGAGAGGTTGTTCAACTACCAAGAAGTTGGCGTAAAGGTAGACTTGTAACAACTACTTTTCAAGTACGTACTCAGGAACAAATCTTAACTGTCACAATTTTTAATCGTCCATGGGCAAAGAGTTTAAACTTAAATCAGATATTAACAATACAAGGTGTATATCAAGGTAACAGTAAAGTTACTGCTATTAGTTATGATACAAAGCCTTTAGCAGAACATGCGGCAATTACACCCTATCTATAGTATTAAAGAAGGTATTCGTCAAAAGACATTACAATCGATTATTCATTCTGTTCTAAATCATTTACAGGATGAAATTCTAGATGATATTCCTGATGAATTTCGGCAAGCATATCGATTGTTACCACTAAAGGTGGCGTATCGTTGTATTCATATTCCAACGAGTATGAATGAAGTTCAAGCTGCTGTACGTACGCTAAAAGTATGCAGAGTTTTTTTACGATTCTTTACTGCGATTCAACTCATGCGTAATACAGAGGGGATACGTATTGAAAAGAAACCAAAAATCTTTTCTTCTAAGAAAATCCAACAAGCTATTCAAAGTCTTAGCTTTGAGATGACAGCCGATCAAAGAGATACATTAGAAAAGATTCTAAATGATATGGGTAGTACACATACGATGTATCGTTTGGTACAAGGGGATGTTGGTTGTGGTAAGACAGTTGTGGCAACACTTGCCTTGTATGCGGCTTATTTAAGTGGGATATCAAGGTGCAATGCTAGCACCAACAGAAATTCTTGCACGTCAACATTATCAATCAGTTAATGAAGTTCTTGCGCCTTTTCGGCGTAAAAACAGAAGTTTTATATTCAGCATTATCATCTGCCAAAGAAAGAAAGAAATTTTGGAAGATGTATCTTCTGGGAAAAATAGATATCTTAATTGGGTACGCATAGTATGATTCAAGATACTGTTGTTTTCCATAAAGTTAGGATTTAACAATCGCTGATGAACAACAACGCTTTTGGTGTAGCACAGCGTAAAAGCTTTAAAAACAAAAAGGGTGAACAAGTAGATTTTCCTTTTGATGAGTGCAACACCAATTCCTAGAACACTTGCGGCATCTTTATTTGGAGACATGGACGTTAGTACGATTGAAACGATGCCAGCTGGAAGAATTGCACCTGTTACAACTCTTGTCAAAGAGAATAGTTTCCGTACAGTTTTAGATGATGTAAAAGCGTCTTCTTGAAAGTGGAAGACAGTTATATGTGATTTGTGCAGCTGTTGATGAAAATGAAGAGTATCACGCACGAAATGTGTATGATACAACTGAATCGATACAGAAAGTTATTTCCAAAATATAAAGTTGCTTGTTTACATGGCCGTATGACAACAGACGAAAAAAACAAGCAATCATGCAAGCATTCCATGATAATGATATTCAGATACTCGTATCTACAACTGTCGTTGAAGTTGGTGTCAATGTTGTAAATGCGACGGGTATGATTATCTATGATGCAGACCGCTTTGGTTTATCCCAATTACATCAGTTGCGTGGTCGTATCCAACGTGGTAGTGAACAGGGATATTGTTGGTTATTAACAGGCAGTCAAGAAGAACGCGTATTACAACGCTTAGAAGTACTTGTAAAATCCAACAATGGCTTTGAAATATCCTATGAAGATTTACGTTTGCGTGGGCCCTGGTGATATACTTGGTACAAGGCAAAGTGGTGTTCCAGACTTTATTTTAGGAAACATTGTTGAGGATACTGCAATGATTAACCAAGCCCGCAAAGATGCATTAAAAGTAATGGAATCTGCGGATAATCCAGATTATCAAATTCTATTAGAATCCGTTCGTAAACGGAATGAAAAGAATGCGGAATACGCAGATTAGGAGGTACTATTTTGAATATTATTGAATGGCTAGAAAATCGTCATATCAAAGTAAATAATGTAAAAATGATACAACAAGCATTTATACATTCTAGTTATGCACATGAACACAAGAGTAAGAATGACAATGAGCGATTAGAGTTTATGGGTGATGCAGTACTACAACTTTGGTCTAGTAATGCAATTTATCCATTAAACTTAAGCGAAGGCCATATGACACGTTTACGTGCACAACTTGTATGTGAAAAGGCATTAGCGATTTATGGTCGTCAATTACATCTAAACGATTATTTATTGTTAGGTTCTGGTGAAGAAAAGACAGGCGGTAGAAACAAGGATGCGATTATTGCGGATATGTTTGAAGCTTTCCTAGGTGCATTATTTTTAGATCAAGGAATGGATGCGGTTGATAACATTCTTTCAGAAGTTATTACACCAAGACTTGCACATCCAGAGGATGTAGGGTGTTATCCATGACTATAAAACAAAACTACAGGAATATGTTCAATCCGATTCACGTCAAACGGTTAAATATGAGTTAGTCAGTGAAACAGGTCCAAGTAACGCACCAGAATTTGTAATGAATGTTTTGGTGGATGGATTAGTACTTGGTACGGGTAGTGGACAATCCAAAAAACAAGCAGAGCAAAATGCAGCTCGAAATGCATTTGAGAAAAATGGCTAAATAATAAGGGGGATACTATGGTCATTACAGAAATCATAAACGCAGTAAAGGCAGGTCAATTAGATGAGAAATTGACAGCACTCTATGGTGCTGATGCACTTGCATCACAGAAAGTACGCTATGAAGAAGTACTTTCAAAAGCGAAAGATTTATTAGGGGATGAAGAAGCACATATCTTTAGTGCACCAGGAAGAACAGAAGTAGGTGGAAATCATACAGACCATCAATTAGGTCGTGTAGTTGCGGCTAGTATTGATTTAGATGTCATTGCGGTGGTTGTTCCTACTGATGATTCTATCGTTACTTATCACGCTAAGGGATTCAGTGTTAGTCCCAGTTGATTTACACAATTTAGAAATTAATGAAGCTGAAAAGAACACAACAGAATCTTTAATTCGTGGTATCGCTGCTGGCTTTACAAAGAAGGGTTATAAAGTTGGTGGTTTTAAAGCGTATTCTGAAAGTAATGTACTTTCTGGTGGCGGTATGTCTAGTTCTGCTGCATTTGAAGTATTAATCGGAACAATCTTCAGTCATTTATATAATGACGCAGCGATTTCATCTGAAGAAATCGCAAAGATTGGTCAGTTCTCAGAAAATGTATACTTTATGAAGGCAAGTGGTTTACTTGATCAGATGGCATGTTCTGTTGGTAGCTTTGCGGCAATGGATTTTGCCAATAAAGAAAACCCACAAGTTACTTCAATTCCATTTAATCCTGCAGATTATGGATATGACTTAATTTTGACAGATGTTAAGGCAAGCCATGCGGATTTGAGTGATGAATATAGTGCAGTACCTTATGAAATGAAGGCGGTTGCTAAACTATTTGGTCAAAGAAGTACTAAGCCAAATTACATTAAATGAATTACTATCTAATGCAGCGAAGATTCGTCAGGAAGTAAGTGACCGTGCATTCTTACGTGCATATCACTTCCTAAATGAAACCAATCGTGCAAAACTACAGGCAGAGGCATTAAAAGAGAATGATATTAAGACTTTCTTACGCTTTAGTCAAAGAGAGTGGTCATTCATCTTATATGTATCTACAGAATGTATTAATTCCAGGTGATAGCCAAAATCAAGCACTTGCGATTGCATTAGCACTGAGTGAAACAGTACTTGGTGATGATGGTGCATATCGTGTTCATGGTGGTGGTTTTGCAGGAACAATTCAAGCATATGTTCCACACGCAAAGACTGCTGAATATATTGCTTTAATGGAAGCTACATTTGGTAAGGATTGCTGCTATAAGTTACGTATCCGTGACTGTGGTGGTATTTGCGTTATTTAGTGAGGAAAAAATGTTAAAAGAAAACTATATTTTATTGGGAAAAGCAGGCGATAAAGAAATTCGCTTATTGCCAAACATGTTAAATCGCCATGGCTTAATTGCGGGTGCTTCAGGTACTGGTAAGACTGTTACATTAAAGGTTATTGCAGAATCATTAAGCCAAATGGGTGTATCTACATTTATCGCGGATGTTAAGGGTGATTTATCAGGAATGATTCAAGAAGGAGATTTATCTGCTATTTCAGGTAGACTTGAAAAGCTTGGAATCACTGATTTTGAAGTACGTAAGTTCCCTGTACACTTTTTTGATGTATATCGTAAGAAGGGTCATCCAATTCGTGCCATCATGGAAGAATTTGATTCTTTATTACTTGCGCGTATTTTAGAACTTACAGATGCGCAAGAAGGTAACCTTCAAATCATCTTGAAAGTTGCTCAAGATATGAACCTAGATATTATCGACTTGAAGGATCTTCAAGCGATGACAAATTATGTTGGTGAACATGCTAGTGAGCTTTCTTTGAAATATGGTAATGTTACAAAACAGAGTATTGGTGGTATTCAAAGAAAGTTATTACAGTTAGAACAACAAGGGTGGAACAAACTTATTTGGTATGCCTGCACTTTCAATTCATGATTTGATTTCTACAGAAGGTGGACTTGGTATGATGAATATGTTGGAGTGTCAAGAGTTATTCCAACATCCACTTCTTTACGCTACATTCTTGTTATGGTTATTAAATCGTATCTATCAAGATTTACCAGAAGTTGGTGATGTAGAGAAAGCCAAAGATTGTATTCTTCTTTGATGAAGCACACTTATTATTCAAGGATGCTCCTAAGGCATTGCTTGATAAGATTGAGCAAATTGTTAAGTTAGTTCGTTCAAAGGGTGTTGGTGTATTCTTTATTACACAATCTCCAAACGATATTCCTAATTCAGTTCTTGCGCAATTATCCAATCGTATTCAACATGCATTACGTGCATATACACCAACAGAAATTAAGGCAGTTAAGTTAGCTGCTGATTCCTTCCGTGCAAATCCTAATCTAGATACAGCAGAACGTATTACGAATATGAAGACTGGTACTGCTTTAGTATCTGTATTGGATGAAGATGGTGCTCCTACAATGGTAGAAGAGACAATGATTTTACCTCCAATGTCTTCAATGCAGATTGCGGATGAATCTTTGGTAATGCAGACGATTCAACATGACTCTATCTATGGAAAGTATGAAAAAGATATTGACCCAGAGAGTGCGTTTGAAACAATGACTGCAATCAAGGAACAAGAGGAAGAAGAAGCACGTCTTGCGAAAAGAGAAGCTTGCACAAGAAAAACTTGCGGCTGCTCAGGCAAAAAGAAGCTGCGAAACGCAGTAAAGAAAAATGACTGGTCTGGACGTATTGCAAAGAAGATTCGTAATCGTACAGAAACAGAATTAATCAATGTTGGAATTCGTTCCGCAAAAGAAATTCTTATCCGGTTTCTTTTAAGTAAAGTTATGAGGTGACTAGAAGTATCAGTCACCTTTTCTTTTGTTGAATTCTATAAGATGCTTATACAAGAATGAGGGAAGTAAAAGTATTTTTTTATGTTAAAATAAGGGGACGAAAAGGAGTAATGTATGACGCAATATTTAAAAGATTTAGTGAAAATAGATAATCAAGATGAGCTTTTATGATGAAATCGAAATTGAAAGAGTTCGTTTATTTCGTGCACAAAATCTTTTAGAGATACATTTACATACTCCAAATGTATTATCTTTTGATATTTATCAAGAAATCCGTCATAGATTAAATGATCTAACAGGCTCAACTATCAAATTATTTATTCAGCCAGATCAAAATCGTTGTAATCAAGTAGAAATTAGAAAATACTTAGAAGTATTCTTTCATACAAATCCCTGAGATGCGTATTCTTGAAAGTGGCACTTTCCAATATGATGCTCAAAAGTGCATTATTAAATATGCATTTGCTAGTGCAACTGATTGTGACCGTGCAAGTAGTTATATTGAACATGTAGAGTCTTTTTTAGCGACGATTGGTTTGCATGGTGTGAGTGTACTTACAGAAACACTGATTCCTGTTATGCAAAAGGAAATTAAAGAAGTCAATGTAAAGGTTGTAAGTGATGAGGTCGAAAAAGCCACAAGAAAAGCTAACCTATAAATATCAACGTACCAAGATGGATGACTACGAGAAAATTAGTTTAGTAGATGTTCATGATCCTATTGCAGATATTCAATTTGAAGGTGAAGTGTTTGGGAAATGACTTCATTGAAATTCGTAAGACTGGAAAGACAATTCAAACATTTAGTGTATTTTGATGGTACAGATGCAATTTCGGTTAAGCGTTTTGAAGGTAGAGGTGTGACAAAAGAAGATCTTTCTTCAATTCGTGATGGTGATTACGTCCGTATCTATGGAACAATTTCTTATGATAACTTTGCTAAGGATTTAACCTGTATCGCTTCTAATGTTGTAAAGATTGAAAAAGCGAAGACAGTTGATTTAGCGGAAGCTAAGCGTGTTGAGTTACACATGCATACAAACTTATCTGAAATGGATGGTGTTTGTGATATCAAAGATATCATTACCTATGTATATAACTTAGGACATCGTGGTATTGCGATTACTGATCATGCGGATGTACAGTCTCTTGTAAAGGCGTATAACACTGCACAAGGCTTAAAGAAGAAAGATCCAGAGAGAGACTTTAAAGTTGGACTTGGGATGTGAATTTAATCTAGCAAATGATGAATTAACAATTGTTCGCAATGCGACAGATGAAAATCTAGATGATGTAACATATGTATCTTTTGACTTAGAGACTACCGGTTTATCTTGTTACTATGACCATATCATTGAATTTGGTGCTGTCCGTATTAAGAATTCAACGATTATTGATCGTAAACAGATGTTTATTCAAGCCACCAGTTTCTATTCCTGGTTTTATTACATCAAAAGACAAATATTACAAATGACATGGTAAAAAATGCCAAGCCATTTGCGGAAGCAATTGATGAAATCTTTAGACTATATCAAAGATGATGTTTTAGTTGCTCATAATGCGACCTTTTGACTATTTCTTCTTAAATGAAGAGTTACGTCGTATTGGTCGAAAACCATTAACCAATGTTGTGATTGATACCTTAGATATGTCACGTGCTGTATTACCAGATCGTAGAGCATATCGCTTTAGGTAACTTATCACGTTATTATCATGTAAATTACAACGAAGAAGAAGCACACCGTGCTGACTTTGATGCTGGAGCATTAGCAGATGTATTCTTGTGCTTTACTAAAGGATGCGAAAGATAAGTTTGCTGCAAAATCAATCTCTGACTTACAAACGAAATTACAGTCTCCTAAATCATTTATGAAGGTAAGACGTAGTCATGTTTGTGCTATCGCAAAGAATCATGATGGTTTAGTTGCGCTATATAAACTTGTTACAGAATCCAATACAAATACACTTGCAGTCAATGGGAAAGCAACTGGTAAAGAGGGTACTGATGTAGCTGCTGAACCTCGTGTTGTACGTTCGACGCTACAAAAGTATCGAGAGAATTTATTACTAGGGTCCGCATGCCTTAATGGTGAGGTGTTTGAACTTGCATGTAATGGTGACGATGCTCGTTTAGAAGAAGCGATGAAGTTTTATGACTATATTGAACTTCAACCATTAGGAAATTATTCTACTTCCATTGTATTAGGTAGTATTCCAAGTGTCGATCGTTTAAAGGAAGTACAAAAACGTATCATTCGCATGGCACATAAATTGAATATTCCAGTCTGTGCAACAAGTGATGCACATTACTGTACGCCTGAACAAAAGGTATTCCGTGATGTGTATATTATGTCTCAAGGTGTAGGTGGTACAATTCACCCACTATATATTCGTGATGAAGCCTTTACGTTTACGTACGAAGAATCCTGATCAGCATATTCGTTTAACAGATGAAATGAAGAAGGAATTTGCTTGGCTAGATGATCCAGATTTAATTGAGGAGATTGTAGTACGAAATCCGAATAGTATCTTTGACTTGATTGAAGAAGTTCGTCCAGTTCCTGCAGGTACATATCCACCAATCATTGAAGGTTCTGATGATAAGCTACGTAAGATATGTCACGATACTGCAATGAATATGTATGGATTTGAAGGTAAGATTCCTGATATTGTGATTGATCGTTTAAATAGTGAATTGGACAATATCATCCGTAATGGATTTGGTGTACATTACTATATCGCACACTTACTGGTTAAGAAATCGAAATGATGATGGTTATGTCGTTGGTTCACGTGGTTCTGTAGGTTCTTCCTTTACCGCAACGATGTCTGGTATTACTGAAGTAAATCCACTTCGTCCACACTATCTATGTCCAAAAGTGTCATTACAGTGAATTCTATGATGATCCATCGATTGCGTCTGGTTTTGACTTACCGGATAAGGTATGTCCACATTGTGGTGAAACAATGCGAGGTAATGGACATAATATTCCATTCCAAACATTCTTAGGATTTAATGCTGATAAGACGCCAGATATTGACTTAAACTTCTCGAATGAATATCAATGGCGAGCACATGCATTTATTAAAGATGTATTTGGGGAAGACCATGCATTCCGTGCCGGTACAATTGGTACTGTGGCTGAAAAGACTGCGTTTGGTTATGTACAAGGCTATTGCGAAAAGATGAAAATTAGCAATATGCGTAAACCAATGAAGGATTATCTTGCGCATGGTTGTCAAAACGTTAAACGTACAACTGGTCAGCATCCTGGTGGTATTATCATTATTCCTCATGAATATGAGGCAGAAGATTTTACACCAGTACAATATCCAGCAAATGATCCAACTTCAGCTTGGAAGACAACACACTATGACTTCCACGATATTCATGATAATGTCTTGAAGTTTGATATTTTAGGTCACGTTGATCCAACCGCAATGCGTTTATTGCAGAAGATTGCTACAGTGAAGCCGTTGGATATTCCAATGAATGATGTTGAAACCTTATCCTTGTTCTCGTGTGATGATGCCTTAAAAGCAGATACGAGAATCTATAAGAAAGAAACAGGTGCGCTAGGTTTACCTGAGTTTGGTACACGTACAACGCGTGGTGTACTTGAAGAAACACGTCCAAAGAAGTTCTCTGATTTAGTTATTATTTCTGGTCTATCACATGGTACAGATGTATGGGCTGGGAATGCACAGGAACTAATTCGTCAAGGTCATAAGATTGATGAAGTTATTGGATGTCGTGATGATATTATGACGTATCTTTTAGACCATAATCTAGAGTCACTAGATGCTTTTAAGATTATGGAATCTGTACGTAAGGGTAAAGGTTTAACGGAAGCTTGGGAAAAATCCATGATTGAGCACCAGGTTCCAGATTGGTACATTGAATCATGTAAGAAGATTAAGTACATGTTCCCGAAAGCTCACGCAGTTGCGTATGTTATGATGGCCATGCGTATTGCATGGTACAAGGTACATGAACCTCTCAATTTCTATATTCAGTATTTAACACTACGTTGTGATACTTATGAAATTGAAACGATGGCTAAGGGTATTGATGTGATTCGTACGCGCATGAATGATATTAGTACACGTATTGCGGAACGTAATCCTGAAAATCCTGTCTCAAATAAAGAGAAGTCTTTATTTGATGTATTAGAAGTATGTGAAGAATTGTATGCACGTGGTTATAACATCTCTAATGTTGATTTATATAAATCACTTGCGACTGAGTTTAGAGTTTCACCAGATAATCCAAAGACGATTATCCCACCATTTACTGTGATTGATGGTTTAGGTGTTAACGTTGCTAAAGTCAATTGAAGAGGCACGTGAAAAGGGTGAATTCTTATCTAAAGAGGATATCCTAAAACGTACACAGGTATCTTCTTCCATGTTAGTGAAACTTTCACACATGGGTTGTTTAGTAGGATTACAAGAAAGTAATCAAATGAGCTTTATTCTAAACTTGACGTTTATCACAAGCAGGTCTAAAATTTGAATATCAAATGCATTGAAAAGGACACGATATGTATAGTGCTGATAGAGAGAGTATTCCGGTTGCTGGAAGGAATATGAGGCATATATGTATTACTACCTTGGAGCAGTGCTCGAAAGAGTTACCGTAGTTCTACGTTACAGATATAAAGTGTCAACGTTTATCGTTGGAATTAAGGTGGTACCGCGCTAATAGCGTCCTTTCATAGAAGGGGCGCTTTTTGTTTGCCCCATACGAGGAGGAGATTATGAGAAATTTTAAAGAAGATGCTTCATTAAATACGCTAAATCATAGCTGCGCGCATTTAATGGCCCAGGCTGTAAAACATCTATACCCACAAGCGAAGTTCTGGGTAGGTCCAGTTGTTGAAGAGGGATTCTACTATGACATTGATTTAGGTGATGATGTTATTCGTGATGAAGATCTACCAAAAATTGAAAAAGAAATGAAGAAGTGTGCAAAGGCAGATAAGCGTATTGTTCGTCAAGAAATTACACGTGAGGAAGCCTTGGAACAGTTCAAAGATGACGAATATAAGATTGATTTAATTAATCGTATGCCTGAAGGCACAAACATCTCTATGTATACACAGGGTGACTTTTACTGACTTATGTCGTGGTCCTCATACAGATACTACAAAGAACTGTCGTTACTTCAAGTTGATCAAGCACTCTGGTGCATATTGGAAAGGGTGATAAAAACAACAAGGTATTACAACGTATCTATGGTGTTTGTTTACCAACACAAGAGGATTTAGATTCACACTTAGCTGATCTTGAAGATGCAAAACAAAGAGATCACCGTAAGCTTGGTAAGGATATGCAAATCTTTCATGTTCTCAGAAATCGTTGGTGGTGGCTTACCACTTTGGTTACCAAATGGTATGACAGTTAGACGTTTATTATCTGATTACATCATGGATAAAGAAATTGCTAGAGGTTACCAACATGTATTAACACCATCTGTTGCTAGTACAAAGCTATACAAGATTTCAGGACACTTAGCACACTATAAGGATGATATGTTCCCAATTATGGAACGTGATGACGATGAATTTGTATTACGTCCTATGAACTGTCCTGAACATATGATTATCTATAAGTCACAATTACATTCCTACCGTGATTTACCAATCCGTATTGCTGAGATTGCCAATGACTTCCGTTTTGAAGCATCAGGTGCATTAACTGGTATTGAACGTTCCCGTGCGTTTACACAGAATGACTCTCATATCTTCTGTACAGAAGAACAGATTGCTTCTGAAATTAAAGCAGTAACGGAGTTAATCTTGGATGTATATAAGGACTTTAACTTAAATCAGTTTGAGTTCCGTCTTTCTTTACGTGATAAGGAAAATACAGAGAAGTACTTTGGTAATGATGAACTTTGGGAAAGAAGTGAATCTGAGTTACGTGAAGTATTAAAGGAAATGAATGTTCCTTATTATGAAGCAGAAGGTGAAGCTGCCTTCTATGGTCCTAAGATTGACGTACAGGTACGCTCTGCATTAGGTCATGATGTAACATTATCTACAATTCAGTTAGACTATCAGTTACCAGAACGCTTTTGAATTAGAGTATGTCGCAAATGGTGGTGAAAAGAAGAGACCAGTTGTTATTCACCGTGCGATTCTTGGTTCAATTGATCGTTTCATTGCATTCTTGCTAGAAGAAACAAAGGGTATCTTACCATTATGGTTAGCACCACGTCAGGCAGTTGTGATTCCAGTATCACCAGAAGCACATGGTGAATATGCGAAGAAAGTAGTTGAAGAATTACGTAAGATTGGTGTGCGTACAGAACTAGATGATCGTAATGAGAAGTTAGGTTACCGTATTCGTGAAGCACAAACAAATAAACTTCCGATTGAAGTTGTAGTGGGTGATGGTGAAATCGAAAATAACGGTATTACATTACGTCGTTATGGTTCTCGTCAAGAAACGAAAGATGTCTCTTGCAGAATTCTTATCAGCTATCAAAGCAGAAATTGATGAAAAGCGTTTAGCACCTGAGGTTCAAAAAGTATAATGTTAAAAAGGAGTAGAGAATATCTATTCCTTTTTATCTTTGCCAAAACATGAAAAAAAATTTCATCAATTCCATAATTACGTAAAATTTTGTGAAATTGTGTTAAAATGCAAGTAATAACGAAAGCGATTTCAGTGATGAAATCCACCTGAAATATTTCAGGTAATTCAGAAAGGGAATAGACATGGAAAACTACAAGAAAATAGCTGAAGAAGTTGTTGAAGCTGTCGGCGGTAAAGTCCAATATTCAGGAAAACTCTACATGCATGACAAGACTTCACTTAACTTTAGCTGACAAGTCTAAAGTTGACTTGGATCGCGTTAAGAAGATTGATGGCGTCATGGGAACTGTTGATGGCGAAGAACTTCAAATCGTATTTGGACCTGGTAAGGTTACAAAGATTGGTGCAGAAGTTTCTGCAATTACAGGTATCTCTGCTGATGAACGTAAAGAAGTTCACAATGAAGATTTAGGTGATATCAACTTTACAGGAACGTGCTAAGGAAAACAAGGCTGCTCAGCAGGCTAAGCACAATGGACCAGTACAGGTATTCTTAAAGCATTTTGCAAATATTTTCTTACCTGCATTACCAGGTATTGCTGGTGCTGGTTTAATCTACGGTATCTTAAACGTATTGAAGTTATTCTTCAGAGTTCCAGGTATCGCTGCTGTACAACTTGATCCAGCTATCGCTCAGTCTTGGTGGTATTTAACACTTAATACAGCTGGTTGGACATTATTTGCTTACTTTACCAATCTACATTGGTATGAACGCTGCTAAGGAATACAAGGGTTCTCCAATCCTTGGTGGTATGATGGGTGCAATGTTCGTAGGTAACGCTGCTATGCCTTTATTAATGAAGGTTGGCGATCCTGCAGCTGGTATCAACTTACCAATTACTGGTGCTCCATTTGATGCGGCTGCTGGTGGTATCTTAGCTGCTGTATTTGCTGGTATCGTAATTGCTCACGTTGAACGTTGGTTAAGAAGTTGGGTTCCAGATACATTAGATATGATCTTGACTCCACTATGCTCATTATTAATTACAGCATTCTTAGCAATCTTCATCTTACAGCCAGTTGGTGCTGTATTAACAAAGGCTATCTTTGCTTTAGCTGATGTATTATTAAACAAGTTAGGTTTTCATTGGTGCGTATGCATTATCTGCATTACAGTTACCATTAGTATCTGTTGGTTTACACCGTGCATTTACACCAATTCATACAATTATGAATGATCCAAATGGTGCTACTCATGGTGTTAACTACTTATTACCAATCTTACAGGTTGCTGGTGCAGGACAAGTTGGTGCTGTTATCGCATTATTTGTAAGAGCTAAGAAGAATCATAAGAAGTTATCTGAAGCTATTCTTGCTTCTGTACCTGCAGGTATCTTAGGTATTGGTGAACCATTGATGTATGGTGTTACATTACCTTTAGGTAAGCCATTCTTAACAGCTTCATTAGGTGCTGGTTTTGGTGGTATTATGATTTCCTTGTTCCACGTAGGTTCTGTTGCACAGGGTGTATCTGGTATCTTAGGATTCTTGATTGTTAATGAAGGTGGCGCTTTAGGTTACTTAGTTGGTTATGTAACTGCTATCGTAGCTGCATTCATCATCACATACTTCTTTGGATGGAACGAAGAGAAAGTGACTGAATTATTCGGTTAATGTTTGACTTTCATCTTCATACAACAAAGTCAGACGGGGTATTAAGCGTTGAAGAGATGCTTGATACCCTTCATTTATCTTCCATCCAACCCTTTAGTATTACAGATCATAATCATGCACTAGCGTATGAATGTTTTGACTATCATAACTATCCATGTATTCCTGGTACAGAAATCGCGACAAGCTATAAAGGTGAGATTATCGAACTATTAGGTTTTGGTATTGATCCAACAGTGATTAATGCATGGTATAGAAAATTTTATAGTAAAGATAATTTAGAACGTATTGAGAAAAAAATATTATTTAAAAGAATTCAAGAATGTGCAGAGAAACAAAAGTATATCTTTGATGAATCACTTCAATTAGAATCTTTCGAAAAGGGTAGTTCGAAAAAAATAATGTATCAAGAACTATTCCGTAATAATTTAGAGTTTGCTAAGATTTATCCATCATATAAGTCATTTTTTAGAAAAGGTTTATCTAATCCGGATAGCCCATTCTTTATTCATGAGGCTGATACATATCTTTCCTTTGATGAAACAATTGAATTTGATTCACCATGCTGGTGGAAAAGCATTTTTAGCCCATATCTTTGAATATGATACTTTTAGAAAGAATGGCTACATTGAAGAAGTGAAGGATAGATTAGATGGTATGGAGTGTTTTCATCCAAGTATTCCAATGCGTGAATCAGTTAAATTATTTAAGTATTGTGAAGAAAACCACTTATATGTAAGTGGAGGTAGTGATTTCCATAAACCAGAAAGACACATTCCATTCGGTGTTCATCTTGACCGTTCATTGTTATTGAGTTCTAGCTTTGATTGGATACCAGAATACTTTACGTAAGTTAGTGTAGTTTTTGAATGTCATTGACACTAGAAAGAAAACTATACTACTATAATGAAGTCAATGATAGGAGAAGAAAATTATGTTTAATTTTTTCAAGAAAAAAGAAGACTTACAGAATCATATCGTTGTAAATGATGATGCGATTGTCGCAATTGCGGATGGTCAGTTAATTGATGTAACAACTGTTCCAGATCCAGTCTTTGCAGAAAAGATGATGGGTGATAGTGTTGCCTTCACATATGAAGGAGATAAGGTTGTATTATGCTCACCAGCAAATGGTGAATTATCTGTTTTATTCCCTACAGGTCATGCATTTGGTATTACTACTAAGCATGGTGTTGAATTGCTTGTGCACTGTGGTGTAAATACAGTAGAAGCTAACGGTGATGGCTTTTACAGTATTATCTAAAAAGCAGGGTGATAGTGTAAAGGCTGGAGATCCAATCGTAGAGGTAGATTTGAAGAAGTTACGTGCAAAATATAATATGAGTACAATGCTTGTAGTAACTAATGCAAATACACAAACAATTGAATTTATTGAACCTACATCTGTAAAGTTAGGTCAATCTATTATTAAATAAAGAAAAGTTCTATACATTTCAATGTATAGAACTTTTTATATTTATAGTAATTCTTTGAGTTTATCAATAACTTCTGTAACAGGAACTTCGATAGAATCACCTGTACGAGATTTTAATTCAACTTTACCTTCAGCTACGCCGCGACCAACTGTAATTCTAAATGGAATACCAATCAATTCCATATCCTTAAACTTAACACCTGGACGTTCATCACGGTTATCAAGTACTACTTCAATGCCTTGTGCTTGTAATGCGTCATGTAGTTCATTACCAATACGTACTTGTTCTTCATCCTTCATAGAGATAATTACTACAGCTACTTGGAATGGTGCTAAATCCTTTGGCCAGTTAATACCATTTTCATCCGCATTTTGTTCTGCAAGGGCAGCCATTGCACGAGCAGGGCCAATACCATAAGAACCCATCCAGACATACTGTAACTGATTATTTTGATCAAGATACTGTAGGTCTAATGCCTTAGAGTACTTTGTACCAAGTTTGAATGTGTTACCAACTTCAATACCATGCGCGAAAATGTACAACACCTTCACCATTAGGATTCTTATCTCCTTCTTGGATATTTCTTAAATCACCATGTCCTGTAAGAGTGAAAATCTTTTGGTTTACACCTGTATAGTGGTAACCAGTTTTATTTGCGCCTACTACAAAGTTATACATATATAACACTTCTTCATCTGCATAAAGAGGGCATTGAATATTTACTGGACCAGCAAAGCCAATTTCAGCGTTTGTCGCTGCCATAACCATTGCAGGGTCTGCAAGTTCTACTGAGTTAGCTTCTAGTAATTTACGTAGCTTAGTCTCATTTACGTCACGATCACCACGTACCATAACTGCTACTGCTTTACCATCAACGTTATAGATTAAAGTCTTAACAAACTTCTTTACATCTTTCTTTAAGAATTCAGTTACTTCTTCAATTGTACGTGAATGAGGAGTTTCTACTAAAGTAAGTGTCTCTAGTGTATCTTCTTTATCAGCAATCTCTGGTACACATGGAGCGACTTCTATGTTACTAGCGAAAACTATCATCATCACTTAATACAAGATATCTTCACCAAGTGGGGTAATTGCCTGGAATTCTTCTGATAATAAACCACCCATGACACCTGTATCAGCACGAACAATACGATAATCTAAGTGAAGGCGATTCATGATATTTTTATATGCATTAAATTGTTTTGCATAGGATTCATCTAATCCAGCTTCATCTTTATCAAATGTGTAGGAGTCCTTCATTGTAAATTCACGTACACGAATCAAGCCATAACGAGGGCGTGGTTCATCACGGAACTTTGTCTGAATCTGATAAAGTGAAAATGGCATATCCTTGTAAGAGCGTATCTGCATCTTAGCAGCCATCGCAAATAACTCCTCATGTGTTGGACCTAATACATAAGGAACACCTTTACGATCTTCTAATGAGAACATACCTTTACCAAAACCTGCACGTCTTCCAGAGGATACATAAACTTCCTCAGGAATTAATGAAGGCATAGATAACTCTTGGCAATCAATCTTATCCATTTCATCACGAATAATTGCGTAAATCTTTGATAATACACGATTACCCATTGGTAACATCATATACACACCAGCTGAACTCTTCTTGATCATGCCAGCACGTACAAGTAAATTTGAACTTACTGAATCTTCATCTTTCGCATTTTCACGAATTGTAAAGAAATAACTATTTTTTAATCGCATAATATACCTCTTATAACCTTTTAAGATTATACCATAATTGGCTTCAAATAGAATATTATCTAAAATAGACATCATAATGAATACGAGTAATAATATACATCCATTTTTAGATAGCTGTTTTTTCGTGAAATAAAATACATACAAAAATACTTGTATCGTCATATTTCATGCATATTTGTAAGTTTTTTTAGAATATTTGTTCGGAATTATTTACATAACATTATTAATTGATATAATTAGTAAAATTATAAAAGGGAGGAATTACGTTAATGGCATACTACTATGATGAACCTTCACATACTTTTTAGTGAATATTTACTCGTTCCAGGATTTACAGGACCGGAAAATATTCCTGCCAATGTTTCATTAAAAACACCACTTGTTCGTTATAAGAAGGGTGAAGAACCAGCGATTTCTTTAAATATACCTATGATTAGTGCTGTTATGCAGTCTGTATCCGGTGACCGTTTAGGTATCGCTCTTGCAAAGGAAGGCGGAATGGCATTTATCTTCGGTTCTCAGCCAATCGCAAGTCAAGCAGCGATGGTTGCACGTGTTAAAAATCATAAGGCAGGTTTTGTTGTCAGTGATTCTAACGTAAAGCCAGATACTAAGTTTACGGAAGTTTACGCTTTAATTGAAGAGACAGGACATTCTACAATTGCAGTTACGGAAGATGGAACACCTAACGGTAAGTTAATGGGTCTATTAACTTCACGTGACTATCGTATGTCTCGTATGACTGGTAATGAGCTTGTTAAGGATTATATGACACCACGTGAACATTTAATTGTTGGTGGACCTAATACAACATTATCATCCGCAAATGATCTCATTTGGGATAACAAGTTAAATACACTTCCTGTTGTAGATGAAAATGATCATCTACAATATCTTGTATTCCGTAAGGATTATGATTCTCATAAGGAACATCCATATGAACTGTTAGATAAAGAAAAACGTTTATTAGTAGGTGCTGGTATTAACTCTCGTGACTACGCTGAACGTATTCCTGCACTAGTAGCAGCTGGTGTAGACTGTGTCGTTATTGACTCTTCTGAAGGTTACTCTATCTGGCAAGCAGAAACAATCAAGTGGATTCGTCAGAAATTATGGCGATACGCTTAAGGTTGGTGCTGGTAACGTTGTTGATGCGGAAGGTTTCCGTTACTTAGCAGATGCTGGTGCTGATTTCATCAAGATTGGTATCGGTGGTGGTTCTATCTGTATCACTCGTGAAACAAAGGGTATTGGTCGTGGTCAGGCTACTGCAGTCATTGATGTAGCGAAGGCTCGTGATGAATACTTTGAAAGAAACAGGTGTATATGTACCAATTTGTTCTGATGGTGGTATCGTATATGACTATCACATTACATTAGCTTTAGCAATGGGTGCTGACTTTGTTATGTTAGGACGTTACTTCTCAAGATTTGAAGAAGCTCCAGGTGAAAAAGTTAGTTGTTAATGGTAATACTGTGAAGGAATACTGGGGTGAAGGCTCTGCACGTGCTCGTAACTGGGCTCGCTATGACTTAGGTCAAGGTAAGAAAGTTATCCTTTGAAGAGGGTGTAGACTCTTATGTACCATATGCAGGTTCCTTAAAGGATAACGTTGCATTAACAGTATTAAAGATTAAGTCTACAATGTGTAACTGTGGTGCATTAACAATTCCTGAATTGCAAGATAAGGCTAAACTAACGCTTGTATCTGCTACTTCTATCGTAGAAGGTGGAGCACACGACGTTCAAGTTAAGCATAACGATAATACATATAACAAGTAGTATGCAAAAGGCTCTTATGAGCCTTTTATTTATTAAAAAACCTATAGATGTCTATAGGTTAGAATACTTCATATAAATCTTTCTTTTGTTGTAGAAGATCTTTGATTCGTTTAAATGTAGAATCTTCTCCATACTTTCTCAATGTAACGAAGAATACGTTCAAATAAATTAGCAGTTTGGGGATGAAGATTTTGTTCATCATGACTATTCAAATAATAATTTAAAGCAGATGATTGTGTATACTGTTCTTTTTGGTACACTTTACAAGCTGCGATACGATCACAAACACTTTCTACAACATAGTTCTGTGGCATTTTGATTGCTTGCCATTTACCATCAATCTTATCCCACCAATATTCCCAATGATGCTTGTTACAACCTTTATGATGTAACCATCCTAGAGAATAGCCATGTAATTCCTTTTCTTTTGTATAAGGAGAACGATATCCTTGGTAATAATGAATGCTAGGTAATAGTTCCGCGAAGGAATACTTTGATAAATCATGTGTTAAACCTTGCTTGTATAAACCACATTGAAAACAAAACTTACGTACAAGACTACGATGTTCATGGATTGTTTTTTTAGATGTTGAAATGTTTTTTGAAGAAATGTTGGATTATTGTTATTTTTTTACTCATGTGAATATTTTATTCCATGCAATGAAAACAGGCAAGATTATGCCCAAAATAGAGTTTAACATGGTAAAATATTTGATAGGAGATTATAGAAAAATGAATCGTCATGACCAAAGAGAAAATGCAATGATTACGGTATATCAATACCTCATTGTTCAACGAGATATTCACGCATTGATTAACGATGTTTTTAAAGTTGATGAAAGTGAAATCGATCCATATTTTATTGATGTAATTAAGACAGCTATCGCCAATGAAGAACGCTATCGCCAAAGTATATTGACTCAGTCTTAAAAAGGGTTGGTCTTATGAGCGTTTAGGATTGATTGAAAAAGCAATTTATTGAACGGATGTGCTGAATTTGATTTAAAGAAAACGGAGTCTGCTGTTATTATTGACCAATCTGTTCAGTTAGCAAAGCGTTATTGTGATTCTGATACATATAAGTTAGTAAACAGCGTATTAGATGTAATATGAGTAGACGTGTTGTCCCTGTCAGTACACTTGTAAATTACTTGAAGAAAGTGATGGATGAAAATCCAGTATTACATGGTGTAATGATTGAAGGGGAGATTTCAAATATACGTATGCCATACAGTGGGCACTGGTATTTTTCGCTGAAAGATGATCATGCATCTTTAAAGTGTGTCATGTTTTCTTCTGCAAATCAAAAATTGGGATTCAAACCTGAAAATGGAGATAAAGTTGTACTAAAAGGCGATGTTAGTGTCTATGTTGTTGATGGTAGTGTGCAGATGATTGCTACCAACATGGAACGTAGTGGTATTGGCCAATTATATCAACAGTTTGAATTGCTGAAGAAGAAGCTAAGTGACGAAGGTTTATTTGATGCAAGTTATAAAAAACCGTTACCTGCATATCCAATGGATATCGCTCTTGTAACTGGTAATAATACAGCCGCACGAGAAGATGCACTTATAACATTAAAAAAGCGTTGGCCAATTTCAAAACTTACAGAATATCCTGCACCTGTACAGGGGATGGATGCTGCACCAAAAATCATTACAGCTTTACAAGCTGCTGATGCAGGAAATCATCAAGTTATCATGTTAGTTCGTGGTGGTGGATCGATTGAAGATTTGTGGTGCTTTAATGATGAAACGTTAGCAAGATATATCTTTCAAATGAAGACACCAATCGTGACAGGTATTGGCCATGAGATAGACTTTACATTAGTAGATTTTGTTTCAGATTATCGTGCCAATACCCCAACAGGAGCGGTCGAAGCTGCTGTTCCTGATATGCAAGAAGTACTAGCAACGTTGCAGAATAGTAGAAGTCGTTTGATGAATGCAATGCGTAACACATTCATGCATGCTAAGAAACGATTTGTATATAATGCTAGCCAACCAGTACTTACTAAGCCAGAACGTTTGTATCGTGATTATATTACACGTTTAGATTATATGTCAGAAAAGCTGATGCGATTTAAAGAATTACCAGTTGATAAACGACATGAACTAAATGAAAAGTTTCATCGCTTCTCACAATTAATACGTGAGCGTTCAGCAACTTTACATGAAATAATTCAAGTAGATAAACAGAGATTGTTGATGTACGCAAAACAATCCGTACAAGAAAATCAGAACCTACTTGTTCAATATCAATCACAAATGGAACATGCATTAAGTGTTACTGCAGATGATAGAAGAACAAGATTAGAAAAGAATATGTCATTATTAAATGCATATTCACCACTATTAGTATTAAATCGTGGTTATAGTGTTACTTATAAAAATAACAAAGTCATCAATACTACTGATGTTTTAGAAATTGGTGATCAAATCAATGTACGTTTGGCTAGATGGTACAGTCGGTGCTATCGTTCAAACAAAGGAGGACAGTCATGCCAACAAAGGATAAATCATTTGAAGAATCTATGAATCGTTTAGAAGAAATCATTAACGATCTTGAAGAGAATGAAAAACCTTTAGATGAAACAATCACATTATTTGAAGAAGGTCTTCAATTAGTAAAAGCATGTGATACAAAGTTAAAGAAGTTTGAATCACAAATCAATGATGTAATTCGTAAAAATGGAGATAATGAAGATGCAAATTGAGTTACTTCTGGAAAACTATATCAATACGCTTCCGGATAGTACTACGAAAATCTGCAATGCTTTATTCTTTGACTGCTGGAGGAAAGAGAATCCGCCCATTACTTCTCTATACTGTATTAAAGGGATATGGTATAGATCCAGCAATTGGTAATCCTTTTGCGTGTGCATTAGAGATGATTCATACATATTCACTCATTCATGATGATTTACCAGCGATGGATAATGATGATTTACGTAGAGGCTTACCAACTTGTCATAAGCAATTTAATGAAGCTACTGCAATCCTAGCAGGTGATGGCTTATTAACATACGCTTTTGAGGTTGCTGCAAGTTCAACGGAATCTAGTGATACTGTTGTGAAATGTATTTCAATTCTATCTAAGATGGCTGGACCAAGCGGTATGGTGTATGGACAACAGCTTGATTTAGAAGCTGAGAATCAAGAGATTGATTGGGATATGCTTCAAAGAATTCATGAACACAAGACAGGATGTTTATTAACAGCACCTTTATTAATGGCTTCTACACTTGCAAACCATGAAGAAGACATTCCTGCATGGAAGAAGATAGGATTTTCACTTGGTCTAGCTTTCCAAATTCAAGATGATATTTTAGATATTGAATTAACTGCGAAAGAATTTGGTAAATCAAATTCTGATCAGAAGAATCATAAGGGGACTAGTGTTTCGATTTTAGGAATTGAACGCGCTAAAGAAATGATGAACAAGTTATATCAATCTGCAATTGATGAAATCAAATCTTTATATGGATTTGACTCTGCAGAATTATTGGAATTTGTTTATCAAATTCAAACAAACGTCGTAAGTAGGAGATATATTTCTATGGAATTAAATGAAATTCGTGACCCCGCATTTCTTAAGTCATTAAATAACAATCAGCTGAAGGACTTAGCTGAACAAATCCGTACTTTTTTGATTTATTCATTATCAAAGACAGGTGGGCATTTAGCTAGTAATTTAGGGAATTGTTGAGTTAACAATTGCCTTACATTATGTCTTTGATTCACCCTAAAAGACAAAGATACTTTTTTTGATGTAGGCCATCAATCATATGTGCATAAAATCTTTAACCGGTCGTGCTGATCGCTTTTTTTCAACGTTACGTCAATATAAGGGGTCTTTCAGGCTTCCAGAAACGTAGCGAGAGTGTACATGATGTATGGGAGGCAGGACATAGTTCTACTTCACTATCTGCTGCCTTAGGTATGGCTGTTGCTAGGGATTTAAACAAAGAGAATTATAGTATTATCCCAGTTATTGGTGATGGTGCTATCAGTAATGGACTATCTTTAGAAGCATTAAACGAAATTGGTGTTGAGAAACGAAATATTATCATTGTCTTTAATGACAATAATATGTCGATTTCTAAAAATGTTGGTGCGATGAATGCAGGTTTTTCAAAACTACGTACCTTTAAAAAGGATATACTTCTTTTCAAATCATCATTAAAAGCGTTCATTTATCAGGGTAATCCGATTGGTGATGCGTTGTATAAAGGTTTAAAGGTTGTAAAAGATTCCATGCGTGAAGCAGTAATCGATGGTGGTATTTTTGAAGAGTTTGGTTTAGATTACATGGGTCCAGTTGATGGTCATAATATACATGATTTAATTCAAGTGCTAGAAACAGCGAAACATCATGGTGGTCCAACGATTATTCATGTTATGACAAAAAAGGGGAAAGGCTATTCTCCATGTGAAGAAGATAGTGAGGGACATTGGCATGGCGTAGGTCCTTTCAATATTGAAACAGGAAAACCATTACATGAAGTTCCGTGTGGTTTTACAGCATGGGGACCATTTATGAGCCAATGTGTCGCTGAGTTTGCACAAAAGGATAAAGATATTGTTTCTTTAACTCCAGCGATGATCAATGGTAGTGGTATGGGTGTCTTATTTGCAAAGTACCCAGACCGTAGCTTTGATACAGGGTATTGCGGAAGAACATACAGCAACTTTTGCGGCTGGTTTAGCGATTTCTGGTAAGAAGCCGTATATGTGTATTTATAGTTCATTCTTACAACGTGCATATGATGAAATTAACCATGATATCTGTCGTATGGATTTACCGGTTGTTATTGGTGTAGATCATGCAGGTCTTGTTGGTGGAGATGGTGAAACACACCAAGGAACATTTGATATTGGTATTCTTTCTGGACTTCCAAACATGATTATCTCTCATCCAAAAGATGCGCAAGAAGCAAAAAACCTATTGTATACAGCCTTTAACCAGAAACATCCATTTGCTGTACGTTTCCCTAAAGGGGAAGTAAAGACAGCTGATGTATGCAAAGCAAATTTAATACCGGTAGGATCATGGGAATTATTACATGATACTTTAGATAATAAAGTTGCCATTATCACCTATGGTGATATGGTAAATAAGTTATTAGATAAAGTGATTTCTAATAACTTACCAGTAACGATTGTAAACGCACGTTATATTAAACCACTTGACTACGAGATGATTCAGTCTCTTGTTAATCGTAAATTAAAACTATTTGTCTATGAACAAGACTATAAGACGAATGGTTTAGGCTCATTGATATTACAATATCTAAATGAGTCAGAGATTTGTCTTCCAATCAAGATTTATGGATTGCCTGACAAGTTCATACCACAAGGTACAAGTGCACAGTTACGTAAGGAATATCATATTGATATGAATACCTTCTTGGCTGATGTACAACAATATTTGTAGGAGAAAGTTATGCTGAAACACCTGTATATCAAAAACTTCATACTGATTGATGAACTAAACCTAGATTTTAAGTCTGGGTTTAGTGCGTTTACTGGTGAAACTGGTGCTGGTAAATCAATTATGCTAGATGCTATTTCCATCTTATGTGCAGAGCGTGCAGGTGCTTCGTATATTTCAAAAAGGGAAAAGAGAAAGCAATCATTGAAGGTACTTTTGATTTATCCCAAAATAAACATGCATTAGAGGTATTAGCAGAGGCTGGTTTAGAAACAACTGAAGATGTTACATTTACAAGAGAACTATTATCTTCAGGTAAATCAGTAATTCGTATTGATCATCGTATTGTTACATTATCTCTTGCAAAAGATATTCTTAGAGATGAAATTGATATCCATGGTCAAAGAGATACAGCATATTTACTAAATACAGCAAATCATATTCGTTTACTTGATACTTTCTTACAAGTTGATGAAGAACTTAAACAAGTAAAAAGAATCTTACCAAGAATATGCAAGACTTATAAAAGAAAAAGAGAAGGCTTTTACAAAACGAATTTAATGAAAATGATTTAGAATACTTCCAATATCAAATTCAAGAAATCGAACAAGCCAATCTTAAAATTGGTGAAGATGAAGAATTAGCCGAAAAGGAAAGACAGTATAAACAAATTAAAAAAACTCACTTGATAAATATAATCAAGTCTTTTTCACTATATGAAGAAGGGTTTAGCTGATTCTTTTATATGATTTACAAAAAAACTATGTTCAAGTTTAGGAAATGATGAGAAAATAACAGCCATTCAAACATCTATTTCTGATGCATATTATTCTATCTCAGATAGTATTGATGAACTTCACAAACTTGTTGGTGAATATGACATGGATGAAGAAGAAATCAATGAGATGGAAGAGCGTCTCTTTACAATTCAAAAGTTAAAGAGAAAATATGGAAACTCTATTGAACAAATTCTCTCTCAACAAGAACAACTCAAACAACAAGTACAGATGTTTACACATCGTAAAGAGTTTATTGAGCAGATGGAAAAAGATTGAAATAGCACGAAACCTATATCAAAAGTATGCAACAAAGTTTATCTAAGATTCGACAATCACGTGCAAAAGAACTTGATGATGCAATTCTTATCAATCTAAACGAACTCATGTTACCAAATGCATGCTTTAAAACAGTATTTACAGAATGTAATCCTAGTGAACATGGAAATGAGAATGTTGAGTTTATGATTTCCATGAATAAAGGGGAAGAGCCTAAATCACTTGTTAAGACAGCTTCTGGTGGTGAATTAAGCCGTTTAATGCTTGGTCTAAAGGTAATCTTTACAAAACTACAAGGAATTCAAACTGTTATCTTTGATGAGATTGATACAGGGTGTCAGTGGTCCAGTTGCGACTGCGATTGGGACAAAAGATGAAGGCATTATCCAATTCATGTCAAGTCTTTGCAGTAACACATTTAGCACAAGTAGCAGCTTGTGCAGATACACATTATTTTGTCTCAAAACAAGACCTAGATAGTAAGACGATTACACATGTTAATGAATTAGATGAGAATGGACGTATTGATCAGCTTGCGCTCATCTTTTCAGTGGTAGTATTACCGATATTTCTAAAAAAGCTGCACAAGAACTCTATCGGAGAAATCATAGCTAATGTATCACGTATATTTTCATATTGATTTAAATGCCTTTTTTGCCAATGCCGAAGTGCTATTAAATCCTGAATTAAAGGGAAAACCGATAGTTATTTCTGGAGCAACTAGACGTAGTGTTGTTTCTACTGCAAGTTATGAAGCACGTGCGTATGGTATTCATAGTGCAATGCCTGTTAGTGAAGCACAAAAACTTTGTAAAGATTTAATTATCGTTGAAGGACACTATACTTGGTATCGTAATCTTTCAGAGCGCTTTATGGAGATTGTCCGCTCCTATACAACTTTGGTAGAACAGGCATCTGTAGATGAATGCTATGCTGATATGACTGAAGCAATCAAGAGATTTGAAAGACCATTAGATCTTGCTTGGTCCTTACAGAAACAAATTTATACTGAACTTGGCTTAACGTGTTCTATTGGTGTAGCGCCAAATATGTTTTTGGCCAAGATGGCGAGTGATATGAAAAAGCCTAATGGTATTACTGTTCTACGTATTCGTGATGTACAAGAAAAAATGTGGCCATTACCAATCAAAGATATGCGCGGTATAGGAAATAAAACAGTTCCTTATATGCAAGAAATCGGTATCCGAACAATTGGCGATTTAGCAAACTATAAAGATATCACTAAACTTAGAGAAATATTAGGTAAAAATACTGATGATTACATCGAACGGGCAAATGGTATTGATCATAGAGAACTAGAGACAGAATGGGATGCTAAATCTATGGGCATTTCTGAGACATTATTAGAAGATATTAATGAATATGAGGAATTAGCTGGTTTAATTAGAACACTAGCTAGAACACTCTCTAAACGCCTTAAAAACGCAAGTAAAGTTGGCAGCTCTATTCATATTCGTATTTGTTATTATGATTTTAGAAATATTACACGTGCTATGAAGTTATCTATACCAATTTGGCGTGCAGATGAGATTTATAATGCAGCTATAGCCTTGTTTGAAGATAACTGGGAAGAGGGGAAGCAGTACGCTTACTCGGTATCACAGTTGGTGATTTTGCAGATGAAGGTTATATTTCTTCACAACTCAATTTATTTGATGAAGAAGCAGCATTTAAAGCTGAGACAAAGGATATTATCAACGATTTAAATGGTATGCTTGGACTTAAGAAAGCCTTTGTTAGAGCAAGCAATCTTTTAAAGGAGAATAGCGATGAAGATTCATGATGCATTTGCTGAATATTTTCACAAATATAAAAATTAACGAAGGCAAGAGCAAGCGTACAGTATCTTCATATGAAAATGATTTAAAGCAATATAAACAGTTTTTTTAGATGAACAAGGTATTACAAATACAAAAAAGATTCAACCAGAGTTAATTGAAGAGTTTATTGCAAACCAAAGTGAATATAAAGCATCAACATCATTAGCCAGAATGACTGCTGCGATACGATCATTTCACCAGTTTATGACGATGATGCATGATGAAGCAGATCCAAGTTTAAACTTGCAGGTACATAAAGGACCTAAAACATTACCTGTATATTGTACTGTCGATGAAATTAAACTGTTAATGCAGTCATTTGACGATACAAATATCCAGGATAATCTAGATCATACACTTTTAGAAACAATCTATAGTTGTGGTTTACGTGTATCTGAAGTGTGTAATCTAACAATTAATCGTGTAGACCTTGATACAGGCAAAATACGTGTACTTGGAAAAGGGGATAAGGAACGCATTGTTCCAATACCAAAAGGTAGTATTCCACTTCTAAAAGCAATACGTTTCTATTACACGTGTTAATCTAGTTCAAAAAAAGACCAATATGTTCTTTTTAAATCGATTTGGTCGTAAGATTACTAGTAAATACGTAGAATTATTATTACAACGTAAATGTGTCGAACTTGGTTTTAAGAAGCATATTACACCTCATAAACTTAGACACAGTTACGCAACACATATGTTACAAGGTGGTGCTGATTTACGAAGTATTCAAGAGATTCTAGGTCACAGTAATATACAGACTACAGAAATCTATACACACGTACAAAATAAACAATTGTTTGATGCGTATAGTAAGTTTAATCCATTAGCATCCCAAGACTTAGATATTCCAAAGAAGAAGGATGAGTAATCACTCTATAAGATACTCATCTTTTTATATTTATTTAAATCGCATAACATACATTATGCGAAGTTACTTATAAATAAAGAAAAGACACTCTTATGAGTGCCTGATTGTTTACTTAACTAATTCCTTTAAGTTCTTAGCTGCTTTGAATCCTGGAACCTTTGATGCAGGAATCTTGATAGTTTCTTTTGTTTGTGGGTTGATACCTGTACGAGCTGCACGAGTCTTAACTTCAAACTTACCAAAGCCGGAAATATCTACACGACCACCATCTTTTAAAGTACCTGATACTGTATCAAATACTAAATCGATAATCTCTGCTGCTTCTTTCTTAGTTAGGTTGTGCTGTTCAGCTACTAATTCAGCAATGCTCTTCTTATTTAATGTTTCTGCCATTTTTATTTCCTCCTAATATGTTTGTATTTTACTATAGTTTTTATAGCACATTCAATATTGACATTTTTTTGTTTATATGTGCTAGATACTAACTTTATATAAATCTTGTAGTAAATTTTGTAAATCATTTTCAGTCAGATCTTTTAACACCGGAAGCATTCTTATGACCGCCACCATGGTATTTGATTTGCAATTGTATTTATGATTGCTGTTTTTAGAACGTAATGAACCGTCATATAGTTTGTTTCCATCTACAGTTTTCTCTGTAAAAATAGCCCAAATTGAAAATTCTTTCACATGACCAATCTCATCAATACGATTACGTGCTGATGAAGCACTGATATTGTATTCATGCTGGATAGATTTCTGGAATGATTACATATGCTAGATGTTCACCATGTAACTGTGTATTAGAACGAATCCAGTTACTGAAAATGGAATGTTTTGTAACTAACATCAAATAGTTCGCGATTAAGTTCTGGAATTGCTAAATCATATGATGCTAGTTTAGCTGCCGTTTCCAGCGTATGTTTCGTTGTATTACTTGTTCTAAAGCATAAGGTATCTGTTAATAGCCCCTTATAAAGATAAGTTGCAATCTCATGATTCATAATCTGGTTATCACAGCTTGCAAAGAAACTTGTGAGAATTTCACAAGTAGCAGCTGCTTCTTCACAGACATAATTCTGATTTCCATATGGATCTAGATTTGGATGATGATCAATTTTAATGACCTGTTTTGCAAGCGCATAACGTTGATCATCAATACGTTCTTTGTTTCCGGTATCTAAAATAATCGCTATACTAGAACGTATTGTATCTTCATCAACTGTATCAGATGGTGGATAAACAGTTTGATCTGTTGTCTCCTCCCCTAATCTATATACCCTTTTGTTTGGAAAGTTTGTTTTAATCCAACTACACATTCCATTCTGAGAGCTTAGTGCATCGCAATCGGGATGCGTATGTCTAAATAATGTAATGACATCTGCATCCTCAATTGTCTTTAATAATGCCTTAAAATCGAGATTCATTATAGTCCTAACAATCTAACTGTATCGCGTGCAATTACAACTTCTTCGTTTGTAGGAACAATCCATACCTGTACCTTTGAATCAGGCTTGGAAATGAGGCATTCCTTACCATGAATTGTAGCATTTAATTCGTAGTCGATGCTTAAGCCTAAAGCTTCTTCCATCGCCTTTAAAATACGTTCTCTGCATGCATCATCATTTTCACCAAGACCCTGCTGTAAATGCAATTGCATCTACGTGTCCTAATTGGAAGTAATAGCCACCTACAACGTTAATAACACGGTTTGTATATAGTTTTACCAGTTAAAATACCACGTGGATCACCAGCATCAATAGCTGCTTGAACATCACGAGCATCAGAACTAATACCTGAAATACCTAACATACCAGACTTCTTGTTTAAGTATGTATCCATATCATCTGGTGTGCATCCTAATTTCTTCATCATGTAGTATACAACAGTTGGATCAATATCACCACAACGAGTACCCATCATAATTCCACCTAATGGTGTTAATCCCATAGATGTATTAATAACTTTACCATTCTTAATTGCAGTAATAGAAGCACCATTACCCAAGTGGCAAGTAATCATATTTAAGCTATTAACATCTTTACCCATTAATTCAGCAGTACGACGGTTAACATATTGATGACTTGTACCATGAGCACCATAACGACGAATCTTATAATCTGTATACCATTCATATGGTACTGGGAACATATATGATTCCTCTGGCATTGTCTGATGGAATGCTGTATCAAATACGAATACGTGACCAATATTTGGTAAAGATTCCTTGAATGCTCTATAACATACTAAGTGTGCTGGGTTATGTAATGGAGCTAGTTCACCATATTCTTCAACAATCTTTTCAACTTCTTCATCCACAACTACAGACTGATCAAATGAAGAACCACCTTGTACGATACGGTGACCTGCACCCTTGATTTCATCAAGATTTTCTACAATACCAAGTTCTGTTAATTTATTTAAAAGTATATCAACAGCTACTTTATGGTTTGGAATTGGAAGCTCTACTGTTTCCTTTTTACCATTGTACTTGATAGTGAAACGCACCCATCTGTTGACCAATACGTTCTGCCTGTCCACTTGTTAAAACTGTTTCACTTGGCATATCAAATAATTGAAACTTTAGTGATGATGATCCTGAATTTACTGAAATGACCTTACTCATATCTTCCTCCTTAATCAATTTCTGTATCTAAGCATTGGTCGATTAATTTAACAACCTCTGCTGAACCAACCTTTCGAATCTTTTCATATAGCTTGCATCGTTTTGTGTAAGAAGCATGCATACCTAACTTTTCTTCATAAGAATCTAGTTCAATACGACAGCGCTTGATAGTATCATGAATCGCTGCACGTGATGTATTTACTAGTTCACTGATTTCCTGCAATGATAGATCATCACGGAAATAGAAGTTACAAATCTCTTGTTGTTTTTGTGTTAATAGCTTTTCGTAAAAGTCTAATAAACTGTTGTAATATAACTTACTTTGCATTTTCTAGTCCTTCTGAAATGCTATATAAGTATGCATCTAAGTCAAATGGACGTAAGTCAGTAGGTTGCTCACCTAACCCTAAATAATATACAGGAATATGTAGTTTATGCTTAATCGCAATGACAATACCACCCTTCGCTGTACCATCCATCTTCGTTAAGATAATACCGCTTAAATTAGTCGCTTCTGCGAAAATCTGTGCTTGAGATAAACCGTTTTGTCCTGTTGTTGCATCTAATACAAGCCATGTATTATGTGGTGCACCAGGAATTTCTTTCGCCGCTACACGATTCATCTTAGATAGCTCATTCATTAGATTCGCTTTGTTTTGTAAACGTCCAGCAGTATCGCATAATAAGATATCTATATTATTTTCTTGTGCATAACGACATCCATCAACGATTGCCGCACTAGGATCTCCGTTTTCAATTCCTTTGATACAAGGGACACCTAAGCGTTCACCCCACTTTGCAAGTTGGTCAATTGCACCAGCACGGAAAGTATCCGCTGCTGTAAATGCAACTGTCTTCCCTTGGTCTAAAAACATGCGTGCAAGTTTAGCAGATGTTGTTGTTTTTCCAGAACCATTCACACCTTCTAATAAGAATACAGTCGTACCATTCTCATTAAATGAGATTGGTTTATCAGGTGTTGCTTCATAAATTTCCTTCATTGTTTCAAGTAAGAAATTCATCGCCCACTTAAAAGTAATCGAAGGATATTCAGAGCACTTTAACTTCATCTGTTCGCAGATATAGTCTGCTGTTTCTATTCCAACGTCACTCTCCAAAAGAATAATTGTTAACTGTTCAAGAAAGTCATCATCTACCCCTTTGTATTTGTATTGCATTTGGTTTAATTGATCACCAAATGTTTGTTTTGATTTTTTAAAACCAGAAAGATATGTAGCTTTATCATCTTTTTTAGAGAAGGCTTCTTTTAGCTTATCTAAAAAACTCATGCTTGTACCTCCTCATTTGTAGCATCTGCCATACTGAGTGCATCGTGTAAGGCAACCTTTAACATCTGTGAAACACCTTGGTTTTGCATTGTTACACCATATAGTACGTCAGCATTTTCCATTGTACCAGGACGGTGTGTAACAACGATAAACTGTGTCTGGTGTGTATAGTGATGTAAGTATTGTGCAAAACGCTCTACATTACCTGGGTCTAACGCTGCCTCTACCTCATCAAGAATGACCATAGGTACAGGTTTAATCTTCAATATTGCAAATAGTACACATAGCGCAATTAAACTCTTTTCACCACCAGAGAATAACATGTTATTTTGAACAGCCTTTTCCTGGAGGTTGTGCATCAATATCAATACCTGTATTTAAGATATCAGATGGATCTTGTAGTGTAAGAACTGCTTTACCACCACCATAAAGAGCACGGAAGATATCATTAAACTCTGCGTTAACTTTATCGAAAGTTTCTTTAAACTGACGTTTCATGACTGTATCCATCTCATCAATCGCAGCTAAAATCTTATCAACACTTTCTGTTAATTCCGAAATCTGATTCTTTAATGTTTCATAGCGTTCATTAACTTCGTTATATTCCTCTGGTGCATTCATATTGATATTACCAAGACGTTCAATATCTGCACGCAACTGTGCAACTTCTTCCTTTGCATTTTCAATCTGCTCATCAGTTACCTTCGTCTTAGCAAATTCATATGTTAACTGGTATTCGCTTGCAAGTCTTTGTAAGCAAGCTTCCATACGTGTTTCAAGCTTTCCTTGATCAACCTTAATCGCATTTGCACTGGCTTCTGCAGTACTTAATTCTTTACGCATTTGACGAGTTTGTTGTTCTCTACGTTCTGCTTCTTGGTTAATCTGATATCTTTGTTCACGCTTTGCTTTCATATCATTTGTGATTGTATCACGTTCTAAATAAGCTTGGTTTAAGCGAACAATCAATTCTTCTGTATGAGATTCATCACTATCATGACTTAATCCCTTAGGATCTAATAATGCTAAGTCATTCTTTAACTTTTCAAGTTTAGCTTTCTTAGCATCTACGACAGGTTCAAGAGCCGCAACTGCATAGCGCTTTTCACTCATCGCTTGCGCTGCTTTATCACGAGCTTCGTTTGCTTGATTTAAAGCCTTTGTCGCAAGTTCTAGACGTGCAGATTCCGCGTCAATTAATGCATTAATTTCTTCTGCTTCTTTGCGCATAGTCATGATATTTGTATCATGACGGGTCTTACCACCAGTCATAGAACCACCACGGTGAATGACTTCTCCACTAAGAGTTACAATCTTGTATAAGCGTTTGGTTAATGTAGATAATTCATTACCAGCTTCCATGTCCTCTACAACAAGAACATTATTTAATAAGCTTGTAATGACTGGTTCAAACTGATCATTATTTTTTACAAAGTCTGCCGCAACACCTAAATAACCCTTTGTATTCTGACAAATAATCTGATTATCTTGAGATACATAACGAGGTGTACATACTGTTAATGGTAAGAATGTTGCACGACCCGATTGGTTACGATTCAAGAAACGAATCGCATCACGAGCAGCCTGCTCATCAACAGTAACGATATGATTCATTGCTGCACCTAATGCTGTTGAAACTGCTTCTTCATAACCATTTTCAACCTGTAATACTTGTCCAATTACACCCAAAATACCGGATAAAGCATTCTGGTTTATCCATAATAGAACGAATACCTTGTTGGTTATTGAACGGATTACGCATTAACTGATCGATAACGTTCTTTCTGTTTTCAAGTGAACGTAAACGATTGGATGCTTGGTCATATTCACTGCGTTTATCAACGATATTTGCTGCCGCAGCACTTAATTGTTGTGAATATAAACGAATTTCAGTATTCAAATCATCTAAACGCTTTTGACGGTCTTCATACTCAACTCTAGCTTCTTCAATTAAACCAGCTAGTTGTTTTAGCCTTCTGTTCATTAGTACCAGTTTCTACAATATACTTACGCTTTTCATCAAGCTCTGTACGACGTGCTTCTAAACCAGCAATTTCATTGAACTTCTTCATTAGTTCATCTTGCAAGTCATTAATTTCACGGTCTAATGTAGAAATCTGTCTTCTACTTTCAGAGAGTTTTGTTTCGTTGATTTGAATATCTGTAGAAAACATTGTTGTCTTTGTTTCAATATCAAAGAGTGCTTTTTTTGCAGTCTCAATATCTGCGTGGATACTTTCAATATCTTGTACTAATACGGAGATTTCAATTTCTTCTAAACGTTTCTTCTTTTCACGATAAATCTCTGCTTTTCTAGCTTGTCTCTTTAATGGAGAAACCTGCTTTTCAAGTTCAATTAAAATATCATTAGAACGATCTAAATTTGCCTTTGTTCTTTCTAGTTTTGATAAAGACTCTAACTTTCTCTTTTTATACTTTGCTACACCTGCAGCTTCCTCAAAGATACCACGACGCTCAAGAGGCTTTGCTTCCGCAAAAGATAAGACATTACCCTGAGAGATAATACTTAAACTATCTTTACCAAGTCCTGTATCTAAGAAAAGATCAACAATATCCTTTAAACGTACATTTTTACGATTAATTAAATATTCTGCTTCGCCAGAATCACGAAAAAGACGACGTGTTACTTCTATCTCGTCTTTGTCATCATTTAAAATATGATTTGTATTGTCAAATACTAAAGTAACTTCCGCCATATTGACTCTACGACGATCAGCACTACCAGCAAAAAAATAACATCATTCATTTTATCGCCACGCATGCTCTTAGCACTTTGTTCACCAAGTACCCAACGTACTGAGTCAGCGATATTTGATTTACCACAACCATTAGGACCTACAATACCAGTAATCGGATGATCAAACTGAATAATTGTACGATCCGCAAAGGACTTAAATCCTTGCATTTCGATTCGTTTTAGAAACATAAAATCTCCTTAAATCTCTTAGATATTATAACAAAATAGCCCTCTTCTAACCACTAAAACGGGAAATTTAACAAATTTTAATTGAAAAAAACAGCCTATATTTTATGGGCTGTTTCAGAAAACTTATTTGTTCTTTAATTGTTCTAAAATCTTTTCTAATAGAACTGTTTCGTCGCTCTTTACAGGAGCAGCTTCTTCCTTCACTTCTGGTTTCTTGAGCTTGTTGATACCCTTAACCATAACGAATAATACAAGTGCTAATAGGATGAAGTTGATTACGGATGAAATGAATGCACCAATCATTAGGTTAACAGCACCTAAACGAATTACAACACTTGAGAAGTCAACCTGGAATACAACACCTACTAATGGGTTAACGATGTTGTCGATGAATGACTTGATAATAGCCTGGAATGCACCACCAATGATGACACCAATTGCCATGTCCATTACGTTTCCACGTAACGCAAACGCCTTAAACTCTTCAATAAAATTCTTCATGTTATTTATCCTCCAATATAGATTTTATGTTGATGGTTTCATCATCTAGAATCAAGTAACTACCCATGCAGAATGGGTTATCAGTTTTAAAGGCGGATGACTCTAGGATAGAAACCTCGCTAGCATTATACGATATTTCAAAACGATTGCCATGTAAATCGCTCATAAATTTTAAATTTTGTTCTTTTGTGAAACGATCTTTAATGTGCATTAAGGTACGTTTACCGTAAATAAGCTTATAAACTGGGGCTTTAAAGCCATATCGCTGTTCAAAAGCATCAAGTGTTTTTTCAATCTGAAAGTTATTCATTTCTTCAGAAAGAATCACACCTTTAATACCTGGAATGGATAATAAATATGCAATAGCATATGAATTTACAACATTGAGTGTCATACCACCAATACAATCCACAAGTATATTATTAAAGTCGCCAGCTTGCGAAAGTACAGTATTAACTAGTGTAGTAGTACCCTCTTGTGATTCATGGATAACTGGAGTAACTGTATCATTTTCAACTACATTCAAGTAATTCTCACAATCAAATTCTCTATGGTTTCTTTGGTTTTGAATAATATATTTGTAATTTTCGATCAAAAATATTGTCTGTATGGTAGTGATATTCTTGTCTACCTTTTCGTACATGTTGCAAAGCGCGTAAATCATCTAATTTTTCTAATGCAAGTCTACGGGTTTCGTTGATTACACTTACTGGTAAGAATATATTCTCAATCTCACCCATAAATTTTGTAATACGGTATGCAAAAGCACCTGTTTTGGCTAAACCGGCCTCTATCTTTTCCTTTTGATAATGGAGCGTTTTTCGCTTGTTCTAGATTGATTGAGCTTTCTTGTACAACAGTATGTTCACCATCACAAACAACTAGCTTTAATGGTTGTCCAATTTTAGCTTCATAAGATACAGTTATATCTACAAGTCTTCTAAACTCTTCTATATGATGTTGCACTTCATCTAGTAGTCTTGTATCCGTTGTCTTATGTAATTTTTGACCTTTCTTCGGTCTTCCTTCTTTACATTCCAAAGTCACTATTTGACCTGGATTTGCACTGTTTACTAAAAGATTTTTTTGGTCATAGATTTTAACCGCAGTTAGACCAATATCTTCTGGTTCACTTAGAATACGTAAACCATCATGTTGATAAAGTGGTTTTGATAGTTTCACCTTAACTTTACCCTTATAGAAGTCAACAACTTCACCAATCACAATACCTTGGTGATTTGGACGATATTGACTCATACGTTTAGATACGTCATCGTGGAATAAATGCCCTTCAGAAAAACCACGATTAAACATCAGTTTTAACTCTTCTTGACGTTTCTTAGTAACACGATATGATTCATTTCTATAATATGCATCGATAGCTTCACGGAAAGTCTTTGTAATTAACCAAACATATTCAGGTCGTTTCATACGACCTTCAATTTTAAGACTACTAACACCAGCTGCTAATAGCTTTGGCAATTGATCAATTACATTTAAATCCTTTGGACTAAGGATATATTCCCCTTCTTCAAATTCAGTACCATCTTCCTTGTAGTATTTCATACGGCAACATTGTGCACACATCCCACGGTTTGCACTACGTTGTTTTGTGACAACACTAAACTGACATTGTCCACTATAGCTGATACAGATAGCTCCATATGCAAATACTTCAATATCCATACCACTCTTACAAGCTTTTTCAACTAGTTCAATTGGTGTCTCACGTGCTAATACAACACGTTTAACACCTTGTGTTTTCATATACTCAATACCAGACATATTGTGGATATGCATCTGGGTTGAACAATGTACTTCAAAATCAGGGAAACATGTACGAACATAATGAAATAGTCCAAAATCTTGAATTAATAAAGCATCTACATCATGGTCATATAAGAATTGAATTTGATCTTTTGCAGCTTCAATCTCTGGTTCGTAAAGAATGGTATTCATCGTGACATATACTTTTACACCACGAATATGACAATATCGTACTGCTTCAACCAGTTCTTCTCTTGAAAAAGTTATCTGCAAAGGCACGAGCTGAAAAAGAATTAAGTCCTAAATAAACTGCATCACATCCAGCTTGTACAGCCGCAATCAAGGCTTCCATATTTCCTGCTGGTGCAAGTAATTCAGCTTTTTTCATAATACCTCCTTAATCTTTCGATACTCGTATACCAGTTCCTCAAGTCTCATCTTTGCATTTGCTGCAGAAGTACTTGGCAAACTGATATGTGGTAAATCTAAATGAATATATTGTTCATACAAAGCAGCAGCTTTCTTACCAGTAGTAACAATCAATTCAATATGTGTTTTTTGAACTAATCCAGCAATATCATTTGGTATTACATTCTTGATAGAAGAATCTGATGAACCTTCTATCGTACAAGAATGAATTACATCCCACATTGCTAGATGATGTTTGTGACAAAACGATACATGGTCTGTAATTTCTTCCTTAAATAAAGCCCCCATCACAGACCAAAATCGATTTGTTTTATTTGCATAGTACATCATATCTTTTCTACTAATTACAGATGGAAAAGAACCTAATATTAGTACCTTAGATTGTTCATCATAGATTGGCTCCAATGGATGAACAACTTTTTTTATTTTTAGCACTGGCTTTCATCAAAATATTTAGCCAATCCACCGATGGATGTTTCCTTTCAAACTCATCGGAATACAATTTCCTGTTTCCTTCATTGTTTCGACGATTGTATCAAAAACTTACCTTGTGAGTAGCACGAACTTTATTCATATGAATCGCTAGGTTCGCTGCATCAATAGCACGTAAGATACCTTGTGAATTACGTTCAATACAAGGAATCATGACATATCCCATTACTGGGATCACAAGTTAAATCCTAAATGATGCTCAATACCAATCTCAGCTGCATATTCGATATCATTTAGATTTCCACCTAAGATATACGCAAACGCAGCACTCGCCATCGCAACCGCAGATCCAACTTCAGCCTGGCAACCACCTACTGCACCAGAAATTGTTGCATTATGTTTAATCAAGTTACCAAAGATACCACCAATCGCGAGCGCATCAATCATCTTATCTTTTTCAATCTTTTAAAGTCATGAATACAATGATATGTTAACGCTGCGATAACACCACATGCACCTAGTGTTGGTGCAGTAACTACCTTATGTGTATCCGCATTTTCTTCACCAGCAGCGTAAGCATAACTCATTAACTTTAAATCATTTGCATAAGAACTCGTACTCTCTAGACTTTCTGTATATAACTTACGTGCAACTCTTTGCATTTTTAACTTACCTGGTAATGTTCCAGCTTCAGCTGTAATACCAGCGTGAACACATTCAACTTCAGCATCTACAATATCAGAAAGATGTTCACGTAAATTTGGTTCATAAGAATAGATGTATGAAAGTAATGTCTCATTTCTATCCTGTAATGCTTGTTTAATTTCTTTTAGTGAATTCTCTTGATATACTTCATCGTTCCAATCAAGATCTTTTTCAACGATACGGATACTGCCACCACCGATGGAGAATACAGTCCAACGCTGTTGTAATTCATGTTGATCATTATATGCGCGAATGTAGAATCCATTAGGGAATTCCTCTTCCCATTCTAAAGAGAAGATTACTTTAACTTCACCTAGTAGTGTCTGTTCGATAATCGCATCCGTATGATGTCCTTTTCCGGTTAAGGATAAAGAGCCAAATAACTCAGCTTCATAGTAAGGAAATGCACCAAATGTTTCATTGAAGAGCTTGCATGCTCTCTCTGGTGCTAATGTATGTGAACTACTTGGTCCACGTCCTATTTTATATAGTTCTTTAATTGATTGCATGTTAACTCCCATTCTTTAATAAGAACTGCTCAAAACCATTCTTAGGTTCAATACGTCCAGCTTTGATACCTTGTTCTAATGTCGCAAGTTCTTCTAAATATCTTAATAGTGTCTTTGACTGCAGATGATAACAACTTTCTAAGCCTTTTTTGATTGCCCAATCATCCGCATGTAGTCTTGTCGCAATCATACTATCCGATAAACCACGTTCATAGAGCTTTTTGATATTGTATAAACTACGTAGTTTACTTGCAAGCATCGCAATCATCGCAACATAGTCATAACGAGCTTGTAACATCTCATCTACTGCAAGTAATGTAGAGGATAAGTCATGCGCTACAAATGCATTACTCATTCTAAAGATATTTAAATCAGCATTCATCGGCACAATATGCATAACATCTTCAAGATTAAGTTCTCTTTTTCCATAAAGATCAATCTTAACAAGAGCGTTATGGAAAATTTTAACGTATCATTACTAACACGTTCTAATAACTCTATACGAGCTTCACGCGTCAGTTTATATTTATGTTCTTTTAACTTATCATCAACATACTTCTCAAACTCCCAAGGTTTCATCAGTTCAAATTTAATAACCCTAGTATCATAAGTAGTAAGAAGTTTATACTCTTTCTTTCTCGTATCAGCAGAGAATGTATGACAATAAAATACGAGTAAATGTATTTGGATTTGGATTCTTTAAATAAGCTTCTAAAGATTTTAAACGTTGATCTTTTTCTTGTTCTTGTTTATCAGTTTCTTTCTTACCAGTTTTTGTACTAGCACGTAAGAAATGTGGTTCTTTGATAATAACAGCTTTTTTAGCTGTATCATCAAATAATGAAAAAGTATCACAAGCCATTAAAGCCTCATCAAACCGGAATGTCTTCGCATTTGATGCATCAAAGGTTGTGACATAGTCTTTATCAATAGAGAACTCTTTTAAAAGAGTAGCTAAACGCTCCTCTTGTCTAAACATATCTTTTCCACTCAATAAATATACTGTCATATGCTAGTTAATTATAACAATTTTCCCGCTTGATGTTAGAGCGAAATGCTTATGAAAGATACTAAAAAATGAAATATCACCATAACTACCAGTATCTAACAACACAATTCCCCTTTTCTTCAATTCTTTAATCACTGTACGAGAAGGTAAATGACTATTTAGATATGGTTTATTTATGGAGATACATAGCTTTGGTTGTATATGATCAAATAACTCTGGTGGATTAGCATTTGTAGAACCATGATTTGAAAGAATCATCACATCAATATTTAAGTTATCATAATGATTTAAAAAAATAAGTAATATCATTTTTTTGTTCAAGATATGTAAACACAATAAACATAAGTCCATCATAATTGAAGTACCAAATGGGATGATCTAGTATTCATTTGGTTTAATTGTTTTTACAACTGTACTATCTGGACTAGATATTACGTTAATCCCTTCTATTTCGCTTTCCTAATTCTATCAATGTATGTATACTTGTTATTCCCTTTTGCATATAAATAACTTTTGTAAATCTTTATCTATTACTTCATCTTTTTAAGAGATAATACTGTAGCTTTATTTGATAGTGAAGGTTTTAAAAATAATATTGGTATTTTTTTAGGATTGTTTAAAACTGTAACTTCCGATAGTGGATGTAATAGAGATATCCCTATCGTCAATAACATACAGAATACTTAGATAGTATAGACCAAACTTTTTATGTCTTTAAACTTCCATACATAATACATGGAAATACTATACCAATACCAAAAGATATTTCCATAAAGCTTTATTGATTGAATTTTTCGTAAAATATTTTTAGATACAATTGCTACTAGATGAACTATATTCAAATCCAGTCCACAATTGAACAAATCCCATTATCCCAAGTAAAACCCATTAAAATAACGTAAGACTGGATAAAACAATAACGATAAAGATTTGAATGGAAATGAAATTTAATACTACATATCCCCAAGCGATTATGATAGCTATTAGTATCTTTCGTTGTGATGTTCTAAACAAGTTTTGTAAAGCGATATATGAGTGGGATTTGAAAATGATAAAGAATAAATTGCATTCGGATAGATAACTAATAAAACAATACTTGAAAAGAAGTATTTTTACTCTTTTGAGGTATATCAAAAAAACTGTAATAAAGTAGACAATAACGAATACACTAACACAATTGGATAATGATAAAAAGATATTTAAATACAATTAAAGCATAGAACTTTTAATGATTTTTACGTTGTTGTTGTGTAGTAAAAAAACTTGATGAGATATAACAATAACCATACACCAGCAACATACGAAAAACCACTTTGTTCATAAATATCTGTGATATCAATTCCTTTACTTTTAATGCGAAAGATAATCTGATACAACATCTCTTTCTGTAGATTATCACTAACTTTATCTATTTGCTTCTGAGTCCAAGAACGTAAAGCTAAAAATGTGTTTGAATTATCTTTACTTTCAGACTGATATGTATAGCCACTAAAAGTCATTTTTCTTTTGCCCACTGATATAGTGAAAATCCATAGAACTTAGAATCATACTCAAATGAATAAATATGATTACTCACTTCTACTTCCGCATCAAATGGCAATGTTGAAGTTGTATAAACAACGATTCTATTATCTCTATTTTCGATAATTGCATAATTACTTTTTCACATCGATAATCCGATAAACATTTCGATTGTAGAAAATGAAAACTTCGGAAGACATGTAATACATAAAAATACAAACTAAGCCACAGACAACTTCTTACACTATGATGTCGGTACCAATATAAAATACATAGAAGTATTACATAAAATTTAGATGCTCCTTTTAATAGAAAGACATAGAAGATACATCAACAAAACAAGTAATGGATTATTTAAGATTCCTTTCATAAAGCAAATCTTATCTTTAATAAAATCAAACTTTAGCTTGACCAATCCCTTTTACCTTCATTAAATCTTCTAAAGTCTTAAACAAATCCATATTGGTTACGATAATCAATAATTGCTTGTGCAGTCTTTCTCACCAATTTTAGGGAATTTGTAGTAAAAGCATTTAAATCAGCAGTATTAATAGATATTTAGATTAGATTTGTTTATCACTTTGTCTTTTGTAGGTATTGTTAAAAACATCTTTATCATGTAGTACAGTTCCAAGATTTCAAACTTGATATATCAGCATCATTCAGTTAAACCTACGAAAAGTCATAAGTTCTTCTAGTGTTGCGTATGGTTTTAATGAAATTACACCTTGTTGTAATACAGCACCATGTACAGTTACTTGAATTGTAGATTTTGTGTTTTGATGAATATCGATGATTTGAAATTGACCAGAAAATAGAATTAATAGAGATAAAAAAACAGTAAGTAGTAGTCTCATATGACCTCCACTTACTGTATTTGTAATACTGTTTCTAATTCCTTACTTAATCTTTAGAATTTCAACAGAATAAGGATTTGCGACACGTACTTCACAAACATCGCCAACCTTATGGTCTAAGATAGCTTGTGCTAATGGTGTTTCATTAGATAGACGTCCATTTAAAGGATCGGATTCTGTTGAACCAACGATATTATAAGTAATTTCTTCCTTCGTATCGTTGAATAATAATGTAACGCTAGAACCGATATGAACAGCTGACTTCTTACCAGCCTTTCTTTCGTATCAATAAGTTCATAGTTACGTAGCATGTATTCCAAAGTTGCAATACGTGCTTCTACCTTTGCCTGCTCATCACGAGCCGCATCATAGTCCGCATTTTCTGAAAGGTCACCCTGTGCACGAGCTTCTGCTAATTCTTGCTTAACTTCTTCACGAACAACATGGACAAGATTGTAGTATTCATCCTGTAATTTTTTTAGACCTTCTTCAGTAAGATATGTTTTATTTTCTTCAGCCATTTTATTACTCCTTACGCTTGGTTATTATAGCATTGTGTGCTTAATGACGCTACTGATTTTTGTTGTGAGCAAATCAATCGCAACTGTATTCTTTCCACCTTCAGGGATGATTACATCCGCATATTTTTTAGAAGGTTCCACAAATGCTTCATGCATTTGCTTAACAGTTCCTACATATTGATTGACTACAGACTCTAAGGTTCTTCCACGCTCTTTTACGTCACGTACTAAACGACGAATGAAACGAATATCTGCATCTGTTTCAACAAAGATTTTAATATCAAGAAAATTACGAATCTTTTCTTCTTCTAAAACGAATAAACCTTCTAAAATCAATACATCACAAGGATAACAATCTTCTGTGTCACTACTACGTGTATGATTAACAAAGTCATAGATTGGCTTACGAATAACTTTATTCGCGATTAAATCCTGAATATTTTCAATCAATAAATCGTTATCAAACGCAAATGGATGATCGTAATTTGTCTTAATACGTTCTTCCATTGGTTTATGTGCTTGATCTTTATAATAGTCATCTTGGCGAATAATTAATACAGACTTCTTATCCGCAAACGTCTTTTTTATCGTTTCAGAGATAGATGTTTTTCCAGATGCACTACCACCAGCAATGCCAATAATAATCGGTTTACTCATTCGAATTTACCTCTTTCACTTCTGTTTTTACTAATACCTCATTTTCATCGTAATACAAGCTGATTGAAAATGGGATTTCATTACGAAACATTTTCTCTAAGAAGATACGATCACCTTCCCAAAGGTTTAAATCTAGAATTTCATTTTGTGGAATGTATGCAAGTGTACCTTCATCACACTCCTGAAGTGTACCTACATAATCATTTGTTTGATATACATAGATTTCTTCATCTTCATGGTGAGTGTAATGAAAATGGATAACTCCACAATATAGTGCAGATTGTACTTGATATCCTGTTTCTTCAAATACTTCACGCACCATGCATTCATATGGTGTCTCTTTTTCCTTCAGCTTACCCCCTACACCAATCCACTTACCGTGATTTAAATCATGTTGTTTTTTATTTCGCAACAACATTAACCACTTATCATCACGAATTAAATAACAAACAGTACTTTTAATCATTTAAGTTTACGTGGTCTTTCACGTTTTGATTATGCTCACTCAGTGTCTTAGCAAAGAATACTTCGCCAGTCTTTGTATCAGCCACAAAGTATAAATATTCTGTTTCAATTGGATTTAAAACTGCTTTAAATACCTTCTCGCCAGGGTTTTCAATAGGTCCTGGAGGTAATCCTTTATGAAGATATGTGTTATATGGTGAATCAAACTCAGCGTTGACTTCACAAGCTTGCCATTTATCTGTTTGACGGTCAAAGTCAATTGCATAACATACTGTTACACTAGACTGCAACAACATGCCTTGATTTAAACGATTGTAGAATACACCTGCAATTGTACGCAGTGTTGTCTCATCACCACCACCTTCATACTGAACGATACTAGCTAATGTATATAACTCATGAATCGATAGCTTACTCTTGGAGATGGCTTCTTTATTTGCTTCATAGACAACCTTTGTTTGGTCTAACATCTTTAGTGTTACATCTTTTGCAGTTGTCTCTTTATAGAACTCATAAGTATTTGGAGCGATATATCCTTCGAGATAAATACGTACATTTTCTTGGAACATCTCATCTGTTATAAATGGATATGTAGATTTTAATGAAGTAATCCACTCTTTATCATTCCATAGTTTAAGTAAATCATCTTCTGTTACATTAGTAACTGCCGCAATCTTTTCAGCGATATGCTTTGCCCAGTCACCTTCTGTAACGGTTACAGAAACAGTATCACTTGCTGCTGCTGTGGCACTATTTAATTTCTTCTAAAATCGCATGTAAATCCATATTACGATTTAATGTGAATGTCCCAGATTTGAAATTATTTAGCTCGTAGAGTCTAATATATAACTTTGCAACGTTAATATCCTTAATTAGATTTTCATTTTTTAGATGCTGTAAGATATCTGCCGATGTATCACCAGAATTTACTTTAAATTCAACTTCTTCAGAAGTTTCTGATACAGCCTTAATAGATTGTGAATAATAAATATAAGAACTTACAAAACCAACAGCCAAGATTAAAATCAGTAATAATGGAATTAAACTTCTTTTCTTTCTTCTCTTAGCCATGCCTATTCACCATCATCCTCACTGATAAATGCACCTAAAACTTCTTGGCACATTTCCCATTCTGCTTCATCAACAACTTCATCCATAGAGCCATCTTCATTGTAACTATATGCATAAACATTGCCTTCTTCATCTGTAGGATCTGTGAATAATACATACTTTTTTGTCTTATCGTCGTTTTCAAACGTTAAAAGAATTTCAACTTCACGTTCATTACCTGCGTCATCAGTAATCATCATTGTGTTGTTTTCAATCATACTATCATCTCTCCTTAAAAAAGGCGTTTTGCCGCCTTACTTTACATTACGATCTAGCCAAGTCTGTAGTATTTGTACTGCAGCCAACTGATCAATCTTCTTTTTACGTTTCTTTCTTGATACGTCTGCTTCTAACAAAATACTTTCAGCCACTGCTGTCGTAAATCGTTCATCTTGCATCTTAACAGGAATACCTGATTCTTGTTCAAGAACTTCACCAAATTCTAAACATATCTGTGCACGTGGTCCAACATCATCATTCAATAATAGTGGTAATCCTAACACAATAACATCTGGCTTTTCACGATCAACAATATCTAACACTTTATCTAGTGCCATATTGTAATCATCTGGTTTAAAACGAATCGTTTCAATTGTTCTTGCAATTAATCCGGTATCACTAAAACTAACACCACAAGTTACGCTACCAAGATCTAAACCTAGATAGCGTGTCATTTAGTGATGTGCCTCTAAATAGAAACGAACTAATTCTTCAATAATTTCATGACGTTCCACGGATTGGATTAAACTTCTTGAATTGTTATGTGAAGAAATATATGCAGGATCATCAGAGATTAAATAACCTGCTAACTGATTGATAGCGTTATAACCCCTCTCACTTAATGAAGCTTCTACCTGTTTTAAAACTTCGTGGATTGTTTCACGACGAATCTCTTCAGAATTAAAGCTCATCGTTTCAGTCAAATTATTTTGTTTCATCATTTTGACTACCTCCATCTCTGTAGTTATTTTATGTCATATTTTAAAAAAAGTATATACAACCGCATCATTTCATTGTGTTTGTAACATGAAAACTATAAAAAAATAGGTATCAAAATGATACCTATTTCAAAACATGATTATTGTGCAAGAATTTCTCTTACTAATGCATGTGCTTCTTGTACTTTAGAAGTATCCTTACCACCAGCTTGTGCCATGTCAGGTCTACCACCACCGTTACCACCTGTTAACTGTGCAGCAGCCTTTACAACATCACCAGCCTTCTTACCTTTGGCAATTGCTGCCTTAGAGCTAGCGCATACAAATGTTACCTTACCATCTGTTATATTGGATACAAACACAAATCCATCCACAAGCTTATTACGTACATTTTCTGCATATGCCTTTAGACTATTTGAATCAAAGCCATCTAAGCTTAATAATACACAAGATAAGCCATTGATTGTTTCAGCTTTTTGTACTGCAGTATCTGCTGAAGATAATAGTGCTGCTTCCTTATGTGCATCATTTTCTTTACGAAGTTGTGCATTTTCTTCTTGTAATGCGATTAACTTCTCTCTGAATCCTTGCCATGATTGTAGTTTCATTAACTTTGCACACTCAAGTAGATACTGTTCTTCACTCTTGAAGTCTTGGTATGCATCAAACTTTGTCTCAGATGTAATACGTCGAATACCAGAACCAATAGATTCCTCAGAAGTAATCTTGAATACGCATAAATCAGCTGTATTACTTGCGTGTGTACCACCACAGAATTCCTTAGAGAAATCACCCATGGATACAACACGTACTGTATCACCATACTTTTCATCAAAGAGCGCAATCGCACCAGAATTCTTCGCAGACTCAACATCCATTACTTCAGTTACAACAGGTTGTGCTAAAGCAATCTGTTCATTGACAAGACGCTCTACTTCATTAAGCTGTTCTTCCGTTGGCTTTTCAAAGTGTGTAAAGTCAAATCTTCCATATTCAGGACAGTTATAGGAACCAGCCTGTGCAATATGTTCACCTAATACCTTCTTTAGTGCTGCTTGTAATAGATGTAATGAACTATGGTTTGCACGTGTACGTTGACGCTTTTCATAGTCATATTCACCTTCTAATACATCACCTTCAGAAAGTATTCCTTCAACGATAACAATGTGATGTAGTGGTTGCTTATGTGGAGCCTTTTGAACGTTGGTTACATTCGCTTTGAAATGGTCATTCCATACAACACCAGTATCTGCACACTGACCACCACTTTCAGCATAGAAACATGTTTCATCAAGGATGATATCACCCTCATCTGTTAATGTATCTACGCGTACACCATCCTTAAATAAGCCAATTACCTTACCCTTAGAATGTGTATCTGTATAACCAGTAAACTTACTTTCTTGTGTGAAGTCCATTAAATCAGCGGATTGTCCATGCATGGATTGAATGTTTCCACGTGCTTCTCTTGCACGTGTCTTTCTGTGCTTGCATTTCTTTATCAAAACCATCAGAGTCTACACGATAGCCTTCTTCCTCTGCAATCTCTGTTGTAAGTTCCTTTGGATATCCATAAGTATCATATAACTTGAACATAACTTCGCCAGGTAAGATCTTAGTATCCGCATGTTTTGCTAATGCATCCTGTAAGAGTGCTTCACCATTTGCAAGTGTCTTATGGAAGGATTCTTCTTCCTGCTTGACTAGCTTTTCAATTAAGGCAACCTTTTTCCTGTACATATGGATAGTATGCAATCATGTTATCAGCTACAACTTTTACAAGTTTGTACATGAAAGCACCATCAATACCTAACTTAATACCATAGCGTACTGCACGACGTAATACGCGGCGTAGTACATATCCACGACCTTCATTAGAGAACATCGCACCATCCGCAATTGCAAATGTAACAGTACGTATGTGGTCAGCGATAACGCGATATGCCATCTTATATTCTTTCTCACTATAAGAGTGTTTAGCATACTTCTCTGTCGCATGGATAATTGGTAAGAATAAGTCAGTATCAAAGTTTGTTTCACCATCTTGAATCAAACATACAAGACGTTCTAGACCCATACCTGTATCAATGTTCTTCTGTGGTAATTCTTTATACTCATGACGGTCAACTTCACCAGGACGACAATCGTATTGAGAAAATACGATATTCCATACCTCGATATAACGATCATTTTCTAAATCTTCAAAGAATAGTTTTTCACCAATACCTTCTGGATCATACTTTTCACCACGGTCATAATATAACTCTGTATCTGGTCCACCAGGTCCACGACCAATTTCCCAGAAGTTATCTGCTGTACGACGAATATGACTAGGTATCATACCAACCTTAACCCATTGGTTATATGCATCGTCATCATCTGGATAAACAGTTACATATAAACGCTTAGGATCAAATCCAATCCACTCTGGAGATGTCAAGAACTCCCAAGCCCAAGTAATCGCTTCTTTCTTGAAGTAATCACCGATTGAAAAGTTACCTAGCATTTCAAAGAATGTATGATGACGAGCTGTACGACCTACATTTTCAATATCATTTGTACGAATTGATTTTTGGGCATTACAGATACGGTTGGATGCTGGCTTTTTCTGAACCATCAAAATACTTCTTTAACGCTGATACACCAGCATTGATCCATAACAGTGTTGGATCATTATGTGGAATAAGACTTGCGCCAGGTTCGATCATACAACCTTTAGACGCAAAGAAATCCAAGAACTTTTTGTCTGACTTCATTTCCACTGAGTCGATATTGCTTTTCCATTGTTTTCCTCCTGAACAAATAAAAAACGTTCCTACATCCAGGAACGTTAACACGCGGTACCATCCTGATTCGCACAAAATGTGCGCACCTCAATTGCTCTGTAACGTAGAGATACGTTGCTAATTAAGCACTCTGTTAAAGGAAGCTTCAATATCACTTATGGAAGATTTTCACCAAACATCTTCTCTCTACGACATAGCCTATATCTACTAACCCTTTGTCATTGATTTCTATGAAATTCTAACATTAAAATGTTTAAAATAAAGCGATTTTCAACGATATCGTCATAATTCAATAATTTCAAATAAAGATAATATAAAAATCAAATCAATGACGATAGAAAGATGATGTGATACTCTTATTATGAGGTAATACAAATGACAACGATTTATGACTATCTAGATTGGCGTGGAGATCTTCCATTTACAACTGAATCCTTTAATGAAGTGGATAATGCTATCCTCAGCCTTTTAGCTTACGTTCATTATGATGATATTCCTAATATCGAAACAACTTTTCAACCACTCCATAAGATAAGAGATGAATTTTATAAACTACACACACGTGAAGAAATCGCAGAAATAGAAACCTATAATGGAGTGAATGCTAGATTACTCGATAAAGTTTCAGATACAGAGCGTTTTAAAGATATTAAAGATTGGTTATTATATCAGTTATACTGACAAAGACTTTGTCGTACAGTTTTCTGCAGTAACATTTAAACTAGATGATATGATCTATATCTCCTATCGTGGTACAGATAATACCTTTATTGGTTGGAAAGAAGATTTCTATTTATCCTACACAACAGGAACCAATGGTCAAAAAGCAGCTGTCGCTTATATAAATCAATTGTTTGAAAACGAAACCTTACCAATCCATGTTGGAGGACACTCTAAAGGTGGAAATCTAGCAATATATGCCGCATGTCATTGTGATCAATCCATTCAAGATAAAATTATAAAGGTATGGTCAAATGATGGCCCTGGCTTTCCAAGGAGAAATGTTACAATCCCCTGCTTATCAAGCGATACAAGATAGAATCACTCTGATTATTCCAGATTCATCAATTATTGGTATATTGATGAATAATGTTGATCCAAAGATTGTTAAAAGTACAGTGAATTCGGTTATGCAACATGACGCTTTAACTTGGATTGTAAAACGAAACCATTTTGAACAAGCTGAATCATTATCTGCTAACTCTGCATTCTTAAATAAAGCAGTCGATAAATTCTTGGAGAATTTGTCGGAAGATGAAGCAAAGATTGCAATTGATGGTATCTTCTCAGTTCTTGAATCAACTGATGCTGAATCTTTCGCAAAACTTAAAGAAGGTGGATTTGATTCCCTAAAGGATATTATCAGTGCCCTTCAAAAATTGCCTACAGAAAAATCAACTGTTATCTTACGTTTAGTTGGTAACATGATTTCCAATAGTAGTAATATTCTCGCAAACGACTATATGTCAAAACTCCATGAACAATTTAACAAAGTCAAAGATTCATTTAAGAAAAAAGAAGAAAGGTGAGAAATTTCTCACCTTTTTAAAATCCATAATCACCATTTACAAACTGTTGTATCTTTTGGGTTAGTGTTGTCTCACGAGGATGTAATTCTAATACTTGAATACCACGCTTAAACGCCTCTAACTCCCCTAATACGATTAATGCTTTACGTGCTCTTGTGACACCTGTATATATCAACTTTCTTTGTAACATGCCCGCATGTCTACGGATAATAGGCATAATAACAATTGGATATTCACTACCCTGTGATTTGTGCACACTGATACAGTATGCAAGTGTAATATTAATCCAGTTTTCAGGTTTATACTCAACAATGATTTCACCAAACTGACAGATAATCGTTGTCTTTATGATCTTCCGCATGCTTTGCATCAATGATTTCTACTAAAACACCTATATCCCCATTGTATACATCGTCATCCGGTTGATTCTTTAACTGTAGAATTTTATCCCCCTCACGGAAAGTCATATATCCTGATTTTACTTCTGCTTTATTCTTAGATGATGGATTAAATGATTCTTGTAATGCATTATTTAGATAATCTATTCCAGCAACTCCCTGCATACATTGGAGATAATATCTGAATATCATCAATAGAGTATCCCTTTTTGTAAATGCATCATCAACCATCATTAAAATATTACGACGGATATCTTCTGGCATGCATGCAAAGAATTTCACATCATGATGATAGTCTTCAACCGTTACATTACCTGTATTAATTGCATGAGCTAAATTAATGACATCACTATCAGATTGTTGACGATAGATATGTTTTAATTCAATGAAACGAGAATTCGTTTGATTGCATTAAATCACGTAACACACAACCCGGACCAACACTTGGTAACTGATCTTTATCACCAATAATACAGATCTTTTTTTTAATTCTCTTTACTAGCTAGTAACAGATTATAAAATAACCAATTATCAACCATCGAGAACTCATCAATAATTAATAAATCAGCTAAAATAGGTTCTTCATCATTTTTGCCAAATGTATTTGTTTCAAAGTCCCATTGTAATAAATGAGTGAATTGTTGTTGCGTTAACACCACTTACTTCAGCCAATCGTTTTGCGGCTCTACCGGTTGGTGCAGCACAGATAATTGACGATGATGGATACATGATTTAAATAACTTAATCATCGCATTTACGACTGTCGTTTTACCAGTACCAGGACCACCTGTCATTATCATAAATGGTCTTTCAAAGAAGACTTCTATCGCTTGAATCTGTGTTTCATCATACGTGATACCTAGATGTTCTTGTACATCTTCTAGATAAGAAAGTAATAACTTAGGATCATAAGGATCCATGAATTGATATGGAAACTCTGCCAAAAATCTAGCGATACCGATTTCAGCATCATATTGTGCAATTGGGAATACACGATTCTCTTCACGATAGAGTTGATGTTTGAGGATTGCTTCATCAAATATCGCTTCAAAATCACAGGTTAAAGAACCTAGTTCTTTAAAGAATACAGTCTCTAATGTTTCTAGACGTACATAGCTATTACCATCACGCATACATAAATCACTTACCAGTGAAATAAGAAGTGCGTATAAACGTCGATGATCAGTATCACTAATACCCAAACTTTTACCCTATCTTTATCTGCTGTTTTAAAACCAAAATCCATCTACTTCTTCAATCAATCGATATGGATTTTCATTTAGTTTACTTAATGCTTCCTTACCATAGATACGTGTTATCTTAGAAAGATGTCTTTGACTTAAACCATGAATATTTAAAAATTTTGCAAGTTCTTCCATCCCATTATCAATTTGTAAGCCTTCGATAATGACATTGATTTGGCGCTCAGATAGTTCTACTATTTTTTCTAATAAAGAACTATCTTCACGTATCAACGATAAACAGTCTTCCCCTAATGCTTCCACAATTTTTTCGGCTGTCTTTTTACCGATACCAGGGAAATTTACTCCAGATAAATAGCGTACAACACCATCCTTTTCAGTCGGTAGTAGCTTGGCTAATGTCTGTATCTGAAACTGCATACCGTAACGTGGATGTTCAATATAGTTCCCATTGATACGATACTGTATACCTGTCACAAGCTCTGGAATATTACCAGTTACAGATATCACTCTTCCCTTTTCATCATTGACTTCAAACTTTCGCAGCAGTATAAAAATTCCCTTCGTTACGGAAGAGAATATATGTGAATTTACCTGTTAACGTAATCAATGAATCGTCCATGAATCTCCTTATTTATCTGTTTCAGGATGTACAAGTAATTTTACATGTTCCATAAGATCGATCCCATCTTTAAAGACTTTCTCAATCTTACCACCAGCAAACATTACATCACCATCGTAGAATACAGCCTCTTGTCCAGGTGTAATACTACGAATTCCCTCAGGGAATAAAGCAGTTAAAGTACCATCCTCATTTAATACAAGATCTACATCATTATCGGCTTGACGATATCTAAATTTTGCATGGCAGTGTAATGGTAATGTACGATCAGCTAGCCAGTTTACACCAGTCACCAAGCAAGATGTAGCGTATAGCAAGTCTTGATGGTCAGAATCAACAACATATAGTTCGTTTCTATATACATCTTTTCCTACCACAAAGAAAGGTCCAATACCACCAATATCCAAACCTTTTCTTTGACCAATGGTATAGTACATAACACCTTGATGTGTACCTACTTTCTGTTTAGTCGTCACATCGATAATATCCCCAGATTTCATTGGAAGATAATTGCTGAGAAACTCACGGAAATGACGCTCTCCAATAAAACAAATACCAGTAGAATCCTTCTTTTTAGCGATAGATAAACCAAGTTCTTCGGCGATGCGACGAACTTCAGGCTTTTCAATTTCACCAAGTGGAAATAATACATGTTCTAATACTTCACGACGAATCTCTGTTAAAAAGTATGACTGGTCTTTATTATGATCAACTGCTTTACATAAGACATGATGGTCACCTTCTTCACCAAGTCTTACATAGTGACCTGTCGCAACAGTATCAAAGCCCTTTTCTTTTGCAAATTTCATAAAACTATCAAACTTAATATAGCGATTACACAGAATATCTGGATTTGGTGTTCTTCCTAACTTATATTCATCAATAAAAGTTTGAAAAGACATCATCCCAATATTCCTTAATAAAGTCGATACGTAATAGTTCTAAACCTAACTTATTAGCTACATCAGCCGCATCCTTATAGTCAGCTTCCTGTGGACATACTGGATCATATAACGTAGGATTTCCACTAAAGTCTTCATTTGCGACAGAATCCCAGTTACGCATAAAAGCACAGGTCACATCATAACCCTGCTGTTGTAATAAATATGCTGCGACGGCGCTATCTACACCACCTGATAAACCTACGAGTACTTTTTTCATACTGCTTATTATACAACAAAAGAAGTCCTAATGGACTTCTTTCTGAAATGCTGTTTGCATTGTTTGACAAGCTTTGAAATTTGGGCAGGTTTCATTACAACTATGATCTGCCAAACGACGTAACTCTACCGGTACAAATACACCGATTTCCTCTTCGTCATAGCCGACTTGGAAGTTATTCTCACTCAAAATGATTGGGCGTTTTAATACACTAGGATTACGCTTGATAAAAGTGATTAATTCATCTGTCTTCATTGAATCGATATCAACATTAGTTTCTTGAATAATTTTAGAACGCTTAGAGATGATATCATCACTACCATTTTCACTTCTCATCAATAGGTGCTTTATTTCGTTATCATTTAACAATGTCTTAAAGATGTTCTTCTCTATAAATGGAAGATTACGATCTTTTAACCATTGTTTTACTTTACGGCAACTTGCACATCCTGGAGATGTGTATACAACTATCATAATCATCCTCCTGTTTAGTGATTATATCACGCTATATTTTGAAAAGAAATAGGGTCAAAATTTATATTTTTATAAAAATCTTTATAAACTCCCTTATTCAACCACTTCCATCTTTTTCAAACGCTAAATGATGATAAGAAGAATGCAATAATAGCCATCATACAACTAGTGATTATCATGCCTAAGAATGCGGCTTCTGGATTGTTAAAGAAGAACATAGATACTACTGCAACAAATACAGAAGCAGCTGTACTAATTAACATCAGAAACATATCGATAAACTGTACAAATACCTTAAAATCACCAATTGCAGGTGAAATAATTGTCTGTACCATCATATTAATATAAATACGACTCGCATTAACACTGACACCTACTAACCCTGTTAAAAGTATATGTAGAGGTGATAAATCTAAAGCTGCACCACCAATAATCGCAATCAGCATTGTATCTACAAAAGCTCTAATATGTTCAATTTTTGTTGCATTCCATGTTTTATGAATCTTTGAATCAGGAAGTAAGAACGTATAGTAATTCTGTAATTCCTTCATCCATTTTGAACGCACTATTCCAAAAAATGTAATGAAATACGTAATAATTATTGGAATTATAAATAAACGTACATGCATGATATCTCTCATAAAACCAATATCATGAGATAAGAAATACAGTATAATACCACCCACTAAGAATAAGAATGAACGCACAGAGAAAATAAAGAGTCGATTCTTTTTTTATATTCTAATAATTGGCGATAGAAGATTGCCTTTGCATAATATCCCTTTATATTTTATAGAAGACTTCATGTACTTCTTAGGCTTGGCTCCTACGATTGAGATATCACCTGCTTTTGCTTTCTCTATTGCTTGTTCGTACTCATCAGAGAATTGTTCAGCCTCTTCAAAGTAAGCTCCTTCACATTTGGATTTATATGCAAGAATTGGTAGTATTAGTGCAGAAATCATAAATAACACAGTACCTACAACATTACTCCAGTGATAGCCATAGAAAAATCCATTGTAGTAAGCCAATACTCCAACCAAACAGTGGAAATAACTTAATCAACGGAGACTGTAGATACGTTACAAGAATTGAAATATTAAATCCATGATCTAATACTACTAACAAGAATCCAATTGCCAATGCGCCCAACAATACATACAAAATATAGGATACAAAACGTATCAAATTATTTGGGATTGTTTCATTCCCATAACATAAAATAACTAAACTCATTTCAATAAAGAAATCAAAATATTAGATAGATAACGGCATATAGCACAAACTGTAACGTGTAACTTGGATATAAAATACATCCAAAAGATACATAAAACAATAAAGAAGATTGATGAAATAACAACACTTCTAAGACCACTAAATAATAGAATTAATTTTGGATGGATTGGTGCTTGGAAAACAAATTGAACATCTGCTTTGCGGAATATAAGTCCTTTTCTCTTAAAGTATTGAATGAGACCTGGAACACCTAAATACAGTTGTAACAACATGAACATTACGATATATTCAGACGCATTCGTAATACCTATTTTTTGAAAAAAACTCTTATAGCCAGATATTATCAAAGCAAAATAAGCAATCGAAGCAATTAACATTAACACAAAAGCAGGGCTTTCGTATCGAACGCTTAAATCCATTTGAATAATATGCGTTTATGTAAATAGAATAAGGAATTCATTCTTCAGACTCCTTCTCATCTTCTTTATCTGTCAGTGAGAAGAACAAGTCTTCAATATTTTGATTTTGTGTACCATCATTTTCGTAAGTTCCAATCACTTTCCCATGGTCCATAATGTATAGCGTATCCCATAACTCTTGTACCATTTCAAGCATATGTGTACTTAACAGTACGGTTACACCTCTATCCTTCATTTCAAAGATAACTTTTTTAAGTTCTTTGATGGCTGCTGGATCTAGACCTACCATTGGCTCATCAAACAAAATCACTTCAGGTTTAATACATAATGCACAGATAATACTTACTTTCTGCATCATACCTTTTGATAATTCATCTCCAAGCTTATCCTTCTTATCAGACATCTCAAAGCGAGTGAGCAAAGCTTCCACTTCCTCATCTGTAATTTGAGAATGATATGCACGACGTACATATTCAATATGTTCCATCACTGTTAACGCCCCAAACATCGCTGGAATTTCAGGTACATATGCAAATATCTTCTTTGCATCTACTGACTTTGATGGTAAACCATTAATCTTTATTTCACCCTCATAGCGCAATAATCCTGCAATACTCTTGATGGTTGTAGACTTACCAGCACCATTAGGCCCTAATAAGATACCAACTTTACCACTAGGTACTGTAAAACTAATTTGATCAACAGCTGCTACTTTCTTATATTTTTTTGTTAAATTACTTATTTCTAACATATAGAAATCCCCCTTTTAAACATGCATGAAAGATTTATTGTCTTTATAAAATATAATGCTTTCTTTACGAGTATACCACGCATAAAATACCTATCGCAAATACAGATTAAAAAGCACTTATCAATTATATTGTTTTATGTTAGAATCATCGTGTATTCGGAATGCGATTACGCGTTGATTTCATAGAGAGTCAGTGTTTGGTGTAAACTGATATTTCAACAAAGTATGTTTGGAGTTCCGTTAATAGAATACCGGAGGCCCGTTATCCCAAATTAAGTGATCCTTTTGGATAAGTCGGGTGGTACCGCGCATATCGTCTCATGCGTCCCTTCAATTACATTGAAGAGACGTTTTTAATTTCAAGGAGAATTCACTATGAAAAGAATGTTAAGCGGTATTAAACCAACTGGTCAATTACACTTAGGAAACTATATCGGTGCTTTAAGACACTTTGTAGAATCACAGAAATGAATATGAAATGTTTGCCTTCATCGCAAACCTACACTGCATAACAGTTCCACAAGACCCACAGGAACTACAAAAGAACTTAAAAGATTGTGTAGCTCTATACCTTGCATGTGGACTAGATCCAAATAAGGCTACTATCTTTCTTACAAACAGATGTAAAGGCACATGCACAACTTGGCTTTATTATGTGCTGTCATACATATATGGGTGAATTAAACCGTATGACACAGTTCTAAAGACAAACAAGCTAAGGGTGAAAAAGAATCTTTCTGGTGGTCTTTATACTTACCCTGCATTGATGGCTGCGGATATTTCTACTCTATAGTCCTGACTATGTACCTGTTGGAGAAGACCAGAAACAACACGTTGAATTAACACGTGATGTCGCAGAAAGAATGAATAACCGTTATGGCAAGCTCTTTACAGTACCAGAACCACTAGTTGCTAAAGTTGGTGCCAGAATTATGTCACTAAGTGATCCAACAAAGAAGATGTCTAAATCTGATGAAACAAACAAAGGTTGTATCTATCTATTAGATGATCTTAAGGTTGCACGTAAGAAAGTTATGTCTGCTGTTACAGATAGTCTAGGTAAAGTTCACTACGATCCAGAAAATCAACCTGGTATCGCAAACTTAATGCAGATTCTCTCTTCCCTATCAAATGAACGCTCTTTTGAAGATATCGAGAAAGAATTTGAGGGTAAAGGCTATGGCGACTTTAAGAAAGCAGTTGCGGATGCAGTATGTGCTAAGTTAGAAGAAATTCAAACACGTTACAATGAAATTCTAAACAGTGATTTAATTGAAACTACATTAGCAAGCGGTGCAAAGAAAGCAAGAGTACTTGCAGAAGAGAAATTAAACCAAGTCCAAAAAGCAATTGGAATGGAAATTCTATAATACACAGGATGTGTATCAATCGATACACATCCTTTCTTTATTAAAAATGAAAAAAGAGTGATTACTCACTCTAAAGGTTTTTGATAATAGTTACCAATAATCTTTTCAACAGCATTCAATGTCATAAATGCATGTTCATCAGCTTTGCGAATACAACTAATAACTTCCGGTAATTGGTAGCTATTGACTGTGATTAACAACATCGTATGTGGTTGTGTTTAAACGCACCTTCTACCTCAATTCGAGTAATACCATGGCGTACTGTACTAAACACAGCATCACATACTTTATCTGCGTGGTCAGTAATGACTTGTACGCGCGTAATCTTATAACGTTGATGCATTGTATTTACAACCTGTGTAGAAACATATTGGAAGATAATAGAGTATAACGCTTTATCCCAACCAAATGCTAAACCTGCAAGCATCAATACAAATGCATTTAAACCAAGCAGATAATTCCATGTAGGTCTCTTTAATCTGACTGATAAATCAATCGCAATAAAGTCTGTACCTCCACTACTGGCATTTGAGCGTAGTGCAAGTCCAATCGCAAAACCCGTTAATCAGACCACCAAATACAGCAATCAATAACATATCCTGTGTAACAATAGGAACATTGATAATAATAGAGAATAGTGCACTAAGTGAAAACCAAAGAATGGAATATAATACAAACTTGTGACCAATGCGATTCCAGATAAATAGCACTACTGTAAAGTTCATAATCCAATAGATTACACCAAATGGAATTACTAGACCAATTTGTCTTTCTATTAGCATTACTACAAGTCGTGATATACCCGCAAATCCACCTGGGAATAAGTTACCTGAACTTACAAAGGATTCAATTCCAAACGCATATACAAGTGCGGAAAATGCGATGGTAATAATATATTGAATATCTTTCTTTGTAAAAGTGATGTTTAGTTTATGAATAGACATACGAAATTAATCTCCACTACGTACAAGCAATATCATATCATAGTTCAAACAAAAAAGACCCTAAGGTCTTATTGAATATCTAACTTTTGTTTCACAACAATAATCATTACATGTGTGACATCCATCATCAGCACATAAAACTTCTAGTGCTCGTGTATCCATTGCGAATGCTTCAATTTCAACCTTCGCATTAAGAGCAATATCTTTTACTGCAACAGCGCTTCTTGCCGGGAATGGTTTTTGGAAGAAACGAGTATACACTTCATTCATTGCCGCAAACTCTTCCATGTTCTTTACAAAAACTGTAGTTTTTAAAACATAAGACATATTTAAACCAGCTTCCTTTAATAATGCTTCAATGTTTTTAAGAACTTGTTCTGTTTGAACACGAATATCATCTGATACAAGTTGACCAGTTGTAGGGTCTATTGGTAGCTGCCCAGATATATATATAAAGTCACCTGCACGAATAGCGGGTGAATATGGCCCTACCGCTACTGGGGCATTGTTTGAACTAATCGTTTCTTGAATCATTGTTTACTCCTCACTATCACTTGTCGAATCATCAGAAAGCGTTGCTAGAAAGTCACGATGCTTTGCTTGTCTTTTTTGCATTAACTTTAGATGCTTGTTACTCGACATTACAAGAAAGCAATATACAGTTAGAACTAGCATAACCAAAATGACTGCTAGTGAGATGAAATCATCAAAGGTTTCTAACATGTAATCACCATCTTTCCTTGTAAGTATACCTATGAAAACTGAGGTTGTCCAAATATATGCCTAATCAAATTGTTGTAAGAAATCCTTCCCTTTTATCACCTCAGTGTGTGAGAGTTCTGGGAAGCCTAGTTGGTCTAAAACTTCATAAACACAGATCGCAACACAGTTTGAAAGATTCAGACTACGCGCTTCTGCTACCATTGGAATACGTACACAACGGTCATAGTTATCATGAAGAATATGCTTATCAATACCAGTACTTTCTTTACCAAAGACTAGATAGATATCCTTACCTTCATCTAACTTGTAATCAAACTCTGAAGGTGTCTTTTCACCATAACGTGTAATGTAATAATAGGAACCTTCATGCATGCTGTAAAATGTTTGCCAATCTGGATAGATTTTATAATCTAATTCCTTTACATAATCCATACCAGCACGTTTTAAAGATTTATCTGTAATTTTAAAACCCATTGGTTCAATTAAGTGTAGACGACAATTCATCGCCATACATGTACGCATGATATTTCCTGTATTCTGTGGAATTTCTGGTTCATATAAAACTACGTTAATCATACTAACCTTCTTTCAATTTTATGTTTGAATAGCACTAATAATAACTTTAATAAAAATAACCATACTTACAAATAATAGTATAATTCCCAAAAAAACTACTGCAAAGAAGAAGTTTGATGGAAACATATTAATCATAATCGAGATATTTGGGATCCAATAAGAATAAATCATTATCAAAGAAAACATAATGGAAATTCATCCAAAATCCATTAAAGTCTATCATTGCATAGATCGCAATAAAGAAAATCAGTGAGCCTAAGCACAATAATCCATTTTGATATGCATTTGATAGGATAGTATAGCTTTGATTACGATGTGTGAATGCTAATAAAGTCAGTATTGCAATACTACCAACCAGAAAGAATTGTTCGAGTCTTCATTGCATTTAGATAAAGAGTTTTTTACATCAACCATATGCAATGTTTCGCGCTCATCAAAGATTTCGCGTTTACTACCCTTTACCTCTTCAACAACTTTAATATCATCTCGTTTATCTTGCATATAATCGAGTAAGGTATTCGTTGCATTCATTAAACCATCCTCTGAAATACCAATGCTTTCAGCTGTGTGATTTATAGAATATTGCCAACGGAAAAACGAACGATTAAAACATAATAAATCAATTGATGTTAATAACAAAGATAGAAATAATGCTAGTCCTGCTAGTGCAGATAATACCTTATAACCCTTCATGTTCCATCCACGCTTCTAAACGAACAACTGCTTTACCACGATGAGAGATACTATTCTTTTCTTCGTTTGTCATCTCTGCCATCGTCTTACCAAATGGTTCATAGAAGATAATTGGGTCATAGCCAAAACCATTTGTTCCAGCAGGCTCTTTGGCGATAACACATTCAACTGTATCTTCAAATACAACCGGCTCATGATTTGGTCTTGTAACGGCAATTGCACATACATAGCGACAACTACGATTGGTTTCATCTTTCATACGGTCTAATACAACTTGATTCTTATAGGAATATGGTGTGTCATGACCCAACCAACGTGCACTTTGAACACCAGGTTGTTTATCAAAAGCATCAATCTCTAGCCCAGAATCATCTGAAATTGCCATGATATTATACTTATCTGTAATTGCTTGTGCTTTAATGATAGCGTTAGCAGAGAAAGTTGTACCTGTTTCATCAATCTCTCCAATATCTGGATAATCAGCTAAACTTTTAACTTCATAGCCCTTTGGTTCTAACATCTCTTTAAATTCTTTTAATCTTACCAGCATTCTTACTAGCTACAACAATTACTTTATCCATTTTGATAGATTCCTTTCATCAGATAATGATAATCTGTATTTCTAAATTCATTTACTGCATTGTTAAATGCAGCGCTAAAAGCTGTAACTCTTCCATACTTATAAACATATGGATCAATATATCTTTTCTTTGCATCTACCATGATATCACCGGTAGTATCTTTCATAACATCTTTTAGTCTTGTATACTCTTTCCAATCATCTTGTAACACGCTGTTATTTAATTTCTGAATCACATCGATTTCCGATAGATATAAATCATCTTCTGTTAGGATATGTTCTTGAAATGCTTTTCGTAAAAGAGTTGCTAATTTTTCCATTCCATAACGGTCAAAATCACAGGAATATATCATGCCACAAGAAAGTGCCGCAAATGCAAACTCTTCTGCAATATCCGCATGCTGAAACATAATTTCTTGTATACCTTCTTCATTACTATCAACAATCAAATCTTGATAATATCTTTCGATATCATTGATTGTACATTTACGATAATTTAGTAAGTTTCCAAGTGTATACTCCAAACGATCTGAAGATAGTTTTGGGAGAATCATTATCAGCAATTGGATATATATGATAATCAGACACTTCATCTACTGATATACCATCCATGAAGAGTTGATTCATGATCACTTTATCTTGAAATAAGATTTGCTTTGTCTCATCTTCTGTAGATTCCTGTGTCAAATAATCTCTTTTTACAAAAATCAATCACATGAGAGAATGCACGTGTTGAAATATCATGGAATAAACCAGCTAACGTTTGTTTTTTATCATGTGTAAAATGCCATATAATACAGGCAACACCAACACTATGTTCATAGCGTGAATATGATCCATAACTAGAAAATCCAGCATGTGATGTAAACTGCAACCCACAATTCATATCTACACCTTTTAATCTTTGCATAGACTCTGATTTCAGATACGGATTGATAAAGTCCGGATAATCTTTTTGATATATTTATTTTCTAATTCACTCATGCTAAATATTATATAAAATAAAAGACCTGATTAACAGGTCTTTTTAGGCTGGGATAGAGAGATTCGAACTCCCGAAATGGCTGGTTCAGAGCCAGCTGCCTTACCGCTTGGCTATATCCCAATAGCGCAATAACTATTATAGCGAAAAACCTTACATATGCAAAGACTTTTTTCTAAGACTATTTGAAGTTATTGCGAACCATTCAATTAAAGAAATGAACTTATTGATTTGTTACTGTAAAGCCAGCATCTTGGAATGCTTTTACGATTACTGATGGGTCAATACCATGGTTAGCAGCTGCCATTAACGGTGTCATGACTCTTGTATGAGGATTCTCCTCTACACAATGACGCATACCTCCAAATCCTAAAGTTTCCATAATATCTAAGAACTCAGGAATGGATGTAGCTAGTTCATAAACTGATTTTGTTAAATCGATTTCCTTCATATTTACCTCTTTTCCTTTGATATTTTAGCAAGAATTGTTTATTTACGCATTTAATATTATCTTCTGCATTGTTATAAACACACAAAAAGCGTAAAATATATAAGAATAAAAGGAGTATTACAATGGCTATTAGAACAAGATTTGCACCAAGTCCTACCGGCTATATGCATATCGGTAATTTACGTACTGCGTTATATGCATACCTAGTCGCAAGAAAAGATCCTGAAGGTGTTTATATCCTTCGTATCGAAGATACTGACCAAGGACGTTTAGTAGAAGGTGCCACAGATATTATTTATGACACACTTAAGGCTTGTGGCCTACACCATGATGAAGGACCTGATAATGGTGGTAATTTTGGTCCATATGTACAATCCGAACGTGTACGTAGTGGCTTATATCTCAAATACGCAAAGGAACTCATTCAGCGTGGTGGAGCTCACTATTGCTTCTGTGATGAAGAATTAATTGCTGCACAGCGTGAACTTCAAGAAGCTCGTGGAGAATCCTTCAAATTTGATGATCCATGTAAGTTATTAACAATTGAAGAATGCGAAGCTAGAATTGAAGCTGGTGAGAAGTTTGTTATTCGTCAAACAATTCCTGAAACAGGAACAACATACTTTGATGATGAAGTATTTGGACGTATTACAGTTGAAAATAATACATTAGATGAACAGGTATTAATCAAGAGTGATGGCTTCCCTACTTATAACTTTGCAAACGTTATTGATGACCATTTAATGGGAATCACGGATGTTGTACGTGGTATGGAATACTTATCCTCTACTCCTAAGTACAACTTAATCTATAACGCATTTGAATGGGATATCCCAAGATATATTCACTGTCCACCAGTTATGAAGGATGAACATTCCAAGTTATCCAAGCGTAATGGTGACGCATCCTTCCAGGACTTAGTTGCAAAAGGATATTTACCAGGTGCGATTCTCAACTACATTGCTTTACTAGGTTGGTCTCCCAACAGAAGAACGTGAAATCTTTACACTAGATGAGCTAGTACAAGCATTTGATGTAAAGCATATCGGTACTTCTGGAGCAATCTTTGATCCTGAAAAACTCAAATGGGTTAACGGTATGTGGTTAAGAAATATGGATTTAGATTCTTATGAGAAACTAGTTACTCCATACATTGATCAAGTTGTTAAAGGGTAACTTTTAACCGTAGACAGATTGCGGCTATCTTACAACAACGTGCTCAAACATTAGCAGAGATTCCTGAGATGTTAACATTCTTTGATAACTTCCCTTCTTATTCCAATGACTTATACGTTAATAAGAAGATGAAGACAGATCCAGAGATTGCATTAAAGTCTTTACAAGCAGCTTATGAAGTTTTAAAAAACCAAGAAGATTGGTCTGAAGAAGCACTACATACAACATTACTTTCTCTACCTGAAAAGTTAGAAATGAAGAATGGACAAGTTTTATTCCCATTACGCCTTGCAATTACAGGTATGCAGTTTACACCAGGTGGAGCGATTGAAATCAGTTCTATTCTCGGCAAAGAAGAAACTCTACGCCGTCTAGAATTATCTATCAAACAGCTTCAACAATAATATACTCAAAGGGATGGCATCCAAGTGGTACCATCCCTTTTTTTGATTCTCAAAAAAACCGACTTCTTACGAAAATCGGTTAAAGTTCTTACTTAGCTAATGCCTTCTTAGCAGCGTCAACTAATGCTTCAAATCCCTTTTCATCATGAATAGCGATTTCAGAAAGCATCTTACGGTTAACGTTGATTTCTGCTAACTTAAGACCGTGCATGAACTGGCTGTATGATAAATCATACTGTCTTGTTGCTGCGTTGATACGAGCAATCCAAAGCTTACGCATTTCACGCTTTGTCTGTCTTCTTCCGATATATGCATAACGGAGAGAACGCATAACTTGCTCATGGGCTGTTCTGTAAAGTAAGTGCTTTGCTTCCAAAATAACCCTTAGCTAATTTTAATATTTTCTTACGTCTATTACGTGTAGGTGTTGATCCCTTTACTCTCATCTTCTTTACCTCCTAATTAACCTTGCAACAACTGTCTAGTACGCTTTAAATCGGAACTGTGTGCAGTTGTAGATTTAGCTAAATGCATCTTCTGCTTGTGTGTCTTGTTTGCTGCAAAGTGTGATACGTAGTTGTGCTGTACCTTCAACTTACCTGTTGCTGTTAGCTTGCTACGCTTAGCGAAGGTCTTCTTTGTTTTCATTTCTGATCTTCTTTGGCTTTCTTGCTTTTGCTTTCATAGTATTCTCCTTTACTTACCTTTTTTTGGTGAATATACAACAGATAATGTATTGCCTTCCATTGCGGCGGACTTACTTACATCTGCTATATCTGAGATCTGCTCAGTAAACTTATTTAAAACATCACGGCCAACTTCCTGTCTTGTAATCATACGACCACGGAAGCGCATATCGATACGAACTTTCTGTCCAGCTTCAATCCATTCTCTTGAACGCTTTAACTTTGTTTCAAAGTCGTGCTGGTCAATTACTGGAGAAAGACGTAATGCCTTCACTTCAGTAACATGTTGATTCTTCTTAGCTTCCCTTTGCTTCTTTTGATCTTCGAAGTGGTAACGGCCATAGTCAAGAATCTTACATACCGGTACTGTCGCATTTAGGTGCAACACACATTAAATCAAGATCCATACTGTATGCTTTCTCTAAAGCTTCACGGCGTAACATTGTGCCTAATTGTTCCCCATCAGGGCCAATTACAAGTACTTCCTTGAAATGAATGTCGTCATTAACCATGTCATGGGACTCTGGTCTTCTGTTTTTGTTATTCTTAATTTTACCCAAGTAAACCTCCTATAAATTTAAAAGCAGGTACGAAGATTGCACCTGCTAAAATAATCGTTTTGATCATCTCGGCATATACCCAAATCCGTAGGATATCAGGTGAGAAGCGGTGCTCCTTCTTTCCGTTTTTCAAATTACTATACTATTTAACTAAATTTCTCTTTAAAATGTCAATACTAGATTTCAAAATCAATGACATTCACCGTTACATCTGCTGGCTTAAATCCAGTCATAAATACGATGTTCTCATAAATCTTATTCTGTACTAACTCACAAGTAGCCGCTACATTAGCGCCATACTTCACTTTAATATCAGCAGTGATATGTAATTGGTTAGCATCCACCTTTACTGTTAAAGGCTTTTGTAAAACGTGCCTGTGGTACGCGAATCGCATTTTCAATATCATCGATGCTAATTTCTGCAATAGACTTAAATACAGTCTTGTTAATAGCTATTAAACCATTTTCGTTTTTCTCATTTAAAACAACATAATCTTGTGCCATGTTATTCACCTCTTATATTTACTAGTTTATTATAACAAAATATCAGACTCAATGGAAATGATCCATAATCAACCTAGAAAGTTCAAGTTTATTTTTCTCATAGTACTGAATAAATTCAGCATAATCATCATAATCAGTTTTCTAATTGTGTTACATAGTGACGGAATGTCTGCATACACAAATACACCTTATCTTCATGCACAATTTCAATATCATCAATTGATACAAGTGTATTTTGCCAATACAAGTTCTAAACTCTTTCTGTATTGCAAATGCTTTATCATCACCAAACTGTTGAAAAGTATTACGATACCAATTTGGTTCAATCAGTAAGCGTTTGATAATTATACAGAAATCTGTAAAGTCATCGATATTACTTCCAGGCTGAATACTAAATAACATTGCAAAGAAGATATGCCATTGGAAGTTTGAATTTAGCTGTTCTTGCCAATACTTACCAAAGATTCGACAGAACTCATCTTCCGTTTGATGTTCTCTTTCCAAATGGATTTCTTCTGAAAGATCTAGCTTACTAGTCGCAAGCATATTTAACGTTTCTAGATAATCCATCATTCGTTCTTTGTTATGTTCTCCATTGATAAAATCACGAACATATACATACTGTGCAATCATCGCAGAACACTTCTTAAAGTCAGATGTAAACCCAACCGATTCTCTCATCTTACGATTTACTAGTTCATTAATACTACGCGCAACAAACTGTTTAAATCCGACTTCATCCATACCAATCTGTGTTTGTCTTGTTTGATGACTAATCTCGTCATACATAATTTCAAGTTGTCGATCAACGACATCCAAATTATCACGAATAGCACCTAACATATCTTTATTAAATTGATCGTAGAGAATAAAATCAGGATTCTTATAGACAACTTCGTGTTCAATTTCACTCCAGAATGCATGTACAAGTGATTTAATCTGTAGTTCAAAACAAATGATTTCATCATTAAATGTGTAATAACCATCTATGCGATAAATCGTAAAACCATTCCTTTGTAACTGTGGTTGAAACACACTTAAATCAATAAAGATATCAGGGTCATTATTTGCTACAAAGTAAGGTGTACCCTTTCTTTCGTGTAAATTTATTAAATAATGATTTATATAGCTGATCTTCATTACGAATAAAACGACATTGCATTGTGATACCAATCAAATCAGTTAAGTGAGAGATTGCATCTTTGCCTGCTTCGTATTGAAGATAAAACTGATTGCGAATTAACTTCTCTTTTAAACTATCTTCAGCTTTAATTCTGGAACGCATAGAAATCACAGGATCTTCGCAGTTTAAAAACTCGTCCGAAAAGAACTTATTTAGTTTACCTTCAGCATATTGGTATATCGCACTTTTACTTTTGTAATATTCCATCGTTTCATCAATAAAAGAAAACAAGTCTAATTTCATGGATTCATCCTTTCATCGTAAACGTAAATTTTTAGGGTATTTATTCTTTAGTGCGGTACCGTCACTTTTAGCACCACCAATAACAACACCATGATAACACACTGCATACCATCCCTTCTTACAAGGTAGATTTAATTGTTCTCCCCGCATATAGCGTAGAACATCTTCTTCCTCTAGATTGATTGTATTTTGAAACTTGGTATAGGCAGACATAAATAATGCATGACTTGGTGTAAAGCGATTCTTCTCCATCTCACCAAGAAAGACTTGATGACGTAATAAATGACATTTACCCACTTCATAAAATGGTTGTGTACCACCATATATTTTATTATTCTTCACAAAATAATATGGGTATTGATTCACAAAAAATGTATCAAAGAATTCTTTGGCTTCTTTTGGTAATGCTTGTGATTGCATTAGTTTTAACAGTTGATTCTGTTGATGTACCATCTTTTTGAAGTTCGCGATAAAATGTCCTTCACCACCATCCATCGGAAAGATTCTTCTTGCATAATCTGTATGACACCCAAAATCAAATGCTTTTCTACCAAAGTCAACTTCAATTGGAACCAAGTGCATATCAGGATGTTCTTGTATAAATTTCTGTATGCATAGTTCATTTTCTTCTATGGCAAATGTACATGTACTATAGACCATTGTTCCACCTGGCTTTACGCATTTATATGCTTCTTCTAAGATGTATGACTGTCGTAAAGCACATGCTTGTACATTTTCTAAACTCCATTGTTCTACTGCTTGATCTTCTTTCCGAAACATTCCTTCACCAGAACACGGAGCATCACACAGTACCATATCAAAAAACGCAGGAAATGCCTTAGAAATATCCTTTGGATCGTTATTCAATACAATTGTATTAGCACTACCACAACGCTCAATATTCTCTAATAAAACGCGAGAACGCGTAGGATGTATCTCATTAGCCACAAGCAAACCTTCTTGTTCTAGCATCTCAGCAATTTGTGTAGACTTCGATCCCGGTGCTGCACACATATCTAAAACCTTCATTCCAGGTTTAGGATTTAAAATTGTCACTGCAGAGCTTGCACTAGGTTCTTGAATATAAAAGAATCCAGCCATATGCTCTGGTGTAAAACCAATACCACTTTTTGATATTTGCGTAATATCCATGCTTTGCAAATGGACTTTTTTCTAACTCATAATTTGTACACGCAAAAAAATCATCCGGCGTAATCTTTAAGGTATTGATGCGTAAACCTTTTCTTGCTGGATCGTTTAATTTCTCAAGATATGCTGGATATTCATCCTTAAGCATCTCTCTCATTCGTTCTAAAAATAAATCATTCATATTTTAATAGTATCTTCTTAATATCTCGAACATCTTGTTCAAGTTGTAAAATCAGATTCTCACGGCTCTTAAAACGAATCTCAGGACGTAAGTATTCTAATAGTTGCACCTTGATGATTCTTCCATACAAAGTTCCATTATAACCAATGATATAGGTTTCTAATGAAAGCTTCTCAGAAGTATTAAATGTAGGATTATGTCCAAGATTTGTCATTGCACCATATACATGATGGTCAATCTCTACAAGGCTTGCATAGACTCCTTGTTTTGGTAATAAGTATTCATCAGAGTATTCTATGTTCGCAGTTGGAAAACCCATTAATCTTCCCTGTTGATGACCACGACGAACAATTCCTTCTAAACTATAGTATTGACCTAACATCTTTTTGATTGCTGGCATATCGCCTTGAATAATTGCATCACAAATACGAGTGCTAGAAATCTTACCAATTTCATCCTCAACTGCATCGACTACAACAACATCATATTCCGTTTCAGACTTTAGCGTATTGCAATCACCTGCACCATGAGCGCCATAATGAAAATCAAAACCACATACAATACCCTTTAAGTTTAATTTTGCTAAGGTTTTATGTATAAAGTCAGTCGGAGAAAGTTCACTCATTTCTTTATCAAAATCTAAGATGATAATATTTTGAATACCGAGTTCAACTGCACGATTAATTCTTTGACGCATCGTAGTAATGTGTTTCACGTCCTTTAAGCCCTTTATCGTAACCCATGGGTCTGGATCAAATGTAATTAGTGCAGATTCACAGTCATGTTTTCGTGCAAGTTCAACAGTAGCTTTTATTAAAGCTTGATGTCCAAGGTGCATACCATCAAAATATCCAATGCAAGCACACATTGGATTTTGATACTTCTGTACTGTATGAACTCCGATATTGATTACACGCATTAAAATAAACCTCTTAAACAATGATACAAACCATCTTCTTGTAGCGCATACGCCGCAAGAAGTTCACCATTCGATGTAAAGATAACTTGTGGGTCTGTGATATCTAATTTGATACGCTTCCATTTTTAATATTAGTAACTTGATCAGTTTCTACAAACTTATAACTTGGATCAATCACCTGTATAGGTGATAAAAATCCCTTACCAGCTTCTAAATCTTCAAAGTTACAAGCATCCTCGAGTGATAGATGTTCAATCTTAGTACGAATTAGAGAAGACATGATTGCTAACTCATTGAGTTGCTTTCCAAAATCCGAAATCAACGTACGAATATAAGTACCTGAGGATACTACAGCATCCATACGATAATTTATTTCATCAATCTTCTCTACTTTTAGACTAGAAATATGTACTGGTCTAGCTTCACGCTCAATTTCAATTCCTTGACGAGCATACTCATATAGTTTCTTACCATCTTTTTTCAGTGCTGAATACATTGGTGGTACTTGTAGGATATCCCCTGTCAATGATTGAACAGCTTTTTCAATTTCTTCAGAAGTATGAATTGATGGTGTCTTTGTATCAATAACTGTACCCCAAATATCTTCAGTATCTGTCATTTCGCCAAGTTTTAAAGTTGCTTGGTATGCTTTATGATTCTTCACACAATACGGTAAAAGCTTGGTATATTTACCAAGCAAAATAATCATTAGCCCAGAAGCTTCAGGGTCCAAGGTCCCTGTATGGCCAATCTTACGTTCATGAAATATCTTCCGGCATTTAGCAACAGCATCAAACGATGTCATCCCAGCCGGTTTATTTAGTAATATAACTGCATCCATATAGCGTTAATATTATAGCAACATCATGGTATAATAGCAAAGTTTGAGGAGCTTAAATTATGTCATTAAAGAAGATTATTGGTGCTATCTATAAAGCAGATACAGACTACAACTTAATACAAAATGGAGATCGAATTTGCGTAGGCGTCTCTGGAGGTAAAGATAGTATCCTACTACTATATGCGTTATCTATTTACCAAAAAGCTGCAAAACGCATTAGTGGCAAAGAATTCTCTGTCATTGGAATTCATCTAGAAATGGGATTTTCTGATATGGACTTTGCAGAAGTTCGTAAATTTATGAAAGAACATGATATCGAATATATCGACTACCCGACAAAACTTTATGATATCTTGCAGTTACATCCTAATAAGAAAAACGGAAATATCCAATGTTCACTATGCTCTACTTTAAAAAAGGGAGCGATTGTCAAAGCAGCCCAAGAATACAATTGCAATAAAACTGCATTTGCCCACCACGCAGATGATGCTATTGAAACACTATTCATGAATATGATTTATGGTGGTCGTATTTCAACCTTTACCCCAGCAATGTACCTAAAGAATTCTGGTATGGGATTTATTCGTCCATTTGTATATGTTTATGAGGATGAAATTAAAAATACAATTAAACATGAGCAATTACCTGTTGTAAAAAGTACATGTCCTAACGATGGCTTTACGAAAACGTCAGGATACAAAAGAATTGCTTGCAAATATCTACCAAGCATATCCGTTTGCAAAAAAGAATTTCTTAACTTCCCTATCCAACCAAGAACAAATTAAACTATGGGTCAAAGGTGAAGATTGGGAAAATACAAATAAATAACTTGACATTCATTCTTATATATTAGATTATATGAGTCATAAAAACCGAATAGAGGTAGCGACGCAAAAAAGTAATGCATGGAGCTGGCAGGCAATGATATGTATGAAAGGTAACCGTCGCCGAACGTATAAACTGGCAAGTTTATCTCGTGGGGATATAGAGAATATCTATATCACTCCTTCATGTAAAATGAAGTGGCGCTATAACTTATGGATACCAAACCCGTATGTGATAGCATGCGGGTTTTATTTATAAGGAGAATATTTATGAACATAATCAGAAAAGTATCTATTGTAACGTTATCGCTGATATTACTGACAGGCTGTGGTTCATCCATAAATAATATACATGACGACAATAAACTAACCGTTGGAATGGAATGTAACTATGCCCCATTTAATTGGTCCACAACAACAGCAGATGAATATACCGAACAGATTTCAACTGTAGACTATTGTGATGGTTATGATGTTACAATCGCTAAGCGACTAGCTAAATCATTAGGTATGGAAGTCGAAATTGTTAAGTATGATTGGGATAACTTAATACCTGGGTTAATGCAGAATGAAATTGATGTCGTCATTGCAGGTATGACAGCGACAGAAGATCGTAAAGAAGTAGTCGATTTCACAGATCCATATTACACAAGCCAAGAAGTAGTTATTGTGCGTAAAGATAGTACTCTTACATCAATTACAGATATTCAAGAACTAAAAGGAAAAACAGTAAAAGGTCAGCTAAATACACTGTACGACACAATCATTGATCAAATTAATGGTGTAAAACATGGTACAGCAATGGAAAGTTACCCTTCACTTGTAAATGACTTGTTGAACAAAGGATGCGATGCAATTACAGCAGAACTTCCAGTTGCAGAAGGTATTGTTGCTTCAAACCCTGATTTGACATACGTCACCTTCAAAGAAGGTCATGGCTTTACAGCAGATACATCGGTTTCAATTGCTGTAAAGAAAGACAATACAGAACTTTTAGATAAATTACAGAAGGCACTGAATGCCATTTCTGAAGAAGAGCGTCAACAGATGATGTTAGAGGCAGTAGAAAGACAACCGGCGGTGAATGAATGATGAAATTTATGAACAATGTATTTACGTTATTGTTACGTTATTGGCCTAGTTTATTACTAGGTATACAAACAACATTAATTGTTGCCCTATCTGGTACAGTTATCGGTTTAGCAATTGGTTTATTAATTGGTGGATTACGTGCTCTTAAAGCAGACCGTACAGCCCCTATCTATATAAAAATTTTAAAGAAAATATTCCAAGTACTTTCTAGTATTTATATTGGTATCTTCCGTGGTACACCAATGATGGTACAAGCAGTATTTATCTACTATGCATTATTAAATGTTATTCATTGGACAAACCTACAAGCAGCCATCTTTGTTATCTCAATTAATACAGGTGCATACATGTCTGAGATTGTACGCTCAGGTATTCAATCCGTAGATTATGGACAAATGGAAGCAGCTAGATCTCTTGGCTTATCAAATGTACAAGCGATGTTACATGTTATATTACCACAGGCAATTCGTAATGCCTTCCCTGCAATTGGTAATGAATTTATTGTTAATATCAAAGACTCTTCTGTATTGATGATCATTTCAATTACAGAACTGATGTTCCAAGCAAAATCAATTGCAGGAACAACTTATAAATTCTCTGAAACATATTTTATTGAAGCACTTATTTACCTCGTATTAACTACAGTAACTTCAATCATATTAAATGCAATCGAGAAGAAGTTAAATCAGACAAGTTCTAGTCTTCCACAAAGTGTGACAACACCTGAACAGATGAAGTTCAGTGGAAAAGAGTTATAGAAAGGAAAAGTCAAAATGAATAACCCACTTGTTGAAATTAAAAATATTCATAAAAATTTTGGTCCATTAGAAGTACTCAAAGGTGTTGACTTTTCTGTTAATCAAGGAGAAGTTATTTGTTTAATTGGTAAATCTGGTTCAGGCAAATCCACACTACTTCGTTGTATAAACTTATTAGAAATTCCTGATAGTGGAATGATTCATGTATTTGGTGAAGATGTTCTATCGATTAAAAATGTAAATCAATTTCGTAAGCGTGTAGGAATGTGTTTTCAACAGTTCAATCTATTTGGTAACTACTCTGTGATTGATAACTGCATCATGCCACAACTAAAAGTACTAAAGGTATCGAAACAAGAAGCCACTGATACAGCGATGCATTATCTTGAAAAAGTTGGTATGCAAGACTTTGCGATGGCAGATGTCAGAAGATTGTCCGGTGGACAAAAACAGCGTGTCGCAATTGCACGTGCCCTTTGTATGAAGCCAGAAATCATGTTGTTCGATGAACCTACTTCCGCATTAGATCCAGAGATGGTAAATGAAATCTTAGCAGTCATTAAGCAGTTAGCAGAAGAAGGACTTACAATGATTCTTGTTACACATGAAATGAACTTTGCAAGAAATGTTGCGGATAGAGTTATCTTTATGGATAATGGTAAGATTGAAGAAGAAGGAACTCCAGAAGATATCTTTACAAATCCAAAGAGTGAACGTACAAAAGAATTCTTAAATGCTGTTTTATAACTAACAAAAGGACTTTGCATGCATGCAAGTCCTTTTCATTTTCTTATAGCGCTGTATCGTCAATACGATTGAGATGATCTTCGAGGTATGAAACAATTTCCTTTACTGTTCCCTCTTCAAACGGAACACGAATACCTGCTTCCTTTACAAGCTTTGTAAAGGATAACGTACCACCCAAGTCTACATAACTTCTTATAGTCTTCCCAGTATGTAGGATCTTTCTTATCCATACGGATGAAGAATTGCTGAGCACAAACTTGAGCTAATGTATAGTCGATATAGTAGAATGGGCTTTCGAAAATATGACCTTGTTGATACCACCACGTACCTTCTTCTAGGATATCGCAGCCTTCATAATCCTTATAAGGCATATACATCTTCTCTAATCTTCTCCAGCATGCCTTACGCTCTGCCGGTGTCATCTCTGGATGTTCGTATACTTCATGTTGATAGTGATCAACTAAAGCACCGTATGGCAAGAATGTAATTGTACCTGCCATGTGTGCAAACTTATACTTCTCAGTTTCTTCTTTAAAGAATAATTCCATCCAAGGATATGCAAAGAATTCCATAGACATAGAATCAATTTCAGCACCTTCATTTGTTGGACACTTCACATCAATAAGTTCAATTTGATCTGATAAATACGCTTGGAAAGCATGTCCTGCTTCATGTGTTAATACATCTACATCCCCAGATGTTCCATTAAAATTACTGAAGATGAATGGTACGTCATACTCATAAATTTCAGTCTCATAACCACCCATCTGTTTATTAGGGACGACTGACAAGATCCCATAGCTGATTGGTATACATTACATCAATGAACTTACCAGTTTCAGGTGACATCTCATGATACATCTTCACTGCATACTCTACTAATTCTTCTGCTGTACCATGAGGTTTTGCATTACCAGACTTGAAGGAGAATCCTAGGTCATAGTAAGCAAGTTTATCATAGCCAATACGCTTTCTCTGCTTTTCAAATAAACGTGTAGCTGCTGGTGTTACATAATCAAGAATCTGTTTACGATATCCTGCAACCATTTCTGCATTGTAATCTAAACGATTCATACGATAATAACCCAATTGGATGTAATTATCATAGCCAAGTTCTTTTGCCATCTGATGACGAATCTTTACTAACTTATCGTAGATTTCATCAAACTCAGCAGAATGTTCCTTAAACCAAGCCATCTTCGCTTCATAAGCCTTGCGACGCACTTCACGGTCAGGTGTATCAACCTTAGCACTAATTTCAGAAAGATTTAATACTTCACCATCAAATTCAATCTTCGCAGAAGCCTTTAATTTTCCATACTCACTTGTAAGTTTATTTTTCTTCAATCATAAGAGGCACAATACGTGGATCGAAATGCCTTTATTGAACATTCACTTAATTGGAAGTAAGTCTCAGGAATTTCCTTTAGTAATTCTTCTCTAAACGGTGCATCTAATACTGCCTTAACAGCTTCATTTTCAATTTCAGAATATAGTGGACCTGTTTCATCCCAATAGTTATTTTCTGCATCATAAAATTCATCAGCTGTATTGATACTGTGACGGATATTAACAAGTGTAATCATTGTATATAAATGACGACGTAACTTGTTCATACGCCAGAATGCGTTTAAAAATGTTTCTGCATCCTTAGCTTGTCTCATCTCTGAAACAAGTTCTTCCATCTTTGCCTTTGTTTCTTCAAAGTCAGGACGGGTATATTTCATATCATTAAATTTTGTCATTGCAATAAACCTCCATGGCAGTATTTTAACACTGTTCAATAAACCTTGAAAGTCATACCCTCTTTTACACGCAAAGTTCTTAGAGATACATTCATACTACAGTATTGTTTCGTATCATTACATTGAATGATTATCACATTAGATAGTTGATACATATCACCAAAATCTTCTTTTTTTAATACAAATAATTGTTCTAAGATATCTTGAAAATGATTATCTAAATTTACTCTACATTCATATTCTCTTTTTAATGATTGGAAACTGAATATAGATACATAGAATATCACTACAACTCATGAATATCTCCCATTTGGAAGAAACTGCATTCAAGTAAATTCTGATGTAACATGACTAAGCCATATCCACTCTTTTTTTGAATACTTTTTTCAGATGTAGAAAATAAAGCTTGTATTTCTTGGACATTATCATTGCTTAAACTAATCTTACATGAAATTAGAGTTAAGATTCGATATGGAATAGTAACAACACTTTGATTGATGAGCAATAAATGAATATTATACTTTTGATTCATTTCAAGTAATTTAATTAAGAATTCTTTATAGAGTTCATTCTGCAAAAAAATAGTGTTAAATCCGTAATGAGTAAATAAGAGTACTGGTTTTGTTTTTAGATTACTAAAGAAATCGATTATAGCTTCTTGATTTTCATTATGAAATAAATTGATGTTATTGTTAATCTTACAGAATAAGTCATCAATCATATATACCTGTTGATTTCTTTGCTGGATTCGATGCAATAAGAGTTTTACGATGTTTGCTCGTTCTTGATAAGATTTACCAACAAACAAGTAGCTATGATGGTTTTTAAAATCTAATAATAGTTTTTGGCTGTGCGAAAAAAATAATAATCATCAATATATCCAATCGAAAAACTCTGTATCACAAGGAATTGGATATAACGATAATGGATTTAACCACAATTGTTTTACATTGGTCGGATACAGCGTTCGTATTGTATTTAATATTTGCGTAATTTGTGCAGGTTGTGTTTGTTTTAAAGAAGAGGATACTTCGATATTTCCTTGTTGATCTAAGATTTCGATATGTCGTATCGGTTCCTTCTTTGCATGCGCATATCCTGCCACACCGTATTGAATTCCACTCGCATTAAATAAATAGAACTCCCCTGGTTTTTGTAAGAAAGCAGCTCTAGCATCATGTAATACCTCCATTGAATCTTGTCTATCTGCAACACGCATACATATACGGAAATTTGTATTTGCCCAGATTTGATCATTTACAACACCTGCAGGTTTCTGTGTTGCAAGAATTAAATGTATCCCTAGCGATCTACCTACACGGGCAATGACAATCAGTTCTTCTAAAAACTCTGGCCTTTCTCTTTTAAGCTCAGCAAATTCATCTACAACTATTAGAAGTTCGGCTAATGAAGGATATTCAGAATTTGCTGTAATTGCCTTTTCGATATGCATTTCAAATTAATAATAGGAACTCCAAAAGTATTCGATACTTCTTTAAATAGTTTTTCACGATAGGAACATATATTCTTTAATGCATGCAAGGAACGTTTCATATCGTCAATATCAAGATTTGAAAGGTTACCACAGATATGTGGTAATTGATTGTCTTTTAAGCACAAAACAGAGCCTACTCCACCACCTTTAAAATCAATTAATACAATCTGTAAATCGTTAGGCGAAAATGAAATAGCTAAAGATAAAAGCAATGTCGTAATTAGTTCACTTTTCCCACTACCTGTTGTCCCTGCAACTAGACCATGTGGCCCATCCTTGCATTCATGTAAATCAAAATAAATTGGTTGATTATATATGTCTTTCCCTAAACGTATTTGCATAGATTTTGAAATATCACTAGTACACCATCTATCATGTATATTTAAGTCTTCAATCCTATCTACATCATAGATAGAAAAGAAAGAGTGCTTATTTGGTATAGAATTTTTGTTTAGAAGATATTTGATATCTTACATCCGTCATTATCAAAATCATTAAATTTATAACATAGATGAAATGTCTTTTTCTCATGATTTCGAACAATGATTGCATCCCCTTCTTTAATCAGAATGTGTGTTGCATTGTAATGTTCGACAGTATCAAATGTAATCCATTCTTTCAGTTCACTTAAATATTGGTTTGAAAAATTAAACAATACTTTTATACCATTAAAGTTTTTGTGTTTTTAACATTTAATTCTTGTATGGATGATGATATACAACGTGATCCATTGTGATACATATGCGGTATCTTTTTTAGCCAACTATATGAAACATCATCTTTTGTTTGAATCAAACATGCAATAAGTACATCTTGATGACGATATGCTGTTGATAAATAGCGAAGAATACTAAAAAGATATTCATCTAAATGCTGTAATACAATATGACTTCCGCTTTTAAGTTTTAAGATATATGGAGCATCTAGTGCATCAGCGTATGCGACAATATCATTTAAGCTTTCTTGAAATTCAGCATCATTTTTCTGAAATTGAAACGGTTGTTCAAAGACGTAGTTAATCGCTCCTTTTCGTTTGACCAATTGGAAGATAAATACATTTAGGATATAACTGCTTTAATATCTGATTATCATTAGCAACTAGTTTCTTCGTAGAATCTGTATAGATTTGATGTATTCTATCAACTTTCATTTTTAATTGTTCTAGATACGCTTCATACTCTGTTTTACGTAGCTGAATCTTTTTCTGGTTTTCTTTTTTCTCATGTAGTTGTTGTAGTGGATTCCAAAGAATTGTACTTAGCAACATCATACTAGGTAGTAAAATCATTGGTAACATATCCACAATATCTCTTCCATTCATGTAACCTCGGTACATTGAAATAGAGGCACCACTCATAGATGCTAAACTCATTGTAATCGCAGGACCTACAGAAAAGATTACAGAACGTTTCTCGTAATGGCTGATATGTTCCGGTTCTTCTACTGTTAATGTATATTCATCGATTATATCAGGTTGATATATCGTATCTATTTCTTCATATTTGATTGGAGAAAGTGTTGTTGTCTTAGGATGAAACAGACTTAAATGACAACTACTATTGGAAGGTTGATTTACAAGGATAAAATCATCTTCAAATTGTATTCGCAGATAATAAGTTTCTAGTAAATCACCTGATTTAAATGAAGATTTATAGATACGTCTTTGATTCAAGTATGCATGTATAGATGAATCAACAATGATTTCCTTTGTATCATAATTGATAGTAATTGCATTTCTATTTAATCGTTCTGTTGAAACGGTTATATCATTCATAACTGTACCAATGATTATCGTATCTTGATAAAGATATGACTTATATTGGTTCCATCCTTGATAGAAAGGTATCGCACTAAACTGAATCTCTTGTACAAGACAAGTTTGTTCACTATTTAATAAATAGGAAATACCATCTTCTATAACTTGAATGACTACGCTATTTTCATTTTGGTACAACGTAAAATGAGAACCGAATATTGTATGTTCTACTCGATTCTCATCAACCAATATCAAACATAGTTTATCTTTATACTCAGCATATAAAATCATTTTCGATTTAACTCAACAACCAATATATGGCAGTGCACAAGGTGCTTTTTATCCTTTGTCTCTATCAATATATCAGTACCACCTGTCTTTTGACCTATTACTTCACCAAATGTATTTACTACAGCAATCTCTTCATCCTTACTTGTATATATTAAATCTTCTACTGTGTATCCTTCTGGAAGCCCAGATATTTGTATACGCGTACTGATACCAACACCAGTAATTAATGAATAGTCTTTTAAAGTGATTCTCTTTTTAACCTGTATAGAATCAATTGTTGGTGCTTTTTCTCTATCCTCACAACTACAATGATCAACACTCATCCAGTTTTCATACGTTACTTTTCCTTTTGGAAATAATGGTGCATTCGATTCACTTAGTATTGGAATATTTCTGCCAAAGCCAAATCTTCCAGCAAGACTATTAGAACTATTTAATTTTAAATTACATAACCAATACGCATTTAATTCTGTACATACTTTTATATCAGGATTTCCTTCTGATAATTCTTCTACAAGGTCTGGCTGTACATCTATATCGTATTCTTCAGCTTTTCCTTCATCATTATATAGATATGTTTTTGTACGGAAATAACCTTTTGCACCTGCATCAACCTCCACATCCATAATATTTTGATTAAATGCATGTAACGCAAGATTCGTTCCAAGTGTAATACCAGTTTCAGCGCGAATGGATGCAGTAGCATTTTTACTATGATCAGAGATAATGCGCATATTACCATTGCGAATTTCACATCCTACAACATGATTCTGTACAAACGATAATTCAGCTTTACCAGTTGCGTATATATTTACATTCAGTTTCATTACTACAGACACCATAGGTGCATTTGGTAAAGGAATTTTAACAGTACAAAGTGTAAGTGTGTCAGTCAAAACTTCCTGTTTTGTTTGAAAAATGTTTTGTACTGTACTAATGAAATCTTTCGGATTTAGTTTTGAAAAGTCACCGTATAACTCCTTATACATACCATTTCGTAAGCCAATATTCTCTGATGTTGTAAAGTCTGCTTTTAAGTAGCCATATTGAATTCTATCTTCATCCTTATCCCACTTGTATTGAATATGCAAATTATCTAATGCTGCATTTGCATATAGCAGTCCACCAACTTGTAATTGTTTAGATACCTCTGCATGCAGAGAACTAGTAGTACCTTTTAGTGATACACGAAACCCTTTCATATCAAAAGTATGATTGATTAAACTTGTAGACATTAAGGACAGAGAGTGACTCTGCTCTGTCCCTTCCTGTATAACATTTCCATTACCATCAAAGATTCTTGCATGATTAAACTCTAAATCTGTACCACCTTGTATATCAAACTGATCGATAACATCTTCCATTTTTACGAGTTCTAATGTTGTTTTAATCCCTTGATTTGTATACTCACAATTTAATACACGATAATATGCATCATCATATGCAATATACATCCCTGTTTGTATAGAAGAGTCTGATTGAAAGTATGCGGTTAATGTTTCCTCATCAAACTGTTTAGGTTCTTCATCCAAAAATTGAACATCATCTTTTAACTGTACTGTTGTTTTTGTATCACTAAATTTACGATTATTAACAATGTCAATAACCTGTGCTAAATATCCAAAAGCTTCTTCTTTTGAAATGACTTCTTTTGGACGAAAACGCTGACGCTCATCAAGGCTCATTAATCCACTTGCAACAGCAGCCTTGACCTGGTCTGGATAACTACAATCTTGTAAGTCTTTAATCACATCTGATGAACCTTCATGCGTTCTTGAAATAAGATTCATCAATGTATACGCAACCATTTCTCTTGTTAATGTAGCGGATGGATCAAATGCTTTTGATGGTGTTAATAATTCCCACTCAACAGAAGACTGAACAACACTGAAATAAGGAGAATTTGAACTAATATTTAAATAATATGGTTCATCTTGTTGATAGCTAGTAATACCAGCTTGTCTTGTAAGTTCTGTTAACCACTCTCCATTATTTAATGTATCTGTTACTTTCTTTTTGCATCCAACAAATGGAAGTAACATGCATATTATAAGTAGAATGAGAGTCTTCTTAATACTGAATACCGGACGCATTTCCTGTAATTGTTGATTCTAGTGAATCATAGCTGGATACTGTTGTATCTAAAAACTTTGCATACGCATCAATCAGTGCACGATACTTCTCAAAACGATTTGCGAATAGTTGGAAACGATTACGGATTTCTTCACCACCATCAGAAACCCAAGTACCATTTAATGATGTAATTTCTTTTTGCATTGCAGTTAAATCATCATACATCAATTGATTTGTTGAACGTAGTTTGGCTGCTGTATCACTTACCTCAGCTAATGAAATTTGAATATTACTCATTTTTACCTCCTTTACATTCCTAGCATGCCTGCTTGACTTGTTAATTCATCTTGCGTATTACGATAGCTACGCGCACTATTGCGTAAAAACTCAATATACTCCGTACATAAAATAGATAGTTGTTTAAAGTCAGATTGTAATGCGGAAAGTTTCGTTGTAAATGCTTGATTGTCTTTGCCTTGCCAACCTGCATTCATCGCATCTACAGCAGAAAATAGTGTCGCAACATTCTTAAGATAGGACGAATTTCTATCCTCCATACGCATTGCACACGCTTCTAATTGCATTGGTTCTACGGTAATCTTTCTCATAGTACCTCCTTTCACTTTCTATATAGAGAGCAAAACAAATCTTTCCCTAAAAAAAGCAGAAGATTTCTCTTCTGCTTCATAAACTATTCAGACTCTTTCTTTTCTTCACGATGAATACGAGCAATGATTTCGTCAATATGACGACCATTCATTTCTGTTTCATCGATAACAAAACTTAACTCAGGCACACGACGGATTGTCATACGCTTGGAAAGTTCTGAACGGATAAATCCTGCTGCACGGTTTAACGCACGTAAACCAGCTTGCATACGTGGATTTTGTCCTAAGAATGTTACAAAGACTTTCGCATAACTATGGTCATTTGAAACTTGAACATCTGTAATTGTGACAAATCCAACATCAGGATCTTTTACACCAAACTGGATAATTTCAGAAATATTCTTACGAATAATTCCTTCCAGTCTTTTTTGTTTTACACTTACCATACTTTATCCTTCTAATGGTACTTCACGATCTTCGTATGCTTCGATTGTATCGCCAATCTTAACATCGTTATAATTCTCAATCGTTAGACCACAATCAAATCCAGATAGTACTTCCTTGGCATCATCTTTAAATCTCTTAAGAGATGCAAGTTTACCAGTATAGATAACGATACCATCACGAATGAGGCGGATATTACAACGGGAAACAAGCTTACCATCTGTAACCATACAACCAGCGATTGTACCTATCTTAGAAGCCTTATATGTTTCACGAACCTCAGCCTGTCCAATAACAACTTCCTTGTATACTGGCTCAAGCATACCCTTCATCGCAAGTTCCATTTCTTCTGTAGCCTTATAGATAATGTCATGTAGACGAATAGATACGCCTGCTTCTTCAGCCTTCTTACGAATATTCGCATCAGGACGAACAGAGAAACCGATAATCATCGCATTAGATGCACTTGCAAGCATGATATCAGATTCAGTAATTGCACCTGCTGTAGCGTGAATAACATTTACACGAACACCAGATACATCTAACTTCTCCATAGAAGATTTCACTGCTTCCGCAGAACCTTGTACATCTGCCTTGATAATAATTGGAATTTCCTTTAGATCACCAGATTCAATCTGTGATGATAAGTCTTCTAAGCTCATTGCGCTTGTCTTACGACGGTCAGCATCAATCTTACGACGCTTACGTCTATCCGCAACTGCACGGGCTTCCTTTTCATTCTCATAAGAACGGAAGACATCACCAGCTTCTGGTACATCATTTAAACCAATAATCTCTACTGGACGTGATGGACCTGCAGTCTTAAGTTCATTACCATTTTCATCTGTCATACGACGTACTTTACCAAAACATGTACCTACTACAACTGGATCTCCATGATGTAATGTACCATTCTGTACAAGTAATGTCGCAACTGGACCTCTACCCTTATCGAGTTTCGCTTCAACGACTGTACCAGTTGCTGTACGGTTAGGGTTAGCTTTTAATTCCTTAACATCAGAAACAATTAAAATCGTTTCTAATAATTCATCAATACCATCACCCTTTTTCGCACTGGTGTTAACAAAGATTGTATCGCCACCCCATTCTTCAGGCATGATACCAAGTTCAGCCATTTCTGACTTAACATGGTCAGGATTTGCGTCAGGCTTATCCATCTTGTTTACAGCAACGATAATTGGAACACCAGCAGCCTTTGCGTGGTCAATTGCCTCACGTGTCTGTGGCATGACACCATCATCAGCCGCAACAACAATAACAGCTAAGTCAGTCACACTAGCACCACGAGCACGCATAGCAGTAAATGCCTCGTGACCTGGAGTATCTAAGAAAGTAACCTTACGTCCATTGACTGTGACCTGGTACGCACCGATTGCCTGTGTAATACCACCAGCTTCACCAGCAGCTACCTTAGAGCGACGGATTGTATCCAATAATGTTGTCTTACCATGGTCTACGTGACCCATGATAGTAACAACAGGTGGACGTTCCTGTAAGTCTTCGGCAGAATCTTGTTCTTCATCTTCCAAGCTGTCTGCTTCTCTTTCTTTCACCTTAACGGCTTCAATGTTGTAATTCATGCATACAAGTTCAACCATTTCATCTTCAAGTGCACTGTTGATGGTAACCATCTTACCTTCCATAAACAATGCTTTGATGAGTTCACTTGATTGACGATTTAATTTATCTGCTAATTCACCAACTGTAATACCATCACTGAATGTAATCTCTGTAATCTCTACTGGTTGTTTAGATTGATGATTGTCATTTATTGAATGGTCTTTTCTTCGTATTGTTACGATTGTTGGAAACATTCTTCTTATTTGCAGGTTTGCGTTTTGTTGGAACTGGCATTTATGTACCTCTCTTTCTTTGTTTGAGATTTGCATCTCGAAATACTGTATCGGTAACATCCCTTCCTTTCAAAATGGATACCACTACTTCATTGCTTTCGCAATTTCATCCCAGAATTCATCTGGAATCTTTTGTGATAATGCTTTTGCTAGAGCATTATTCTTCTTAGCAATTTCAATGACTGCTAAGTCTTTCTTTAAATATGCACCATGGCCATTTGTTCTACCTGTTGTATCAACAGCTAATGTACCTTCTGGTGTTCTAACAACACGGAGCAACTCCTTTTTAGGGAGCTGTTCTCCGGTTGCTACACATTTACGCATTGGAATTTTCTTAGGCATGCTTACATGTTTTCATCGTCATCGTAGTATTCTTCATACTCATCGTAGTCGATGTCATACTCCTTCTCTGCTTCAGATTCCTGTTGAGCTTCAATTTCAGCCAACTCTTCTTCACTATAGATAGGACGATTATCAGCAACAAGCAAGTTCTTCTTAATCTGTTCTTCAAGATCCTTGTTTCTAACCTTGTACTCTTCTTCTTCCTTCTTCTTTTTCTTCTTGTACTTAGAATCAGTACTCTTAGGCTTAGATGAATCAACCAGTTTTTCAAAGTGTGATACATAAGTAGCCTTCTTCGCTAATTCTTCTAAGTCCGCATGCTTACGTGAAGCTTCCTTTTCTTCTGCTGTCTTTTCAACAATAACTGGCTTTTCTTCAACAACAGTTTCTTCAACTGTTTCTACAACTGGAGTTTCAACAACCTCTTCATGCTCTTCATCTGGCTGATTAGAAATTTCATCGATGATTGTATCGTTAACTCTTTCCATCATTTCTTCTGGGATATAGTCTTCGTCTTCATCAACGATAGAATCTGGATTTTCAGCTCTAAACTTAGCAATAGCCGCAAGTCTCTTTTCTTCTTCTTCCTTAGCAGCAGCCCTTTGACGTTCAACGTTCTTAGCCTTCACTTCTTCCGCAAGCTTCTTCTTCATTACTTCTGCCTGTGCGAGTAACTCATCATAATCCTTGCCCATATCTTCTAGTTCTTGACGAGTCTTAATATCAATCTTACGACCTGTTAACTTCACAGCTAAACGTGCATTCTTACCACGCTTACCGATAGCGAGTGATAATTGATCTTCGCTAACGATAACAAGCAAGCTATTATCATCTTGTCCTGGAAGAACAGAGATAATTTCTGCAGGTGCTAAAGCATTCTTAACAAGTTCAGTTACATCATCATTCCATTGGAAGATATCAATCTTTTCACCATGTAATTCGTCAATAATCTTTTGCACACGTGAACCACGAGGACCAATACATGATCCAATTGGGTCTACATCAGGATTGTGTGAGAGAACAGCCATCTTTGTTCTTTCGCCAGCTTCACGAGCAATCGATTTGATTTCAACGATACCCTGATAAATTTCAGGAACTTCCTTTTCAAATAAACGCTTAACAAGTGTCGCATCAGCACGTGATACCAATACCTGTGAACCCTTTGTTTCCTTTTGTACATCAGTGATTACAACGCGGATGCTCTGTCCTTCTGTTAGTTTTTCATGAGGAATTTCAGCTGACTTAGAAAGTAAAGCAACTGTCTTACCTAGACTAATTAAAGTGAACTTATCTTTCACAGATTCGACAGTACCGATAACCATTTCATCCTTTTGATCAATATATTCATTGTATACTGCAACCTTTTCAGCTTCACGAATCTTTTGACGGAATACGTTCTTTGCTAAAGATGCAGCAGCACGTGACATAGAAGTGATTTCCTTCTTCTCACGAACCTGTCCACCTAACTCAGCGTTAGAATCTAATTTCTTGGCATCCTCTAATGAAATTTCTAATTCATCATCTTCTACTTCTTCAACAACATTGTAGTACTGGTAGATATCAATTGTCTTACTCTTCTTATTGATTTCTGCCTTAACTTCAATATCCTGTAATTCAGAATCCTTCTTGAATGCTTTCGCAACAGCTTCTGTTAATGCCTCTAATACGATATTCTCAGGCACATTCTTGTCATCTTCCACACCGCGAATCGCATTGAGAAGTTGTGTGTATTTAATCTCCATGATCTCTCCTTATAATTTAATTGCTAATCTAGCAAAACGAATATTGTTCTTTTCAATCGTAGCAGTGCGCTTTTACTGCCTTATCACGATACTCTAACGAAATCGTATCAGCACTAACAGCACGAACATATCCTGTTAACTCAACCATATTCTTAAATGGTTCCTTGAGTTCAATATAGATATATTCATCCACTAACTGTTCAAACTCAGCATAATCTTTAATCTCTCGCTCTGCACCAGGGCTACAGACTTCCAAGCTATACTCTTCTTTGATTGGATCATACTTGTCCAAGACTACACCAAGCTTTTCACTCACTTCTGCACAAATATCTAAGTCAATCGCATGTGCATCATTGTCAATTGCGACCTGTAATGTCTTTTCATTACCAAGCCAAACAATCTCGTAAAGTCGAACGTGGCATTCGTCAAATACTGGCTGAAATAATTCGGTCAATCTATCAATGTTTTCCATATGCCTCCAGACATAACACAAGGAGAGCTTCCGCTCTCCTTATTTCGTTTACAATATACCCCATTTTAAAGGGATTTTCAAGCATATTCCTCTATATATAGGGATTATTCCTCATTTTTTGTAAACATCCGTGCACAGCTAACTGCCTTTTGCCAACGCTCATATAAATCATTTACATCAGATATTTTCATCATCGGTGTAAATATATGACTGTTTCTCTCTTTCTTTATCTCTTCTAAATTAGACCAATATCCTACTGCAAGGCCTGCTAGATATGCAGCACCAAGTGCAGTTGATTCAACATTCTCAGGACGTTCAATTGCACATTGCATAATATCACTTTGAAACTGCATCAAATAATCATTTGCAGAAGCACCACCATCTACACGTAGTGATTGAATTGCAATACCAGAATCTTCTTTCATCGCATCTAGGATATCTCGATTTTGATAAGCGATAGAATCTAATGTTGCTTTTGTCATATCTTCTTTACTAGTACCACGTGTAATACCAAACATCGCACCCTTACAATCATTATCCCAATACGGTGCGCCTAAACCAACAAAGGCAGGTACTACAATGAGTTCATGTTCTTCCTTTGCGGACAATGCAAGTGTCTCAGATTCTTTAGCCGTCTTAAAAAACTTCAACTGATCACGCAACCACTGTACAGCACTACCAGCCACAAATACAGAACCTTCAAGTGCATAAGTAATTTTACCCTGATAGCCCCAAGCAATTGTAGTAACTAGACCATGCTTGCTAGGATGTGGTTTATTACCAGTATTCATTAACATAAAGCAACCAGTTCCATATGTATTTTTTACGCTACCTCGATCAAAACATTGTTGTCCAAATAGTGCAGCCTGTTGATCACCAGCAGCACCAGCAATCGGTACACGTTTACCAAAGAAGTATTCAGTAGCAGTATGTGCAAAGATACAACTACTATCTTTTACCTCTGGTAACATACACATTGGAACATTCAGAAGACTACATAATTCTTCATCCCATTTCTTATCATAGATGTTAAATAGCATTGTTCTAGATGCATTACTGTAGTCAGTCACATGCGCTTTCATTCCTGATAGACACCAGATTAACCAAGTATCAATTGTACCCGCAAGCAACTCACCACTCTCTGCACGCTGTTGACCATTTTCAATATGATCTAAAATCCAACGAATCTTTGTTGCAGAAAAATATGGATCAAGTTGAAGCCCTGTCTTCTTACGAATCATGCTAGCATGATTATCTTGTTTTAACTGATGACAGATTTCAGATGTTTGACGGGATTGCCAAACGATTGCCTTATACACAGGTATACCTGTTTTCTTATCCCATACAACTGTTGTCTCACGTTGGTTGGTAATACCGATACCCATCAATCTGTTCTGGTTTAATATTAGCATCCAACATACTTTGCATCATACAAGACAATACAGATAACCAAATCTCATTGGCATCATGTTCTACCCAACCTGGTTTAGGAAAGTATTGTTGAAATTCTTTTTGTGCAGAAGAAACAATCTTAGCATCATGATTAAAGATAATTACACGTGAACTAGTTGTTCCTTGATCAATCGACATAATATATTTTTCCATGCGTATACCTCATTATCATAGAGATTAAATAAAAATTAGTTACATCTCAATTATAACGTATTAAAAAGGACTGCCAATATACTAGCAGTCCTAATCATTAATTACTTAGACTTTTTAGTTGTCTTTTTTGCAGGAGCTTTTTTAGCTACTGGCTTTTTAGCTACAGCCTTAGGAGCAGCTACTTTCTTAGTAACTTTCTTTACAGCTGGTTTTTTTCGCTACAGGTTTCTTAGCAACAGTCTTTTTTTAACAGCTGGCTTTGTAACCTTCTTAGTAGCAACTTTCTTTACAGCCTTCTTAGCTACTGGCTTAGCAACCTTCTTTGCAGGAGCCTTCTTTACAGCTGGTTTAGCTACTTTCTTAGAAGCAACCTTTGCAGTTGTCTTCTTAGCAACTGGTTTCTTAGCAGCAACCTTCTTTGTAGCCTTCTTTGCTACAGTTTTCTTAGCAGGTTTCTTAGCTGCAACAGCTGTTTTAACACCAGCACGAATTGCCGCTTGTGCAGCTGCTAAACGAGCGATAGGAACGCGGTATGGTGAGCAAGATACATATGTTAATCCAACACGTTGGAAGAATTCGATACTTACTGGGTCACCACCATGTTCACCACAGACACCTAAGTGAATGTCCTTACGAGTTGAACGGCCCATTTCACAAGCCATAGAGATAAGCTTACCAACACCATTTACATCTACGTGTGCGAATGGATCGTTATCGTAGATATGCTTACTGTAGTAATCATCTAAGAACTTACCAGCATCGTCACGTGAGAATCCAAATGTCATCTGTGTTAAGTCGTTTGTACCGAAACTGAAGAATTCAGCTGTTTGTGCCAATTCATCAGCGTTTAACGCAGCACGTGGAATTTCAATCATTGTACCGATCTTATAATCCTGCTTCACTCCAGCTTCCTTGATTACTTCGTCAGCAGTTGTACGAATAATCTGTGCAACATAATCAAGTTCCTTCTTTTCACCAACTAATGGAACCATGATTTCTGGAACTAACTTCCAACCACGGTGCTTCTTGTTGATGTTGATAGCAGCCTTGATAATTGCACGTGTCTGCATGACACCGATTTCTGGATATGTAACGTCTAGACGGCATCCACGGTGACCCATCATTGGGTTGAACTCATGTAAGTTAGCCGCTGCAGCCATCAAGTCTTCTACAGAGATTCCTAATGCCTTAGCAACTTCTAATGATTCTGCTTCAGCCTTTGGTAAGAATTCATGTAGAGGTGGGTCTAATAGACGGATAGTAACACTTCTTCCACCCATTGCTTCGAAGATACCTTCAAAGTCACCTTGTTGCATTGGCTCTAATAGATTTAAATGCAATCTGACGTTGTTCAACGATTTTGAGCAACTACTAATTCACGGATAGCCTTGATACGTTCTGGGAGAATTGAAGAACATATGTTCTGTACGAACAAGTCCAACACCCTTCAGCACCAAAGCTAACAGCTCTTGCTGCATCTTCTGGTGTATCAGCGTTTGTACGAATCTTCATAGTTCTACGTTCATCAGCCCACTGCATGAACTTCTTGAAGTTACCAGAAATTGTTGCTGGAACTGTCTTGATTTCACCACGGTAAACTAAACCTGTAGAACCATCTAAGGAGATGATATCTCCATCCTTGAATACTTCACCCTTCACGGTGAATTGTAACTTAGCTTCGTTAACCTTAATGTCTCCACAACCAGATACACAGCAAGCACCCATACCACGAGCTACTACAGCTGCGTGAGATGTCATACCACCACGTACTGTTAAGATACCTTCAGATACATGCATACCTTCGATATCTTCTGGTGATGTTTCTAGACGAACTAAGATTACCTTACGTCCCATCGTTGCCTTTGTCTTAGCTTCTTCAGCAGTGAATACGATTTCACCACAAGCAGCACCTGGTGAAGCAGCTAAGCCCTTAGCAATTACATCATTCTTCTTTTTCTTTAAGTCTTCAGCGTCAAACTGAGGGTGTAGTAAGTCATCTAACTGCTTAGGATCAACCATCAGTAAAGCTTGATCCCTAGTTACAAGACCTTCCTTCTCCATATCTACAGCAACCTTTAAAGCAGCTGCAGCTGTACGCTTCGCATTACGTGTTTGTAACATGAATAGTTTTCCATGTTCAATTGTAAATTCCATATCCTGCATGTCATGGTAATGCTTTTCCAAACGTGCACAGATATCTGTGAAGTCCTTATATGCCTTTGGCATTACCTTCTTAAGTTCTGCAATTGGAGATGGTGTACGAATACCAGCAACAACATCTTCACCTTGTGCGTTGATTAAGTATTCACCAAATAATTTTTCTTTCACCTGTTGCAGGGTTACGTGTAAAGGCAACACCTGTACCGCAATCATCACCCATGTTACCAAATACCATGGTCTGAACGTTTACAGCTGTTCCCCAAGAACTTGGGATATCATTCATCTTACGATAGAAGATAGCACGGTCATTATTCCATGAACGGAATACAGCTTCGATTGCGCGTTCTAATTGAACTGTTGGATCCTGTGGGAATTCTTCCTTCAATTCTTTCTTATAGAAAGCCTTGAAACGCTTTGTTAATTCGAACATATCCTCAGCATCTAATTCGATATCCTGAGTAACGCCCTTCTTTTCTTTAACTTCATCAATGATTTCTTCAAAACGTGATTTAGATAATCCCATAACAACGTCTGAGAACATTTGCACGAAACGACGATAGGAGTCGTATGCAAATCTCTTGTTACCAGACTTTTCTTCAACAACCTTAACAACTTCATCATTCATACCTAAGTTAAGAATTGTGTCCATCATACCTGGCATAGATGCACGTGCACCTGAACGTACAGAAACAAGTAAAGGATTATCTAATCCACCTAATTTTTTACCTGTTGCCTTCTGTAGCATTTCAACATGCTTGTGAATTTCGTCCATGATATTCTTGTTGATTTTCTTACCATCTGCGTAATATGCATTGCACGCTTCAGTTGTGATGGTAAATCCATCCGGTACTGGCATACCTAAAATGCTCATTTCAGCAAGGTTAGCACCTTTACCACCGAGCAGTTCACGCATGGAACCATTACCTTCAGAAAACTTATAAACATACTTTTTAGTAGCCATTATAGCCTCCCTTTATCTACTGTTTGATTATAAAGCAACCGGTTACATTTCTCAATACATACGAGTCACTTTTGTGAGATTATCCAATAAATTAACTAAATATTTTCCATGCATGCATGAAATATAAAAGACGATATCTAATCGATACCGTCTAATGAAACTATTATTTTGTATACTTCTTAATGAACTCGAAGAATCGTGGGAAGTATTGTGGGTCACTTGTTAGATTTCCAAATCCACCCTGTTCAGATACATACATCTCCTTCTTGCTTGCACAAGAGTAATAGTTATCATACGCATGGCTAATTGGAACGATGCGATCTTGTAAACCATGTAGGAATAACATTGGAGTTACAGCGTTTCTTAACTGACGTTGTGTACTGATATCATTTAGACTAAAATGCAATACTTGTCTTACATAGAAGTCTACGGATGGCATTACGATCTTACCATTGAACTTAGTGATGTCTTGAACTTTTGTTTGGATGATATCTTTAATTTCTTTATATCCACCTTCTGCGATTGCACATTTTACATTACGTGGTAAATAATCACCAACCGCATTCATAACAGAAGCTGCACCTACGTTCATACCAAATAATACAATCTCTGCAAGTGGATCTAAATTGACTAAGTAGTTAATCCAACTAATTAAGTCATAGTGTTCACACCAACCAAGACCAGTGTACTTGCCTTCAGACATTCCATAACCACGTGCATCCGGTGCTAAGATATTAAATCCACGATGGTCTGCTTCCCACATGTGTTCTAGTAAAGTTCCACTATAAGAGGCAATACCATGTTGGATAATAATCCACTTATGAGAATCTTCTTGATTCACGATTCGTAATGCATGTAGTTTTAGACCATCATAAGAATCGATGAAATCATCGAAACGGTTGCTGTGTGCAAACCACTCATTTCTTTCCATCTGTAATAATGGTAGCTGCATCGCTGCTCCACATTTTTGTAAATATCTACTATTCTGTAAATCAAACGCATTGCGGAAAACATAATATCCAGCTCCTGCATATGCGCTTGCACCAGCGACAGCAGTAACACCTAATACTTTTAATAGCGTATGCTTAGTTTTCTTTATTTGACATACTGCACCTCCGTCAATCATGAATTGTTATCATGATTATAACATGTCCACTACTTTTTCAATACATTTAAGCGCTCTTCAATAACAGCGTATTGTTTCTGATATGCTTCAAGTTTTTGCTTTTCATTTTCAATCTTTGCAGCTGGAGCCTTCGCAATAAATCCTTGGTTAGAAAGAATTCCTGTAGAACGTGCAATCTCAGACTTAAGTCTTTCAATCTCTGCTTCAAGCTTCTTGATTTCCTCTTCTGGATTACTTAATTCACTAGATGGAATATATAAGCTACCACCTTGAATTGCTTCGACTGTTAAGTCTCCTTCAAGTGTGTCTTGCCACTCTGCCTTAGCAAGTTTCATGATAATCGCAGACATTGCTTCATCCGCCATGATTGTATTACCGTCAAGATCCTTTAATGCAATATGAATTAATGTAGATGGTTTCAAATCATTTACAATCTTAACTTCACGAATCTTTTGGATTGCAGAAATTACTCTTGCCATTGCAGTTAAATCACAAGCAGTTACATTTTTTTCAATAACAGTTGGCCATGATTCTAAGTTGATACTTTCCTTAGCACCTGGTAATAAATCATAAATCTCTTCAGTTACAAATGGCATAAATGGTTGTAATAAACTAACAATAGCCTTTAAACATACGTATAGAGTTGATTGTGCAGCATGTTTAGCTACTTCATCCGTACCATTTAATGCCGTCTTGCTCATCTCAACATACCAACTACAGAAGTCATCCCATACGAAGGAATATAGTTCGTTACCAACTAAAGCAAATTCATACTTCTCCATGTTTTCAGTAACATGTGTAATTGTTTCGTTAAGACGATTGATAATCCATGAATCCGCAAGTGATAGATTTGTTAAATTAACATCTTCTACCCTCATACCTTCAGGAAGATTCATAAATACAAATCTAGACGCATTCCAAATCTTGTTGATAAAGTTACCAGCTGCTTGAACCTTTTCAGGAATATAACGCATATCCTGTCCTGGTGTTGAATTTGTTGTTAAGAAGAAACGTAATGCGTCGATTCCATACTCTTCAATTACCTGCATTGGGTCAATACCATTACCAAGTGATTTAGACATCTTGCGGCCTTGCGCATCACGTAATAAACCATGGATTAGTACATCCTTAAATGGACGATTCTTGGTAAAGTGTCTTGCTTGGAATGCCATACGTGCAACCCAGAAGAAGATAATGTCGTAACCAGTAACCATTGTATTGGTTGGATAATAACGTGCTAAATCTTCCGTTTCTTCTGGCCAACCTAATGTCGCAAATGGCCATAAAGCACTGGAGAACCATGTATCAAGTACATCTTCATCCTGTACCCAGTTTGTTGTATCCTCTGGATCAGTTTCACCTACGTATGTTTCACCCGTCACAGTGTTATACCATGCAGGAATGCGATGGCCCCACCACAATTGACGAGAGATACACCAGTCTTCAATATTCTCTAACCATCCATTGAATGTCTTTTCAAAACGTTCAGGATAGAAGTTAATCTTTGTTGCTTCATCTGCTTGATACTTCAATACATCTTCCGCAAGTGGCTTCATCTTAACAAACCACTGTTGTGATAGATACTGTTCAACAACACAATGTGTACGTTCAGAATGTGCTACGTTATGTGTCATCTCTTCAATCTTAACAAGGTTTCCATCTGCTTCGATTTGCTTTACAAGAGCTTCACGTGCTACATAACGATCCATACCTTCATATTGACCACAAAGTTCATTCATTGTTCCATCTGGATTCATACAGATAGGTTTTTCTAAATGATGTCTTTCCGCAATCGCAAAGTCATTAGGGTCATGTGCTGGTGTACACTTCATAGCACCAGTACCAAAACCAATCTCTACATAGTCATCACCGATAATAGGTAACTCCTGTCCATTTGCTGGGTTTGTAGTATATTTTCCAATTAAGTGATTTAGTGTTTCATCGTTAGGATTTACTACAACACAAACATCTCCAAACATTGTTTCAGGACGTGTTGTTGCAACGACAAACTCTTCACCAGTTTCCTTTACAACATATTTGAAGTGATACATCTTACCTGGATCATCTTGATAATAAACTTCGATATTACTTAATGCAGTACGTGCTTCTGGATCCCAGTTAATGATACGCCAACCACGATAGATTAAACCTTCATTGTAGAGTTTAACAAATACATGACGAACCGCATCGTTGAAACCATCATCCATTGTAAAACGCTCACGACTATAGTCTAATGAGTTTCCAAGTTTACCCCATTGTGTACGAATTGTCTTGGCATATTCTGCCTTCCACTCCCACGCACGTTCTAAGAACTTTTCACGTCCTAAATCATAACGAGAAATACCTTCACTCTTTAAGCGTGCATCAACCTTTGCCTGTGTCGCAATACCTGCATGATCCATACCTGGTAAAAACAACATGTCATAGCCCTGCATACGCTTATAACGTGCAATAATATCCTGTAATGTATTATCCCAAGCGTGACCGATATGAAGAATACCTGTTACGTTTGGTGGAGGAATTACAATTGTAAATGGATCTTTAGACTTATCACCTGCAGTGAAATATCCTTTTTCAATCCATCGGTTGTATTTGCCTTCTTCTACGGCCTTGTGATCATACTTTTGTGCTAGATTCTTTTCCATATTACCTTCTCCTTAAACATAAAAAAACGTCCTATGCATAGGACGTGTATAAACGTGGTACCACCTTTGCTTACTTCTCAAACAGCGTAACGTGCTTCCCTACGGTATCTTCTACTATCAGTTCAAAGATACAGCTCCAAGACTACTTCATATCTTCGTTTTATCTGTTTCCACCAACCACAGACTCTCTTTCAAAACAGCCAATATTACTACTTCTCTTCTTCGCTTTGGTTAGATTATACCATTGTATTCATCATTTTCAACAAGAAATAGCACGTTGCTTACTTTTGATATAAACTGTTTACTTGATGTAGATGGAATAGAAATTGAATCAAACTTTCATCATACGGTATAAACTTCTTTAAACCAATCATATCTAAGATTTCTTCAATACCTGCCCATTTTATAGCCTGTACTTCTTCATACTGAAGTTTTAAATCCGAAATATCAATCTCTTTTCTAGAATATAAATGTCATCAAAACCTTCACTAAAAATACTTTGTAATAACAGGTGGTGTTTTTTCTAAATCGATCTTTAATCCAAGTTCTTCAGCAACTTCTCGCATTGCTGCCTGACGACTATTTTCACCAATCATAGCAGAACCGCCAACAGTTATATCCCACATATTGGGCCCACCCTTTTTAAAGGTTTGTCTTTGTTGAATCAACATTTGGTTTTTTGCATTAAAGATACATACATGAACAACCAAATGATAGAGATTTTTCGGAATATCATCCCCACGCGTTATTACACGATTTGTCTTTACACGATCAAGTGTATATAAATCCCACTTTTCCATAATAACCCTCCTATTATCAAAAAAATCCGATTGACCGGATTATAAACGAATAATGGATTTTCACAATCGGTAATCGCATTACATACGCTGTGATTCTGCGATCTGCTTCAAAGAATAGAATATAGATGATTAATTTGATGTATGGATGTAAACTCAAGAATCCATTTATGATACTAAACAAGAATACAAAAACCATGTATATCGCTATATATACCGCAAATGTCATCAAGAAGTAAGCAACTTGATTCATACGTAAATTTCTTTGTTCATCTCTTCTACTCATATAGGTATTTTATTCAAATCTAGAGCTGATTTCAACTATCAAAAAAGGAAGATACTCTATGTATCTTCCAAAATCTTAATAGTGAATGTACTCAAATCTAGATGGATCAGAGATAACACGTGAATATGGTTGACCATTACGGCTAGCACCACATTCAGAAGTAATAACAGAACCATCTGTTGTAATCGCTTCTACGATTGCAACGTGACCATAGTAACCATCTGAACCTTCTTGTCCAGCTGCAAACACCATAACATCACCAACCATTGGTGTATTAGAAACAGTATATCCTAAACTACGAGCTGTATTTGCCCATTGATTACCATTACCCATCAAACTACCAGCAGTTAAACCTAACTGATGACGGCGGATATATACCCACCATGTACATTGACTAAATGAGTAATTATTACCAGTATCTCCCAGTCTCATGATCTGTAATTAATCCTGCTTTTGCATAAGCCTTCCAAACTTCATCAGCATCCGCAAGTAACTGTGCAGTACTGATAAATGCACTTGTACTATAACTATTTTCAAGTGCTTGTTTCGCAGCTTGAATCTTTTCATTCTCTTTCGCTTTACGCTCTTCTTCAATCTTGTTATCGATAACTTCCTGAGGAGTCTTTACAGTAACATTTAACTGTGCAAATGACTTATTACCAGTTGTATCTACAACAGTATATAAAACTGTGTAGTTACCATCAGTAGCCATATCAACATTACCAGTGATTGTTAGTGCTGGTAATACACCAGAATCGTCATTGATATAAGAGATATAGTTAGAAGCATTCCAAGTATCCCCGTTGTTAACTGTAACAGAATCAGACTTCAATTAATGACTGGTGCAGTACTTGTTACAACCTTAATCAATACTTTTTGAATAAAGGAATAACCAAGTGTCTTATCATCAGCATCTTTATTAACTAAAGTCACACGAGCAGTAGCTTGTTGAATACCTGTTAGGTTACGATCAAAGCCTTCTAATATTAACTTTGATTTACTTGCATCAATGTTCTTGTAATCCATATCCGCAAAAGACTGGCTTCTTTCCTGTAAAGATAGAATACTTGATAGTCTCTTGTGGATTTAAATCAGCTGAACTAACTTCGATGACTGGTAAAATCTCTGTGTCGATTGTTGGAGCTGTGTTGTCCGCATATACATGTTGTACAGAAGCATATCCACCGAGTAGTACTGTGGCAATATACGCTACTGCAACAAGATTTGTTTTCTTATTTTTCTTGTTAAACATACCATTATTTTATATGATTCTTTGTACTCTTTGCAAGAAAACGGTAATTTTTCACACAAAATTCACGTATTTTCAGGCATTTTTACATAAAAAAGCATACATTTTAAACATGCATGCTTAATCAATTCTTAAAATAATGTATCTGTATGTGTGATATGCAAGTGCTCATAGGCCTTCTCAGTTACCACACGACCACGACTGGTACGATTCACAAATCCAATCTGTATGAGATATGGTTCATACACATCTTCCAGTGTTGTTGTCTCTTCCGATATTGCATTTGCAAGAGATTCTAGACCTACAGGACCACCATGGAAACGCTCAATAATACCACGTAAATAACGAATATCAACTTCGTCTAAACCAAGGGAATCCACCTTTAAACGATCTAGTGCAGTCTCTGCAATATCCCTTGATATATGACCATCATTTAACACCTGTGCAAAGTCACGAATACGGCGTAGTAAACGATTGGCAATACGTGGTGTACCACGAGAACGACGTGCAATCTCATCTACTGCAGCTGAATGAATTGGTGCATTCAATACACGTGCTGTACGACTAACGATTGAACATAGCTGTTCTTGGTTATAGTACTCAAGCTTAGCTACAATACCAAAGCGATCTCTTAATGGCGCTGATAAATCACCAGCACGAGTCGTCGCACCAACAAGTGTAAATGGAGGTAGATCCAAGCGAACACTTCTTCCACCTGCTCCATTTTCACCACCAACCATGATATCTAACTCAAAGTCCTCCATCGCAGGATATAAAACTTCTTCTACTTGTTTTGGCAAACGATGAATCTCATCAATAAATAATACATCTCCTGGCTCTAATACTGACAATATCGCTGCTAAATCACCAGCTTTTGTAATGGATGGACCAGAAGCCACTCTAACCTTAGAGTGCATTTCATTGGCTAGAATAAACGAAAGTGTAGTCTTACCTAACCCTGGAGGCCCATACAAAAGAACATGATCCAAAGATTCATTTCTCTGCAAAGCCGCCTGAATATAGATACGTAAGTTTTCTTTTAACGTATCTTGGCCTACATATTCATCAAGTGTTTGGGGACGAAGACTCTCTTCATCATCACCCATTTCTGCATTTGCAGATAACAAACGATCACTCTCTTCCATATGCCTCCCTTACTTTTTGTTTAACTAAAAATTGTAATCCGAGCTTTAAATACTTCTCGGTTGTTAATCCAGGGTTTTCACTCATCATATTTGCGACTGCAGATAATTCTCCCTGTTTATAGCCCTAAATTCTTTAAACCTTCTAGTGCTTCACGGATTTCCGCAGGATAAGAAACTGTATCCTGTTTTGGTGATGATGTAGGTACAGCAACTAACTTACCCTTTAAATCTAATACAATCTGACTTGCAGATTTAGCACCAATACCAGGCATCTTCTTTAATAGAGTTACATCACCTGTTTCAATCGCAGATACGATGGATTGATAACCACATTTACTTAACATCCCCATCGCCGTCTTAGGTCCCTAATCCCCTTTACAGAGATAAGCTTTAAGAATAAAGCTTTTTCATCTTGGCTTTCAAAACCAAATAAACTCATATCATTTTCTGTAATATGAAGATATGTATAGATGAATACTTCATCATTTAGATGTAAGTTTTCTGGATGTGGATATGCCATCTGATAGCCAATATCATGACAATCAACCACAACCCAGTCCGTACCATACGATGCTACTTTTCCTTTTACAAATGCTATCATATCACTCACTCTTTATAATCCATGATAAAGGTATTTACGATAACTTGATCACCATCACGTGCACCAGCTTCATAAAGTGCCTTATCAACACCCATCTTCTGTAGTGTCATCGCAAACTGATATGTTTCTTCATCCTTATCAAAGTCAACTGTATCAAATAGACGATCAATCTTTTCAGAGTCAACCTTTAAATCTACCTGGACCAAGTTTCACAATCTTAAAGTCTGGTTTCTTAGGTTCATAACGATATACAACAGTCTCTTCTGTACTTTCAGGAGTTTCCATTTCAACCTCACGAGCTTTATCAATTTCCGCAAGTGCTGCATAGAGAACCTCATCTAAACCCTTATGTTCTAATGTACTTGTTTCATAGACTTTAATATCTGGGTATTTCTTCTTAAACTCTTCCAGATACATGTGCGCATATTCATCATCCATCTTATTTGCGACTACAATCTGAGGACGCTTTTCTAGCGCTAAATCGTAGGTAGCTAACTCCTTATTGATGATTTCATAATCTTCAACAGGATTACGTTCTGCCCCAGACATATCGATGACGTGAATCAATACACGACAGCGCTTGATATGACGTAAGAACTCATGTCCTAATCCCTTACCTTCACCAGCACCTTCGATTAAACCTGGCATATCTGCTAGCACAAAACTACGATCATTAGGCATTTGTACAACACCAATATTTGGCTCTATTGTTGTAAAAGGATATGCGGCAATCTGTGGATTCGCTCTTGTTACAACGGATAAGAATGTTGACTTACCAACGGATGGAAAACCAATAAGACCAGCATCCGCCAAAAGACGTAATTCTACTTGAACATCTAAGCTTTCACCAACTTCACCCTGGTTGTGCATATTCAGGAGCATCATTTCTTGAAGTTGCAAAGTGCATATTACCTAAACCACCCTTACCTCCACGAGCAATCAATACTTTTTGTCCTGGTTTTGTAAGGTCAGCTAAAAGATCACCATTGGCCGCATTACGTATCATCGTTCCAAGTGGAACAGGCACAATGATGTCATCCCCTGATTTACCATGCATCTTTTTAATTAAACCTGGCATACCATTGCCAGCCTTAATCTTACGTGTGAACTTTAGCTTCATTAATGTTGTTTCGTTGGTATCAACAGCAAACCAAATATCGCCACCTTTACCTCCATCACCACCAAAAGGTCCACCATTTGCGTAGAACTTCTCATGGCGCCAAGCAACACAACCTCTGCCACCGTCACCTGCTTTTACATGTAGTTTTACTAAGTCAATCATCAAGGAATCTCCTTTCCTTTAAAAAAGCTCCTGAACCTGTCAGGAGCATTCCATTACTGTTTCAATTAAGCTTCTTGAGGATAAACAGAAACCTGCTTCTTATCCTTGCCAAGACGCTCATACTTAACGATACCTGCAGCTGTTGCAAACAATGTATCATCTCCACCGCGCATAACATTCTTGCCTGGGTAGATCTTTGTGCCTCTCTGACGATAAATGATAGAGCCAGCGTTTGTATACTGACCATCAGCCTTCTTAGCACCTAATCTTCTGCCGGCAGAATCACGGCCGTTCTTTGTGGAAGATACACCCTTCTTACTTGCAAAGAACTGAATATCCAGTGTGAACTTCATAGTATTTACACCTCCATTTTTTTAATTTTAATAAAACGTTGATTCTGTTGTTGAACTGTCTTTAATTGAATAATACCTGCAGATAGTAATAAATCGCTTTCTGCTGTAGGATTATCAACTTTAACTTGAATCAGATTATCACCGACTGTCATTTTCTTAACATCAGTTAATTCATCTAATGCATTCAACAAACCGAATGTAATACCGCTAACTGCTGCACATACTAAATCTTTACCACTTTTCAGCAGAACCAGCGTGACCGCTAATTTCTAATGAAGTAATGTGATTATCATGCTGCGTATAACGGATATCAATCATGAGACTTAAGCCTCGATAGCTTCAACTGTCAACTTTGTATATGGTTGACGGTGACCCTGCTTACGACGAGTAGAGCCCTTCTTAGCCTTATACTTGAAGATATGGATCTTCTTTTCCTTGCCTTGCTTTACAACCTTGCAAGTAACCTTAGCACCCTCTACATATGGAGTACCAATCTTTGTTGCTGCGTCACTAACAAGAACTACCTTGTCGATAACGACTGTGCTTTCTGGTTCAACATCTAACTTTTCAACGAAGATAGACTGACCTACTTCAACCTTAAGTTGCTTTCCGCCTGTTTCGATAATTGCGTACAATTTGAACACCTCCTGACATTTATCATAAGACGCGCCATCAAGGGGACTTACGTACTTAACCCTTTCCTGAGCGGTTACAGACCTCGACAAGAGGGCTGATAACATAGATATACTACATGTAAAGTCCTTTTTACGTCAATGATTTCTACTAAAAATATACGCATCAAATCATATTCCTTATTTGAATTATTAGGTAATATAGTCAATTTTCTATGATTCTGACTTTGAATTGGATATAGAACTTACTTTTCTTTGTAGAAATCACCCAAAAAAACAAACATAAATACAGCATAAATGACTAGCCAAATCACAAAACCGTATCCAACCATTTGAAAGGACAAAAAAATAGGTAATAAATCAAATGGGATATCATAAATATTAAAATACGTCTTTCTTCTTCCAAATACGATAAAGTTTAGGTAGTAATATCCCATAGAATCATTAATATTGTATTGCTGTTGTTAGTAATATCAATATCTCTCATTTCATCCCTCATTATAGAAAAAAATCTTATCGTATCTAAATTATACCAAAAAAAAATAGGTACTTCATTATAGAAATACCTATCAATCATCATTTATTTAAGAGCTGTGTAAATACGCTTTACGTATTTCATACGTTCATTTTCTGCACAGTTAAAGAGTGATGTGAATAATGCAAAAATCTTTAACTTCGCTTTTGTGTTATATGTATCATCTTTTTCAACTTTAACAATCGTTACGTTAGCGATATCCAATAGTTCTTGCTCATCCATCGTGGCGCAATGTTGCATCTTTTCATTGAATTCATTGCGAATATCTTGATTATGCTTTGCCATAGTTTCACCTCTCTATAAGAAATCTTCTTCTTTCTTTACTGCTTGTACATTCACAGTTTCTAGTGTATCCACTGCCTGTTGTAATAGTGTTTCATAATCAAATTTTGATTCATAGTAAACACTCTTATCTACAGATGGTTTTGTAACTGGGTTCTTTGGATCAAAGATTGTACAGCAATCCTCAAACGGTAAGATCGATGTTTCATAAGTTCCAATCTTACGTGCCAAATCAATAATTTCAATCTTGTCATAACATACAAGTGGTCTTAGAATTGGCATATTTGTAACTGCATTAATGCAGTTGATACTCTCTAGTGTTTGGCTAGCTACCTGTCCTACACTTTCACCTGTACCGATTGCTAGACATCCATACTTTTTAGAGATCATGTCTGCTAAGCGGAACATCATACGACGCATTAATGTAACTGCATATGGGTCTCCTGCATGTTTATAGATTTCAAGCTGTAATTGCGTAAAGTTAACAACATGCACTTTCATGTGACCTTGGTATTCACTCACTTGTGAAGCAAGTTCTAACACTTTATTCTTTTGCATTTTCACTTGTATATGGAGGAGATGCAAAGTGTACCGCTTCTACATATAATCCACGTTTCATCAACTGATATGCTGCTACTGGTGAATCAATGCCACCAGATAACATTAACAATACCTTACCATTGATACCAGCTGGATATCCACCAGCACCAGGAATCTTACTAGATGTGATGTAGGTTTCATTACTGTGAATTTCAACACGGATTGCTAATTCAGGATCATGTACATCAACCTTTAAGTCTGTATTACGTAGAATCTCTCCAGCAACCTCACGATTTACACCATCACTCTTAAGTGGGAAACTCTTGTCGTGACGTTTTGTAATCATCTTAAATGTCTTCTTATCACTTTCCTTAGCGATACGAACACAGGCTTGTTTGATATCTTCTAAATTACTGTTCACCTTTTCTGTAAAGGAGAATGAACTAATACCAAACACCTTCTTTAATTTAGTTTCAATTTCTGCTGGATCTTCATCCGTTAATTTAATGTAAATACGATCGTATGTTTTACGATACGTTAGCGCAGGATAATCCCGCAACATATATTTAATATTAGTGAAGAGTCTAGTAATAAAATCTCTTCGATTCTTACCTTTGGTGCTTAATTCACCATAGCGAATCAAGACTGTATCATACTTAACCATATTGCGAAATAATCTCCTTTAATGAATCTATAAATGCAGCAATCTCTTCTTCTGTATTATGATACGTTAAACTAACACGAATACAAGAGCTTGCACGTTTGGATGAATAACCCATAGCACTTAAAACATAACTTGGATCATCGGATTTAGATGCACAAGTACTTCTCGCACTCACCATAAAACCCTTTTTTATTTAATGCATTTTGCATCACTTCACTTGGAATTTTCTCGTATGAGAAGTTCACCACACTATTGACCGCATCACTTGGTTGATTGATTAAATACCAGGTATTGTAGATAATCCCTTCAGTAATGCTTGTTGTAAAGATGAGATGTAATTATGATACTTCTTACCATTTTCTAACGCAAAGCGCAAAGTCTTGGCAAACACCATGTTTACACAAGCATTCGAAGTACCACCACGAATACCATATTCTTGTTCACCACCATTAATCAGTGGCACAAATGGCACATGAACTTTCTTAACAAGAATACCACTACCCTTTAAACCTTCCAGCTTATGGGCAGAAATAGAAGCTAAATCAATATTTTTAAAATCTACATCAACCTTACCAATTGCCTGTGTCATATCAACATGCATATAGGAATGTGTATGTTTCTTTACATAATTTGCAATCTCATCAATTGGATTGATGGAACCTACTTCATTATTGACTGCCATGATACTAACGATTGCTGTATCATCAGACACTGCATCTTTCACTTGTTGCAAGGATACCTTACCACTAGCATCAACCGGTAAATATGTAACACGATATCCAAATACCTGTTCCATTTGTAAACATGCATTCAAGATAGAAGAATGTTCTACATTTGTTGTGACAATATGCTTCTTACCTGGTTGTGCAAAACACACACCTTTGATAGCGGAAGAGTTTGCTTCCGAAGAACCTGAGGTAAAGATAATGTCTTCGCTGTTTACACCCAAAAGCCCGGCTATTGCACTCCGGGCTTTTTCCATCATTCGACTGATTTCGCTGCCTTCATCATACAGAGACTCACTATTGACATAATACTTATCCAATAAAGTTTTATAGGTTTGTAATACATCTGGGTGAATCGCTGTAGTAGAAGCACCATCAAAATACACTCTACGCTGCACTCTTCGCATTCTCCTTGATCATGGATTCGTAGTTACCTGGGTGAATCTTTTCAATCGTAGCGATTGCTGTTGTTAATGCTTGTGTATATTCACCATTACGGAAACTTAATTCACTACGTGTTAACTCAGAGTCGATATCTGCGTAAGTTGAACGATAACGGTTACCAAACACGATTGTATTTTCAACCATCATAACTGTACCAACAACATTATTAACGTTGTTGTAAAGCTTATAGATAAAATCTAATGCTTCTTGTAATGTTCCATTTAATAACTGCATATTTAATGGAACTTCTTCCATCAGGTTATCTAAACGATGGATATAGTCATTTGCACGACGCATATCATCTTCATAAGCTTCTGAAATATTTGGAAGTTTATACTTACGAATCTTGACTTGCATCTGATTCATAACAATCTGCAACTTCACTAGTTGCTTCTTACAACGTTCTTCATCACCGGAAGCAGCTTCAATACGTGTACGAATATTCTTAAACTCTGTATTGCACGCAACAATCTGTTCATTTAATTCCTTCAAGGAACCAACAACTGTACTAGCAGGTACTTGATAGTTACGTACACTATCCATTACTATTGGCATCTTGGTCTCAAGTTCTTGTAAGTGTGCTATTTGCTCAGCAAGCTTTTGTTCTAAATCTGCAAAACCAAAACGTGATGATGATTTTGCAAATGCTTCTTTTACATAAGCGGCATTCTTATCAGCTTCATCCGCAAGTGCTGTAGATTCCTTTGATAACTCTTGAATCGCATCAAAGCTTTCGCCTTCTTGTTTTACAGCTTGATCCATCTCACGAAGTTTTGCCTTCATTGCATCAAGCGTTTCACGAATACCTAACGTAGACCTGTCTTTAACTGCTTTAGGGATTCACGTAAAGACTCTGTCATCTGATTCAGGTTTTCTTCTACATTTAAATGTTTCAAATAAACACCACGATTACGGTTGTGAATATAATCCTTGTGAAGAACTTCTGCCATATTAGGAATCACACCCTTAGCATCTTCCAATAATGAAGGCATATTCTCAATCATTTCTTCTAGTTCTGCCATGACTGCCTTGATACTTACAAGTTCACGGTTTGCCTTATCAAAATCACTGGAGAACATCCATTCTTCAAAAAGTCGCAAACATCTTCTCTGTATCAACAACCTTTCTGTTCTACTAAAGGCCAAGCAAAGTATAACTTTGGAGCATTTTCAGCAGCTTGTGCCTTTAGGGCACGGAAACGATTCTTTAAAGCAGTAACTTCTTCACGCTGTGCTGTTTCTTTTGCAAGAATCGCATCTAACATATTTTCAAGTGTCTTCGCATCCGCTTCTGTTGTAGCCATGGATGTCTCAATATCCTTGATAGTATTACCAGCCTTTGATAAAGTACCAGCAGAAATATAACGTTCTAAGTCTGCTAACTTACTTGTTAAAGCAGAAATACATGACTGTACTTCATCAAACTTATTTTGTGCTGAATTAACACGATCAACTGTATCTTGATTCACTCTACTTACAGCGATTGCTTTATTCATCTTTAATGACAAAGGAATTTGCTTAATCGACTGATAGCGATTCTCTAATTCTATATACTCAGATTTATAATGACGTGCACGTACTGTAGTAACAATTAAAATGATTAACAGTAAAACAAAGATTGCACCTACGGCAATAATAAATCTGATATCTGATAACAATGTTAATATCTGATTCATATATTTCCACCTTTCTTGTAATATCTTTTTTTATTTTACCACAGCATCTATATATTTGGGGATATGCCTTATCACTTTCACATATCTTTCCATAATTCTTTTTCTTGCTTACAATAGGGAATTATCTTTATGTAGATTGTGAAAATGATTGACGTTTGTACATACTAGTGATATTATATCGAGTGCGTTAAATGATGGCAGCATGTAGAGTCATGCGTAAGGCGTTATCAACAGTTAAACTTGTTCCTAAGTATCCTGCTGCAAAAGGTGAAAAGGCTCATGATAACACCCCGCATCGATGATCTGCACCTGTTATTGTTTCTCAGCCATATATAGGAGGAAACAAAACATGGCACGTTACACAGGACCTGTTTGGAAGAAAGCTAGACGCTTAAGCTTCTCCATCTTAGAAACAGGCGAAGAGCTTAAGAAAAGAACTTATGCTCCAGGTCAACATGGACCTACAAAGCGTATTAAGTTAGGTGGCTACGGTACACAGTTACGCGAAAAGCAAAGAATCCGTCACATGTACGGTTTAAATGAACGTCAGTTCTCTAACTTATTCAACAAGGCTTCCAAGATGGAAGGTATGGCAGGTGTTAACTTCTTAGTCTTACTTGAAAGTAGATTAGATAACATCGTTTACCGTATGGGCTTAGCTAGAACACGTAAGGCTGCTCGTCAGTTAGTAAACCACGGTCATATCGAAGTTAATGGTAAGAAGTTAGACATCCCTTCAGCTTTAATCAAGCCAGGATCAACAATTGCTGTTCGTGAAAATGCACGTAACATCAAGGCAATCGCTGAATCATTAGAATCAGCTATCACAATCCCAGCTTTCGTTGAAGTTGATAAGGAAAACAAGAAAGGTACATTCGTACGTCTTCCAGAAAGAAGCGAATTGAACCAAGAAATCAACGAATCACTCGTTGTCGAATTCTACAACAGATAACAAGTGTAAAAAGTCAACGCAAGTTGGCTTTTTTTCTTTAGCTAACTAAAACATCGTTTTATTGATTTATATTTCTGAAAACAAAAAGAACTCTTGAAATCTAAGAGTTCTTAAACATATTATTTACCATTTGTACAGTCGAAATGAATTACATTGGTTTGACCGTCTAGTACATACTCAATTGTTATACCCTCATCTGTGTTAACATCTGTTACTAGTGCAGATGCTAATTTACGATATTCTTGATACTTTTCTAATCATGTCATCAGTATAATTTGCAGGACTATCACTTGTTAGAAATACCCCTCCTAGTAAGGCTTGTATCCGTGCTAAATCATCCTTCTGTTTTTCCGTCAGATGGATATTCTCAGTACGGATAAAGAATACATCTGGATCATTCATAAATGCTCGTCCCATTTAACTGTCTACGATTTACTGTATTCACAATCGCATTCTTGGTAGAAATTCTTTCACGATGCAATAAACGCATATAGAAGACATCATCCCAATCTAAGCCTACATCGCAACCAATGCGGCTATATTCCACTAATCCAAAAGATGGCATTAATGGGACACCACAGGCAAGAATTTCTTTACCAATTGAAATATCTCGCAACAACTGCAATGCACGTTTCATTCTCTTAGCACGACTTTCAGATGCATTTCCAAATGGAGCTGCGCCATATAAGAAGTCTAGTTTAACTAAATCAAATCCCCATACATCATATACTTGATGAAATACTTTCTTGATATAGTCAATTACATCTGGATGATCAATATCTAAGGAATAAAAACCTGACCAGTTAGCGCCTAAACACCATGGTTTTCCTTGATAATGTAAAAACCAATCTGGATGATTCTGATATATTGATGACTTCTCCTCTGCTACAAATGGAGCAAGCCACAAACCTGCTTTATATCCCTTTGCATGTATCTCATCTACAAGTGCTTTTAACCCATTCGGGAATTTCACTGAATCCGATTCTAACCAATCTCCTACAAATGGTTCCCAACCATCATCAATCTGAAATAAGTCACTTGGTTGAAATACTTTATCACAACCAGATAAATCATAACGTATCTTATCTTCACTAATATCTTGATAGTGATTATACCAACTAGAATATCCAAACAATTTCTTCGTTGTAAGTGGCTTTAGATTCATCGCATCAAACCATGCTTGAAAGACATCTTCTTCACTACCTTCCGCGTAGAATAAATCAAATGCATGAAAGATACCATTTGTCTGTACACCCTTACAATCTCTTTGAATTGTTAATTCAGATTTGTTTGCGTCATACCAAAATAAGGTATATCCTGGATTTTCATCTAATGAGGCAAATAAACGAAATTTCTTCCCATCACGGAAATAGCACCATGATTCTCCATGCGTAATACCCTTCTTTTGTGGATAGTCTATAAAATGATAATCACCATAACGATCAAATCCATATTTCCGTAATAAACTCTTCGGAACTCGCTTTAACCCATGTGTATGATCATATCTTGTAAGTTCTGGAGAACATGTCCATGTTTGATATCCATTCATGAATATTTTCTCGTCCTTTGCGATGGATACAGATAGTTTTGCTTCCACTTTACCGAGTATCATTTGAGCAGTTGTCACATGAATATGTAGTACATCCTCCTGCCAATTTTCATTACCCTGTAATTTTATTTTCTGATCAATACTTTCTATCAACCACTGCACCTGCATACTCAGCCCCTCTTCTCTTCTAACTGTTTACGAATTTGTTCTGCCTTTTCATCCGAAAGAATAAACTTTCTTGTAAATAATACTAAAGCAAGAACCAATCCAATTATAGGCAAAATCGTCATTAGTAAACGAAGTCCTAATAATGGCGAAGAGAATGTTGGTATTCCTTCTCCCAGTCCATCTTTGCTTGTTAAACCAATCAGATCCAAACTAACACCCAGTAATAAATACTGCTAAGCCACTAGCTGCCTTTACAACAAATGTCTGCATACTAAAGATTACAGACTCTTCACGATGACCTGTCTTAACTTCACCATAGTCAACAGTATTTGCAAGAAATACTGTTGTTAATACTGTAAGAATACCATTAGATACAAAAATCATTACACCTGGTACCATCAACATTGCTAGAACAGAAGAATATCCTAGCAAACATATTGATAGCAATACTACATACCCAGATATTGCTAACAATAGACATAACTTAAAAGATTGTTGTATTAGATAATCTACTTCTAAGGATTGGATATACAACCATCATACCTAATATTTGAGCAACTCCACCAACAGAAGTAAATAATGTATACGCATCCTTCCAACTTTCTCCAGCAATATCGTATTTAAAGAAATATATCAAAAGATTTGATGTAATATATAACGCAGAATTTATCAGTACAATTGTAACAACAGTTACAATTGCTTGGTCATTATTGACCAGTGCTTTAAACATCTCTTTAACAGATGTTGTATGCATGTTTTCCACTTTCTGTTCATGAATTGTAAAAACATGTAAATAAAATAAATATAACAAACAAGATAGCTATAATTAGTGCAAATAAGCGAAATCCAGCACGCTCAATTCCACCACCTAGTTTGGATACAGCCATGACGGTAAATACATTAATTAACGCATAACCAACACCTGCACAGGTACGTCCAACAACCGATAAATTCTCACGCTCTTTTGTCGTAGAAGTAACTGCAGGTATCATTGACCAAAATGGAATATCCATCATGGTATATGTCACACCCCAAAGAATATACATCACCGCAAAATAGATCATCAATGCTTTACCTGATACTGCAGGTACCGCAAATAATGCATATAAAACAAATGCATTTAAAATTGTACCTGTAAATAACCATGGACGAAACTTACCCCATTTCGTATTTGTCTTAGCAACAACAACACCCATAAATGGATCGTTAGCCGCATCAAATACACGAGCAATCATCAAAATAAATCCAACAAAAGATGCAGATAAGCCTAGGATATCTTGATAGTAATACATGATATAGGAAGCAGATAAGGCATATACCATATCCTTTCCAACCGCGCCTAAACCATATGCAACAAATTGTTTTTTCCCAAATTCTTTCATAATTTATACTTCCTTTGTAATTGTAAAATGAATTGTAATTGCGCTACAATCTGGAGTAGAAATTGTTAGAATTGCCTCTCCCTCTTCACCAGTTGTCTTAATATATGTACCTGTCATACCACCTTCTGTCACAACTGTATTAGGCCCTACAATTTCAATAGGTCCAGTCGTTATGAGATTTAATGGCAGTTGAGCATAGGAAGCTAAATTATGATATTCATCCTTTACTTGAATACGAATTGCGGACATGTCATAGCAACTTCCTTCCACAAGACTTGTACGAGAAACTTGGTACGATAGATGTAATTTAGCAGATGGACGTTTGATAATAGATTTTACAACTTTTCCATTTTTGATAGCATCAAATCTCCAGGTAATCGAATCAGAACCCCAACCTGTCACATACTTTCCAAATAGAGAGACACCATCACGATAGCTCATATGATACTGAAACATCATCTTTGCATATAATAAGCGATACCGTAATGGCAAATTGCTACCATACTTTTTACTTGCTAGTAAACATTTACGAATATCAGCAGCTTTCTCTTTAGAAAAATGCTCATTGGTTTCAAGTAGTTTACCAATCGTATCATCGATACGAATTGGACCATGTTTTAAACCAGAATATGCAGAATGAGAAAATGTAGATACAAACTGATCATTTTTGTATAAACGCACTTCATCCGCATTAGTAAATGCGTAGAAATCCGGTAGATTACCAGCATTGTAATCACCAATATCCATAGAAGTGCTAATTTCTAGGACTGGTTCTTCATCCTGTTGTGAAGCATATACACTTGCCGCAAGTTTTGGATTACGGAAACTATCCATCACTCCATGGTAACAAATCCTATCACCAGAACCAAAGTCTTTATGTGTTGCATAATCAAACATACACCATTGGAAAACTCCAGTATGTTGATGGTCAGCCATCGCATCACTAAACACACGAGCATGACGTAATGCATGTTCTTGGCGTCTTGCTTGTGTATCAAAACTCTTTGTCGGAAACATGTGCCCATTTGCTTCAGAGATAATAAGTGGATGATGTGTATCCACCATAACTTCACTCTTACTTAATGCACCTTTATTATCACCGTGATGCGAGAAATCATTGAAAGTATAAATATCTTCTAATAGATGACTCTTTGTAAGATAGCGTACACCTGCTGTAGGTCTAGAAGGATCTAAGGCTCTAGCAACTGCATTTGTTTTTGCATAGAGTTCATCATCATCTAATGATTCATTGATTCTTACACCCCATAGAATGATAGAAGGATGATTACGATACTGTAGCACCATATCTTCTGTGTTACGGATTGCTTGTTGTTTCCAGGTTTCGTCCCCGATATGTTGCCAACCAGGAATCTCAGTAAACACATATAAACCATATCGGTCACATGCATCGATAAAGGATTGGCTTTGTGGATAGTGTGAAGTGCGAACTGCATTCACATGTAACTCTTCTTTTAAAATACGTACATCTTCCTCTTGTAAAGAATCAACAGCTGCATAACCAATATATGGATAGCATTGGTGACGATTCAAACCTCTCAAGAATACCTTTTGATCATTGATATATAAATTATTCTGATCAAAACGAATTGTACGGAATCCAAAGTTTGTTACAAAAGTATCATCTCCCAGTTCCACAATACAACGATATAAAGTTGGTGATTCGGCTGTCCATGCATGAATATTCTTTACAGGTATTTTGTATTTGCTGCGTATTTATAGATACGGCCTGTTGTGCGATAATTTCACCCTTTGAGTCAAGAATCTTGACTTGATATGAATCAATAGGAACCAGCCCATCTGTTTGGATGGATACTGAGACTGTATCTAGTGTATTCGTTGTTACAAATACATCTTTAATAAAGTATGCAGGCTTATCATAAAGCCATACATCACGATAGATACCTCCATATGTAAGATAATCAATCACAAATCCAAATGGAGGTGTATTCAAACTCTCATGACTATCTACTTTTACAGTTAAAACATTCTCTTGATCAAAGAGAATATCATCGGTTAGTTCAACGATAAATGCAGTATATCCACACGAATGAACATACAATTCTTTGCCATTGAAATACACTGTAGTCTCATGAGCACTACCATCAAAGCGTATAAAATATCTTCTGTCTTTTAAAGATGAATCAAATGTTAATTTCTTACGATAACCAACAAGCTTTTGATAGCTTTCTGCGTTAGCATAATGTAAAGGTAATTCTTGAACAGTATGTGGTAAGCGAACTACCTTGTCCGCACTGCCATCTATAATAAACGCATCACTCCATTGGTCGATATATTCCCAATCATTATTTATTTTATTCATTATCTATAACTATTCCCTTTCATGATGATATTCATCATTTCTTTTAAAGCTTTAGCATACGTTAAATTTCTTTCTTGTAGTTCATCCGTAGATAAAAGTTGTTCAAAAGTTGCGGTTATAATCTGGCGCAGAATAAATGTGTTAATCTTACGAATTTCCTTTTTACGGATACCTTCATTGATTAGTTTGATAATAGGTTCCCAATCATTTTCTAAATGTTCATTTAAACGTATATACACTTGAGGATAGGTATCCTTTAAACTTGATAGCACACGAAAGTCAATTTTTGGCATACTGTTTTGGCATCGCAATCATCACTTGTTCCAAACGTTTTTGCAATACTATCATCACTTGTTAAAATCTTCTGCTTTCTCCTTTTGAATGTTCTCAAAACCATAATCTAATAATGCAATTAATAAATCTTCTTTTGATGAAAAGAAACGATAGATTGTTTTCTTTGCAATATGCATCGACTGGGCGATATCGTCCATAGTAAAATCTAACCCTTTATCATTAAATAATTCTAGTGTTGTAGTTAAGATATCTTGTTGTATATTTTCCATCGGAAACTATCCTCCGTTTATCAGTTTCCATTATAAAGGATTGAAAACGCTTACGCAAGTATATAAAAAAATGCCAGTTTATACTGGCAGACAAACTAAATATTTGACTTCATATGACGTTTGATAATCACGCGGATAATATCAGCCGCTAACTTCGCATCGTCGTTACATACAACATACTTGTACATACCAATGAGTTCCATTTCACGTGCAGCCTTTGCCAAACGTTCTTGAACTATTTCTTCTGGTTCCGTATTACGTCCACGAATTCTCTTCTCAAGCTCCGCCATGCTTGGTGGAACGATGAAGATTGTTAAGGCATCCTTCACCTTTTCACGAACCTGAGTACATCCTTGCACTTCAATTTCTAAGATGACATTCTTGCCTTCTTTACGTAATCTTTCAACTTCAGAGATTGGTGTTCCATAGTAGTTTCCAACAAATTCTGCTGACTCTAATAATTCACCATTCTTCTTTGCTTGTTCAAATTCTTCCTTCGTGACAAAGTGATAATTTATACCATCAACTTCACCTGGTCTCTGCTTACGAGTAGTCATAGAAACCGAGTATGCAAGTTTCAAATCCTTATCATGAATAAACTCTTTGAGAACCGTTCCCTTACCAACACCAGAAGGTCCACTTAATACAATTAACAATCCCTTAGCCATAATTGTATCCTCCATCCTTACCTAATAGATTACTCATTAATTTTAACATAGTCAATCATGATATAATAAGAAAAATAAAGAGGTTTTCAAATGGCACTAGATGGTATTTTATTATCAAAACTGATTCCTGAAATTCAAGCTACACTTCCATTCAGAATTCAGAAAATATATATGACTTCTCAGACTGAGCTTTTACTACAAACACATGGTACTGCAGGTAAGAAACAATTATTGATTTCGACACATTCCGTATATAACCGAATTCTGTTTACAAATCGTAGTTATCCTACTCCTAATGAACCTTCTAATTTTGTAATGGTGTTACGTAAATATCTAGAAGGTTCAATCGTTGAAAAAATCCATCAGGCAGATTTAGACCGTTGGATGGTTTTTGATATTCGTCATCATAATGAAATTGGTGATCTAGAGTATCTTAAACTATACGTAGAGTTAATGGGCAAATACGCCAATGTAATTTTAGTAAACGCACAAAATCGAATCATTGATGCGATGAAGCGTATTCCCCCATTTGAAAATAGTAGACGCACCATTCAAGCAGGTGCTGAATTTATTCAAACACCTTCCCAAGATAAGAAGAACCCTTTCACTGAGCAGATTGTAGATACAAATATATCTCTAACAAAGCAGTTCTCTGGTTTTTCACCATTTCTTGCGAAAGAAGTTGAATATCGTATGTCAAAAGGACAAACCTTCCAAAGTATCATGGAGGAGATTTCTAACAGTAAATCAATCTTCATCGCAAACAGTGATAACGAACCAGTATTCCACTGTATTAATTTAACTAGTGTTGGGCTATGTAAAGAATATCCTCTTTTTGAAGGAATAGATATCCTCTACTTCCATCGTGAAGAAAAAGAACGAATTAAACAGATTTCTGGTGATATTCAACACTTTATCAATCGACAATTAAAACACCAAAGCACAAGTTACCTCGACTAATTGAAGAATACGAGGCTGCTAAGGATTGTGATAAATGGCGTGAATATGGTGACTTACTTTACGCATATCAAATCACTGATACAAAAGGACTCAAAGAGATTACTCTAAATCGTTTTGTGGATGACTCTCCTATCCATATTCCACTAGATCCTAAATTAGATGGCAAAGGCAATGCTCGTAAGGCATTTCAGAAATACAATAAGTTAAAGAAAGGTCAAGTATACCTCCAAGAACAGATACAGCTTTGTCAGATGGAAATTGAATACTTTAGTGGTCTAGCGGAACAACTCAAGTACGCCGACTTTGATACTGCAATGGAAATTCGAGAAGAACTTGTAAAACTTGGTTACCTTTTCGAAAAAGAAAAAGGTAAAAAGAAGAAAAAGAAAAAAGAAGTATCACCTTCGTATACTACATTTACGACAGAACAAGGTGTATCTATTTCCTTTGGTAAGAATAACTTACAAAATGATGCATTAACTTGGCATACGAAAAAGAGTAACATTTGGTTCCATACTAAGGATTATCATGGTTCCCATGTCGTTGTACATGATGATAATCCAGATGAGTTTACAATACGTCTAGCCGCAAATATCGCAGCCTACTTCTCGGCAGGTCGTATGTCCTCAAGTGTTCCAGTTGCATATTGCCCTATCAAAAACCTCAAAAAAATTCCAGGTGCGAAACCCGGAATGGTTGAACTAGGTAAATATAAGATGATTTATATTGATCCTGATGAAGAACAAATCAGCCAATATATCTCTCTTTAGTCTTCAGTTGAATGTTTCACCATCGCAAGCAATTTACGTACTTCAAAACTACGTAGCTTACGATATTGGCCTTGTCTTAGATTTCCTAAATCTAAGAAACCATAACCAATACGATTTAATCTTGTGACCTCACAATGGAAGTATTCCATCATGCGCCGTACTTCACGATTACGTCCTTCTTGGATTGTAATATGGAGTACGGTCTTATTTTTCTTCGCAGAACGTTCTAATAATACTACTTCAGCTGGTAATGTCTTACCATCAGAAAGCATAATACCTTTTGCTAGGCGATTTAACATATCATCTGTTAGTACACCAGTTACCGCAACTTCATAAGTCTTAGGTAAATGTGAAGATGGGTGCATCATCGCATTTGCAAAATCACCATCATTTGTTAAAAGTAAAATACCAGAAGTATCATAATCCAAACGACCAACTGGATAGATGCGCTCTTTTACATCACTAAGATACGCAAGCACAGTTTCTCTACCCTTTTCATCACTGACACTAGAGATAACCCTACGAGGTTTATTTAAAAGGTAATACACCTTTTCCTCTTTCTTTAATACAACACCATTTACACTAATATCATCATCAGGAGATACTTGTGTTCCAAGCTCCGTTACAACAACGCCATTCACTTTGACCTTGCCACTAACAATGAGTTCTTCTGCTTTACGACGGCTGGCAATACCTGCCTTCGCTATTGTCTTCTGTAATCGTTCCATCTTCTCTCCTTTATTAGTGCTTATTCTGTGTATTACCCCAGAAAGCACTCCCTGCCTTAGAATAATCATTCATAATCATCACAGGCACCATTTCAAATTTCGTATCCTGTAAAGATAAAATCTTACAAGCTGTTAATCGTTTATTTCCATCCAAGCACTCATAATAGTCATCATGTACGTTAACCTGTACGGCTATCGCAACACCACGCTTTGCAATAGATTCAATCAAAGTTTCAGACTCAACATACGTAAAATGAATCTTAGAAATATGAACTTTCTTATTAATCATAACGTCCTCTAATCGACCTTAATTCTATCATACTGATAGATGAAAAATATACAATCGTACCAATACGAAAAAAGCCCTAACATGTTAGGACTTAGTCAACATAGATCAATGAGGATAATGGGATAAAAGAATTCTCCGATAAAAATTCACTCGCTGTTGTGATATGGTTCTTCTTCCCATATACTGCATTGTAGAATTGAATTTTACCATCCTTTAATACTTCATACGCTACATAATGTGCATTTGTACGATGGATATACAATAGGATTCCAGACTTACTTGCGCACATCTTTTTAATAATCTTAGCGTTGGTTCCAGCACTAATATGTGCGCTAAGACCTTGTTTTTTCAGCCAGAAGTATAGAGATATTTTCTCTTGGCCTAATAAATTACCGATAAATGCAAACGTTTCAGTCCAGCAAGAACATTCTTCATCAACATAGTTTTGCCATTGAGTTTTAATAGGTTGTATGCAGCAATCCATCCACAACCCTTATCTCTTGTATTAAACCACCCAAACGGAATACTCTCCATCTTTCCTTGGTTGATGATATAACCACGTTCATCGAATACACTATCTTCTAACTGTAGACGATATTCTTCTACATCATAGATAAATTGGTGATTATCGCATCTTACCGCATTTGCTTGATACGCATGAACCAATTGATCATCCTCTGTATGAAATACAATACGATTACAATGATAACGGCGAATATAAGCTTCCAGTAAAACTGCTATTAAATCTATAGCATCCTGTGCAGAAATCTTTTCTGTTAATACAAAGGAAGACTCCACAACACCATCATGATGATAATGTTCCTCAATACCTACAATCATTTCATCATGACGTAATAAATGACGTACTGAAGGTTGAACTCCAAGAGCGACTAATCGCTTTTGATATTTTAAGAAATATGTATCACTATCAGTATTAGTAATACAAACTTGTAACGAAATCATTTTTAATACTCTTTCCAATCCCCTCTGAGTTTAATATGATCGATTGCTTTCTTTAATAATGCACGGTCAGAAGGATATGTAATAATCGCATGTGCTTCAAGACATGTTAACCAACGTACATCTGATACTTCTGATAGCTGTGGTACTTCATGACCACCGATAGGTTGTGCTAAAAAGAAAATAACATCTTTCAGAGTATCCTCTTTCGGGGAATATGTGTTTATAACTCTAAAACCATCATCGAAAGAAACCTCTACTCCTGTTTCTTCTAAGATTTCACGATAAGCTGTTTGTTGTTCTGTTTCACCATCTTCAACATGTCCCTTTGGGAATGTCCAATGACCTAATGTCTGATGGATTAATAAGAACTGAATGACACCTTCTTGTTTACGGTATACGATCGCACCGCATGATTTTTCCTTTTTCATACACTACCTCCGCAAAAGATAGTATATATGTTTTTTCAAGCTTTGTGAAACAATTGTCTTAAAACGCTTACATTTTTATACTTATAGCAAAGATTGTATGCATGTTTCTACTAAATGCATGTCTTCTGTTGGCTCAAAACGTCTAACAACATTGCCGTTACGATCAATAACAAACTTTGTAAAGTTCCACTTAATATCAGGATTTGACTTATAGTTTGAATCTTTTAGTTTGCACATTGCACGCATGCCCAGTGCCTTTACACCATTACCAAACCCAGTAAATCCCTGTTTTTTCTTTAAGAATGTAAATAATGGTAATGCATGTTCACCATTTACATCACTCTTTTTAAATTGATCAAACTGTGTATTGTACTTCAATGTACAGAACTCATGTACCTCTTCATCAGTACCAGGTGTTTGGTTTGCGAATTGATTACATGGAACATCAATAATCTCTAGTCCCTGCTCATGGTATTTCTCATACATATCTTCTAGGTCTTTGTACTGTGGTGTAAATCCACAACCCGTTGCTGTATTTACAACTATAACTACCTTACCTTCATAGTTACGCATCGATACTTCATTACCAGTTCTATCTATTAAAGAATAATCGTAAAATGTCATATTTCTTCTCCTATATTTATTACAATTATATTTTATAAAATGTTTATAATTTGTCAATTGGAGATATTTTCATATCTCCAATGTAATTACTTCTGTTGTAATTTAGCGAATGTTTCTTCCGCATCGTCCAGGATCTTAGCGAACTTCTCTAGTGCGATATCGATTGGTTCTGGTGTTGTTAAGTCTACTCCTGCATGCTTCAATTCATCAATTGGATATGCAGAGCTACCCATAGATAAGAATTCAAGATACTTTTGAACTCTCTCTTGTCCACCATGTAAGATACCTTCTGATAAAGGCAACTGCTGTACTGTAACCTGTTGCATAAACATATACATAGAATGGTCTATAGAAATGAGGAATTCTTGCCCATTCATACTGTACTTCATCATCAATTACTAAATCTTCACCAAAGTACTTCTTTACAAGATTTAGGTATAACTGATTTAAGAATTCTGGAGTTAAGGATTCACCACGCTCTGAAGCAGCATGCGCTTCCTTTTCAAATTCCGCAAACATTGTCTGACGGTAGATTGTACCCTTGAAACCTTCCATATATTGGTTTAATAGAGCCATACGTTGTGCAGGATCTGTTTCCTTTTGTAATAACTGTTCAATGAGTAAGTTTTCATTCACGGTTGACGCTACTTCTGCTACGAACATTGTGTAGTTAGCATAGTGTACTGGTTGTGTATGATTTGTACGATAACTATGCATAGAGTGTCCCATTTCATGGGCTAATGTAGATACACTATCTAATGTACCTGTATAGTTGCATAAGATATATGGGTTAGATGTATATGTACCTGAAGAGTACGCACCACCACGTTTTCCCTTATTTGGATAAACATCTACCCAACGGTTTTCTAAACCATTCTTCACAATATTTGTATATTCGCTACCGAGTGGCTTAACAGCCTCTAGTACCATTTCCTTAGCCTCTTCATAGGAATAGTTCTTTGCACTACCCTTTAGAAGAGGTGCATAAACATCATAATAATGTAACTCATCAAGTCCTAACATCTTCTTACGTAGATTAACGTAACGGTACATTGTTGGTAAGTGCTTATGTACTGTCTCAACCAAGTTATCGTATACACTAACTGGAATATTATCTGAGAACATCGCAGCTTGACGTGATGATTCATAGTGTCTTACCTTAGCATCAATTGAAGCAGCCTTTACAGTTGTACTATAAGTAGATGCGAATGTATTGATATGTTGCTTGTAGCCCTTGTATAACGATTTAAAAGAATTCTTACGAAGTTCTCGATCATCACTACCCTGTAAAAGAATATAACTAGAGCCATTTACTTCATGACTGTTACCTTCTCCATCCTTGACTGCATCAAATACCATATCCGCATCCATTAACGCTTCACTTGTTCTTCCTGGTGCAGAGAATACTTCACCAAAGGCTGATAATAACTTCTCTTCCGCAGCCGTTAATGTATGTGCCTTGTTTCTTACAAGATTCTCTAACATAAATGCAAAGTCCTTTCAAAGATGGATCTGCGATTAGTCCCTTTAAAACTTCTTCATCATTGCTAAGAATTTCTGGTTGTGCAAAGGAAGTAGCACTCACTGCTTCAACATACTTACCATATGCTTTAGAATACATACCCTGTGCATCAGTCGCTCTTGTGTCTTCGCTATGACGCAACATTGCATATGTAAACACATTGTTTAACGCCTTATCTAATTCATCTGAAACCGTAAAATACGCAAGTAAACTTTCCGCATTATTTAGCTTTCCTTGAAAAGGAAGCAGCTTCAGAAATGAATACATCTAGTTTAGAGAAGGCTTCATTCCAAGCTTCATCATTTGCAAATAATGTAGATAAATCCCAAGTATATTGTTGTTCGATTTGATTACGTTCTTTTAATTCTGTCATAATATCACCTCAGTCTCTGTATTATATCATTATTGTTGGATACATTTTACATATTTGATTGATTAATTCTTGCGGCATAGAACGTGCCCCACGTATATTAGTCAGTCCAAAATCAGAAATAAACTTCCTCGTTAACTTATGCTCATCAAAAAAATATATCTTTTGCATGCAAATATACATTTCGTTATCGCTCTGTTTGTCTAAGTCATCATGAAAGACAACATCTCTTTCTACCACTTTACAAAGATAGCGAAGTTCTCCAAATGGCATACCATAATAAATAAATATATAATCGTTTATTTGATAATTGAGTTTCTGTTTCCAATACATCAAATCACTTTGTGCAAACCCCGCATCAATATCATATACAGTAGGATTAGCAGGTATTACCCAATAGTGATTACGTATTAACCTATTCCCTACCAACTCTCTAGCCTTTAATAGCAGTTCTTTGATTGTTTCATCTTTGATTGTGCCATCCAATATTGCAGTTACCCAGTGTTTCTTATTCATATGATATGCAGGATAGAAACCAGGTAACTGAAGTAAATCTACTACCGTTGATGGTTCTACTTTAATATTGACTGCATCAATCAATGTCTCATCACATGCTTTATTTAATTTACGCTTCTCAATTGAAAACATAAGCGCATACATCTTGTCACAACCACTCGGTTTGTATGCAGTAAAGTCGTTATCAACGGTACGCTTACTACTTTGAGATTTTGTAAATGGATGATCAGCAGTGTCATGGAATTGATTTATCATCCATTCATGCATGACATTCGCTTGATCACTAGAATACATCATCTTCTCAAAACAGTTTTCTTTGCGATATCTTCTAAACAAGAAAGATATGCAGTTCTAACTTTTGGTAGCGAAGTTACCCTTTTTTCCAACGGTATGAACTGCCACATATTCTTCATCTGTAAACTCATCCATAACCTTTCCAGAAACAGTGCTATTATCTACTGTAATGAGTGCGTACATACCAGTATCTTCTAATTTTGCCTGATAATAATAAATACCACTTTGTTCTATAAATCCGTATTCAACTAATCGTTGTATATTTGGTCGTAAACGACGAAAACAAATCATTTTCTAGGCATCATATTTTTCTCCACTACTAGTATAACAATTTCAAAATTTATCCGCAAAAGACATCGCAAATTTGATATACTCTTCGTTGGAGGTAGTCGGTTATGAAAAAGACAAGCTTTTTGATTCAGAATTATATTTAAATCTACAACGTGATAAAAATTTTAAACCGTATCAATCAATTTCAGCGGTAAATTATACATGGAATTTGGCGGTAAGATGTTTGAAGATTATCACGCTGCTCGTGTCTTACCTGGTTATGATCCTAATAACAAGGTAAAACTTCTTACAGAATTACGTGACCAAGTAGAAATCTTGATCTGTATCAATGCCAATAACATTGAACACTCCAAAGCCCGCGGTGACTCTGGTGTCTCTTATGACCAAGAGGTTTTTCCGTCTATTAGACGCATTCCGCGATTTAGAAATTTTTGTTGGTTCTGTCGTTATTACACAATATGAAAACCAACCTGCAGCTGATAACTTTCGTCATCAACTTAGTAAAAATGGAATCACTTCTTATATCCATTATCCTATTCCGGGATATCCTACTGATATTGATTATATTGTTTCTCCAGAAGGTCTTGGAAAAAATGAATATGTTAAGACATCTCGCAATTTAATTGTCGTTACTGCTCCAGGTCCTGGCTCTGGAAAAACTCGCAACTTGTATCTCACAACTCTATCACGATCAACTTCATGGTATAAAGTCTGGTTATGCAAAGTTTGAAACCTTCCCAGTATGGAATCTTCCTCTACATCATCCAGTAAATCTTGCATATGAAGCAGCGACTGCTGACCTAAATGATGTCAATATGATCGACCCATTCCACTTGGAGGCATATAACCAAACAGCTGTAAACTATAACCGTGATATTGAAGTATTCCCTGTATTAAATCGTACAATTGAACGTATTCTTACAAAATCCCCATACGCTTCCCCTACAGACATGGGTGTAAACATGGTAGGTTTTTGTATCACAGATATGGACGCGGCAATTTCTGCAGCTAAGGAAGAAATCATTCGACGTTACTATCAAGCACTCGTTGATTTTAAAGAAGAAAAGATTCCTTCATCCGCAGTTAAGAAGATTGAGCTATTAATGAATGATTGTGCCATTACTCCATCCGATCGAAAGGTAGCTATTATCGCTAGAGAAAAAGCAGAAAAGACAGGTACAGCTGCCCTTGCATTAGAATTACCAAATGGTGAAATTGTAACCGGTAAGACTTCATCGCTCTTTGGACCATCTGCTGCAGTGATTATCAACGCGATAAAGAATCTCAGTGGTATATCAAAACCTACCCATTTGATTGAACCTGAATACGTTAAACCGATTCAAAATCTCAAAATTAATCACTTAGGTAACCATAACCCACGTTTACATTCAGATGAATTATTAATTGCACTTGCGATTACCGCAATGACAAACAAGGATGCAGATCTTGCAATGAAACAACTTGGTAACCTAAAAGGCAGTGAAGCTCACTCTACTGTTATCTTACCTGAAGAAGATAAGAACGTTTTACGTAAACTAGGTATCAATGTCACATTTGACCCAGTTCACCAACACAAAAAGCTATATCACAAAAAATAGTAAACCAGACAAAACAAGAGTTTCGGCTCTTGTTTTCATTTATGAAAATGCTATGATTTTTGAGGAATGGAGTTTTTATGACTATTTATCAACTTTTATATTACTTTTGCAATCTATGCCTTTCTAGGCTGGATATTAGAAGTCGCCTTTCATGGCGCAATCGTCGGAAAAGTTATCAACCGTGGATTTTTAAATGGACCTTTCTGTCCTATCTACGGTGTTGGTATGATTGCGATGATATATTTATTAACCACTATTACACATAGTGACATACAACATATTCACTTTCTCATTATCTTTAATATCGGAAGTATTGTCTGTACGTTAATCGAATACTTTGGTGGTTGGATTTTTAGATCAAATGTTCCATGCACGTTGGTGGGATTATCGAGATATGCCATTTTAATATCAATGGTTACGTATGTTTGATATTCTCTCTTGCATGGGGAATTGGTTGTGTTGTTGCGATTGGCTTTATACATCCAATGATTATTGACTTTGTTAATTGGATTCCAAAACAAATTGGATGGTGGATTTTAACTGCTACATATTTTGGCCTAGCAATTGACTTGGTAATATCCGTTTCAGTCATGATTGGCCTAAATAAAAAGCTCGCACAGATTGATACACTCCAGAAAAAAACTCCGTATCGTCAGCGATGAATTAACTGAACGTATTGGTGGTGGTGCTATGGAAACCGCACTTAAAGTGAGCGAAGCAGGTATTCAAGCTAGAATTGCTGGTGCAGAACTCAAAGAGAATATCGTAAATGTCAAAGATACCGCAGTCCAATTTAAGGATGATCAAATTGCAGAATTACAACAAAAAGATTAGTAATCTAAAAGAAACTCTTACTTCAGATAAATTTAATCTAACAAAGCGTTTAATTGATGCCTTCCCTAAACTTGATTCTCATTCCTATCATGATACTTTGGAAGATATCAAGCGTATTATTACATCTCGAACAAAGCAAAAGTAGTCAACGTGACTACTTTTTTTATGCATGAAAAAAGGAACCTTGTAAAAAGTTCCTAATCAACTACTGTAATATTTCTTCTTTGAAGACTGCGTTTTAGCCAACTGCCTTGGAAGTAATAAATAATAAAGATAGTACTTGTTACAACCCAAGTAATTGGGTAAATACGCAAGGATTCAAAGACACTAGATGATGGCACAAATAGTATATACACAATACGTAGTACACCTATACCCATCATAGTAATAATCATTGGATAAATAACATCACCACAAGCACGTGTAGCAGCGACATAAACCTCTAGGAATACAAAGACTGGCCAGAATACACATAATTGACGAATCATCTGTACACAGATATCAATTACTTCCGTATCTTGTGTAAATAAACTACAGATATAGTCCCCATGGAAGTACAGGAGTGCTGTAATCATCAACGAACCAACCGTATAGATACCTATTGCATTCCATACCCCCTGTTTCATACGCTTGATCTTACCCGCTCCAAAGTTTTGACCCAATAAATGTTAGTGTTGCAGTACCAAGCGCTCCAGAGTAATTCCAGAATAGCGCATCAATCTTACCAAAGGCAGTATAAGCAGCGACAGTATTCGTTCCATAACTATTGACAGTTGCTTGTACAAAAAGATTTGCGAAACTGTATAACGCACCTTGGATACCATTTGGTAAACCAATCACTAGAATTTGCTTTAAGATATGCATATCACACTTTAAGTTACGAATATTAAAATAATACGCACTATCTTCCGCTGCTAAGATATACAGCGTTAATATACCACTTACAACCTGTGATACAACAGTCGCAATCGCTACACCTGCCACATCCCAGTGGAAGAAAACCACAAACAATACGTCTAATACGATATTGGTAATACATGCCGCTATCAAGAAGTATAGTGGACGCTTGGAGTCACCAACCGCACGTAAGATACCAGCACCAGTATTATAAATCATCGTCGGAATCATACCCAACATATAGATACGCATATACAGTACTGAATAATCCATGATATCTGCAGGTACATTCAATGTATTCATCGCCCATGGCGTAAAGACAATACCAATCACTGTAAAGATTGCACCGATAAATACACTAGAACTCATTGCTGTCTGTACAGCCTTTTTCACAGAAGAATAATCATTACTACCATACGCTTGCGCAATAACAACTGTCGCACCACTCGATAAGCCTACAATTAAATTGACAAGCAATCCTATTACAACACCAGTAGAGCCACCTACTGCCGCTAAAGCTTCCTTACCAACATAGTTGCCTACAACCATCGCATCCGCTGTGTTATATAGCTGTTGAAAGATAGAACCAAACATAATCGGGACAAAGAACAGTAAAATTTCTTTCCAAATAACTCCATTTAACATGTCAGTTTGTCTTTGTTTAAACATCTCCAGTTCTCCTTTCGCAATGTAGAAAAGTATATCAGAAAATAAAGAAAAAGTGATGAAGAAACATCTCATTCATCACAAAAAATTAATATTTGTAACTCAATTGATACCAACATTGTATTATTTCAAGCCTACTGGCTCTTCACCATGTAGTTTTCCTTCCAGAAAATGCTTACGACAGAGCGCAATATAATCATCATTTGCACCTAATAATACCTGGGTACCAACACGCACAATTCCATGTTCATTATAGCGTGCATTACACGTTGCTTTCTTACCACACCAACATACTGTCTTAACTTCATGTAGTTCATCCGCAATCGCAAGTAAACGTTCACTTCCTTCAAATAAATTTAACTGGAAGTCAGAACGTAACCCATAGCATAATACCGGTACTTTTAAATCATCAACGATATGCGCTAGAAAGTCGATTTGTTCACGTTTTGCAAACTGTATTTCATCTACGATAATTGCATCATATGTACGTAACTCTTCTTCATCCATCGCACAGATATCAGATAATAAATGCATTCTCTTTCTAAACCAATACGAGACCAAATGATATTCTTTCCATCACGTGTATCAATATTTGTTTTCGCTAAAATAGTCTTTCTGACCACGCTCACGATAGTTATAATCAGCCATAAGTGCATTCGCTGTCTTTGAGCTTCCCATCGCTCCGTAATAAAAATATAGTTTTGCCATACTCTCTCCTATGAATGTGTTAATTGTTCTTCAATCTCATGATTGATAAAAGTAATACGTCCAAATAATTCTCTTGCGGACATGCGCTTAGCACCTTGCGCAAAGATTGCATTTTGAATCAAACCCATCAGAACTTGCGACAGTAATGTCGTAGTCTTTCTGATGATCTGCCACAAAGCGTTCAATATACGCATCTGCTGTTAAATTACTGGATGTGTACACGACTTCCATGTCCTTACGTGAATATATTGTACCAAGATTATCTTTGACTTTATAGCCATCAAATACAACAATCATCTTTTCTCCTGTGAAAGCTTGATAGTTGAATAAAATATCCAATAATTTTTCACGCGAGATTGCTAATTCTTCCTCTTTATAATCTTTAAACATATCCCAACTAAATATCATGTTGTAGCCATCTACCACAAGACAAGCTGGGTAAAGTGTTTGATTACTTTTTGGCTTTTTTTCTTCCTTAGGTTTCTTTTTGATAGGATTGCTTTGTTTATTAAAGTTGCGATTGTTAGATGTTGAACGTTCGAAAAATACGTTTTAATTCATCCTCTTCAATTCGATATGTACGATGCTCAGTTGAAGTGGATTCTACCTTTTCCTCTACGATATCCATGTATTCATCCGCTTTATCCCAAGTCACTGTAAAGCCACTACCATTTGCACAGAATACAGAAGATGAAGGATTACGCATATCCATCTCAGGATCATAACCAATTTGAGTCACAATCTCATCTGTATCTTGACACATATCATAACCATCAGGTTGGAAGGAAAATCTTCCTTGTCCTTTGCTATAGGCATTTACTTCATTTTTGATAGTGGGCAAGTAAACGAATACAACCTCTGCCAACGATGACACTGCGACTATCTCCACTATCCTGTATTTCAAACTGTGCCTTTTTACTTTCTAAATCAAATAATGCTTTTGATAAGGATTCACTAGGTACAGTTAATTCAAACCGTACATACGGCTCTAATAGTATTGATGCTGTTTTCATCAGTGCTTGTCGTACTGCACGTGAAGCAGCCTGTCTAAAGTCTCCACCTTCAGTATGTTTTAAATGACCTTTTCCAGCAATTAAAGTAATCTTTACATCCGTTAGTTTCACTGCCAGTTAGTACTCCCACGATGTTTCTTAGTACGTAGCGCACTTAGTATTGCATTTTGCCAGTTAAAGGATAATTGATCTGAACCAGTTTCATTCGCTATTAAAATTCCCTTACCTCTTTCAAGAGGATCTAATCGAACCTGTACTTCTGCATAATGACGCAATGGTTCAAAGTGACCTGCACCCTTTACAGATTCTGCAATCGTTTCACGATAGAGTATCCTACCTGTACTAAAGCCTACGGAAATTCCACAGCAATCTAAAATCCTCTTCTGTAAAACTTCCATTTGCATTTCACCCATGATATGTACATCAATCTGCCCTGTTTCGTTTTGGATATCCATTTCAAGTGCTGGATCTTCTTCACTAATTTCACGACAAGTCGTCATAAGCGCAAGTAAATCTGTACCCTTTAGGATAAACCAAACGATAATCCATATATGCATTTAACATTGGTTGTTTTTGTGTCTCTTCAAAGCCTAAACCATCTCCTGCTTCGAAATGTTCAAGGCCCTTTAATGCCACAACCATACCAGGATATGCTTCCTCTAGCATGCTAAACTTTGAGCCATGATAAAGGCGAATCTGGTCTACCTTTTCATCCTCATCAAGTTTTTGTTTCGCATGCAATATACCACCCGTAATCTTTACATGTGTTAGACGTGTATGATTTTCTGCCATGGTAATCTTATAAACTCTTGCGCCAAACTCCTCAGGATAATTTTCTATCAACTGAAAATTGTGCAATTCCCTCTAACAATACATCAATACCTTGCACCTTTAATGCAGAACCAAAGAACATCGGAAAGAAACTACGATGATAGAAACCCTCTACAATCTCTTCTGACGTCAAAGAACCCTTGTTTTCATACTGTTCTAAGAGCACATCGCTAGAAAAGCAAATTTCTTCCATCTTATCTTCGTTTAACCAATCGATACAGTTACCGGATAGTTTAGCATGAATATCCATAAGTAACTTTTCTTGACTAAAATAACTAATATCCATCTTGTTAACAAAGACTAAAGTAGGAATATGATAATACTCTAAACACTTCCATATTGTTTCACTATGTGCCTGAACACCATCTTGTCCATTGATCAATAAAATCGCCATATCTAAAACGGACAAAGTTCTTTCCATCTCAGATGAAAAATCCGCATGTCCTGGTGTATCGATGATATATACTTCGATATCTTTATAAACAAAGTGAGCCTCTTTGGAATAGATTGTAATCCCACGATTTCTTTCTTGTTCATCAAAATCAAAAAAAGAATCGCGATGATCCACTCTACCTAATGCTCCAATCGCACCTGTTTGATAAAGGATACTCTCTATTAATGTCGTCTTACCCGCATCTACATGCGCTAGGATACCGATAACTGTACGTTTTGTTTGACCCATGCTTGTATTATACCAGTTTGAAATACGCATAGAAAACCTAATCTGCAGGAATTCTCTTTTTCAAGTATAATGATAAAAATGGAGGTATCCTATGCAGCACTATGATAATTTATTAAACCTTAGTTGTGATACAACAATCGCAACTGAAAAAGACGGCTATTACACCTTCGAAAGAAACTGTATTCTATGGTGAAAAAGGTGGTATGCCAGGAGATAAAGGAACTATTAACGGCTTAGAAGTCATCGATTTAAAATGGGAAGATGACATCCTCTATCACAAAGTAGATGGCATATTAGAAAACCCTATTCACATGGAAGTTGATAAAGAAACGCGTATCATTAATACAACCGTACAGAGTGCATATCATTTACTAGATGGCTATTATGGCAAGATGGGTCTCTATATTGTTGCGATTGGTGTAACTATCACCAGAAAATCAATGGTATGAAGTCAACAGCAAAAGACCTAGATGAAAAACATCTAGAAGAAGTACAGAATTTTATGAATGATATCCTACTACAGGATATCCCAACAGAGTTTACATACTATAAAGGTAGCGAATACCCAAATCCCAAAATATGCAAATCATGATGAAGTAAGAGTCGTAACGTTTGGTGATATCGACAGTCAACCATGTGGAACTCCACATGTAAATAATGTCAATCAAATCGGCAGTTTTATCATTTAGGTAGCGAAAAGACATCACGTGGTACACGTATCTATACAACTGTTAGTTGGGCAACAAATATTAAATTGAAGAAGTACTATAATCTAATTCAAGAATTGCGTAAAAACTGCTCAATGGTAAAGAAGATGATATCCTAGAAAATATCCAGAGTTTACGCAACACAAATAAGGTATATAAAAAACAAATTGAAGATCTTCAAAAAGAATTAACAACCTACAAGGTAAAAGAGATTCTTCAAATGGAAGATAACGTACTAGTAGATGTTGTGGATGTTAGTCTATTACGTCCAGTATCACAAGCTTTACTAAATGAAGTATCTTCCACAAAAATCTTGATTACAACTTCTGAAGAAATAACTGATTTCTCAATCATTTCACCAGAAGGAAAAGCAAGAGATATCTACACATCTATACAAGATGTCTTAGAAGCTAGTGGTGGTGGTTCACCAAAGATAGTCACTGCACGCTCTTCTAAGCCAATACAAGAAATTATCGAACTACTTCAAAAATCTATATAAACATACAAAAAGAGAAGTTAGAATGTATAACTTCTCTTTTGCATTTATTTTTCTAATGATGCAACAATCGCATCAGCTAGCTTCTCAATCTCAGCTAAGCTATCTTCCTTTACTGCAGACTTTACAGTAACCTTTGGTTCCAGAATCACTGTATTCTTCCAAGCGGAAATTTGTTTTTCCATAAGTAGCTTTGCAGTTGGAACCCAAGAACCATTTTCAATTAATCCAACTGTACGATTTGCTAGACTATGATTCTTAATTTCAGACAATAAGTGTTGTACTGTATCAAATACTTCAGCGTTATAAGAAGCAGCCGCAAATACTAGTGTAGAATACTGGAACGCTGTCGATAACATGATTGATAAATCTGTCTTAGATGTATCAAATACCTTTACATTCTTAACACCCTTTTCCGCCAGCTTCATCGCGAGGATATCTGCCGCGTTAGCTGTATTGTTATAGACAGAACCGTAGAATATCGCAACCGAGTTTACTTCATAACTATAAGAAGTCCACTTTTCATAAAGACTGATAATTTTATCAAAATCCTTACGCCAAATATGCGCATGTAAAGGACAGATCATTTTAATCTCTAGATTGCTAACTTTCTTTAATACTGCAGATGCCTGCATGCCATATTTACCGACGATACAGGTATAGTAGCGTCTACATTCATCCTTCCAATCATGTTCCCAATCAACTTCATCCGCAAATACATTACCGCTCATTGCACCAAAGCAACCAAATACATCTGCACTAAATAATACCTTTTCGCAGTTTCATCATAAGTCACAATTACTTCTGGCCAATGTACCATTGGGGCAGTCATAAATTTTAAGTTATGCTTACCAAGGCTCAATGTATCATTTTCTTTTACGACGATGGAACGACTATCTGTTTCAAAACGGTAGAACTGATTCATCATTCTGAATGCTTGCAAAGAACCAATCAATTTCATATTTGGATACATCTGAACAAGCTGTGGAATAATCGCACAATGGTCAGGCTCCATATGGTTAACAATCATATAGTCTAAGGTTCTACCCTGTAAAGCATATTCCAAGTTATCAAAGAATTGTTGCGCTACATTATAATCAATTCCATCTACTAGACATGTCTTTTCATCTAGAATTAAGTAGTTGTTGTATGACATTCCTGCAGGAACACTATACGTATTTTCAAACTTTTCAAGGCGTCTATCAGAGGCACCTAACCAATAAATATCATCATGAATCTTTCTAACGTTATACATAATATTTTCTCCCGACCATTAGTATATAACTTTTATAATCAAAAATTGTGAAAATACTATCTCATAAAAAAGGTACAGATTACTCTGTACCTAGCTTATTTTGCACGAAATCCTGCGATACCAAAGGCACCAGGTCCACCATGTGTTGTAATAACACCACCACACTCTGACCAACGAACCTTTTCAACACCCTGGTTATGAAGATATTCTTCTACTTCTGGTTTCATTCCTTCTTCAAAACCAACTGTAGTACAGCACCATACTTCATCCTTTGCAATTGCGTTATTAACAAGGAAGTCATCCATCATCTTGTAGATGACACGATTCATCTTACCACGATAATTCTTACCGCAACTAGACGTCCATCCTTTGCTTCAATACATGGATGTAAGAGTAATACACCTGCAAGTAAAGCCTTTGCATTGCTGACTCTTCCACCAGCAACCAAGAACGCTAATGTCTTAGGAATAAATGACATATGACCTCTAGCAATTAAATCATTAGCAGCACGTACTGCCTCATCAATACCCCATTCAGGATGTTCACGTAATAATTCAGCCATACGAACTAATACTTGACCCTGTCCGATAGAATATAACTTTGTATCGATTGCTGTGATGTAATCACGATTCTCCATTGCAATCTGAGCACAACCATACGCACAAGTTGTTACAGAAGAATATGCAAGATATAAGATATGCGCTTCTGGATGATCAGCATGAATACGATCAAAAATGTAATCAAAGTCTACGATTGTAGAACCACTTGTCTTTGGAATCTTTAAATTCTTTTCAAAATAATCAATGATGTTAGATGCTGGAAAAGTTCCATCATCCTTTGTTTCACCATCAAAAGTAACGTGCATTGGCACAATATAGATACCCTCTTTTTCGGCTATATCCTTTGGAATATCTGCGCCTGATTCGGCTACTAGTACAACTTTCATTAAGCTGTTCTCCTTTATTTACGATATATATCATACCAAATAATACATATATAGTGTATTGATATGAAATGATATAACGTATTTTCTATGCTGCGATAATCTCATCTAAAGTTACATCATGTGGTTCAACATCAATAAAATCGACTTCTTGTTCTTTAAAGGCAACACCAATTTTATTGATACAATTACCAAGAACTGAATCATAATACCCTTTTTCCATATCCTGTACGATGATTCTTTGAGTCGTAACTACTTAATGGAACAACCATCATATCTAATCTCTTTGAACTGGAATCATATTCCGTTACACTTTTGGTTCTAATAAGCCAAAATGGTGCTGGTATTAAGATCATGATTGGAATCTAATTTCTATAAAATTGCAAAAGTATTTTCCCTACTACCTTTTGGAACACAAACTGTAATGTTTTTTGCAAAACAATATTCAAGAATTTCCGATGTATCTAATTCATCTTTGACAGAAACGTAACATCCTACAATCATGCCTGCATGTATCCTCGAAATCACTTCTTGACATACCGTATGACTTTTCTCACTACGTTTTTTCAAAGATAAGAAAGCACGTGCTTGTAATCCTTTCGCACGTGCAATGTTTTTATCCAACGGATCCACTCATATCCAGTTTCATCAACTGGTTCAATTCTACTGCGTATTCCATCGGTAATTCTCTTGTAAACGGCTCTAGGAATCCCATGACAATCATTTCTGTTGCTTGTTCTTCGCTTAAACCACGTGACATCAAATAGAATAATTGATCTTCAGAAATCTTGGAAACTTTCGCTTCGTGTTCGATTGTAGAAGAGTTATTCATATTTGAGTTTGTAGGAATCGTATCACTCTTAGAGATATTGTCTAAAATCAATGTATCACATTCAATATGCGCCTTAGAGTTTCTCGCAGCTGGTGTAAAGTGTACTTCATCACGGAAGTTTGTTACACCACCATTACGTGATACTGATTTAGAAATAATAGAGGAACGTGTATTAGGAGCAGCGTGAATCATCTTAGAACCAGTATCCTGGAACTGACCCTTTGAACCTACACCAATTGAGATACAAAGACCAGTTGCACCTTCACCTGCAAGAATGCATGATGGATACTTCATAGAGATTCTAGAACCGATATTACCATCGATCCATTCCATTGTTCCACCTGCATCAACTCTTGCACGCTTTGTTACTAAGTTTAAGATATTACCTGACCAGTTTTGTACAGATGAATAACGACACTTCGCATTCTTACCAACATACACTTCAACAACTGCCGCATGTAAAGGAGTCCTTGGAGTATTGTGGTGCTGTACAACCTTCTACATAGGAACATTCAGCACCATCATCAACGATGATGATTGTTCTCTCAAACTGTCCCATGGATTCAGAGTTAATACGGAAATAAGACTGTAATGGTTTTTCTAACTTAACACCCTTAGGTACATAGATAAAACTACCACCAGACCATACTGCGCTATTTAATGCAGATAACTTGTTATCACCAGCACTTACAATCTTTCCCAAAGTATTGCTTAAAAGATTTCTGGATGTTCCTTTTAATGCGGAGTCAATATCCAAGAAGATAACACCCTTCTCTTCAACTTCCTTTAAGCATATTGTGATATACAGCTTCTGATTCATATTGTGTAGTGACACCTGCCAAGAACTTGCGTTCTGCTTCAGGAATCCCTAATTTTTCAAATGTATTCTTTACTTCTTCAGGAACTTCTTCCCAACTCTTTTCTGTTTCTTGAGAGACCTTACGATAATATGTAAAATCTTGGAAATCAATTTCACTTAAATCTGGTCCCCACTTTGGCATAGGCTTCTTCATAAAGATGTTATAAGCCTCTACACGCTTTTCAGTCATCCATTCAGGTTCATGCTTGTATGCTGAAATCTGTCTTACAACTTCTTCTGAAATACCTTTACCAGTATCTATGATGGACTTAACGTCATCATGGAAACCATATTTATAATCATCCTGGGAAGAAAGAACTGCTTCATCTTCTGAAGTTAGCTTGAACTGTTCGCTCATTTCTTGCCCTCACTTTCATCAATCATTTGTTCAATCGCATCCCAACCAATAGTTGCACATTTAATACGATTTGCTTGTTTATAAACATTCTTCAACGCAACTGCTTCTTGTAAAAGTTCAGGATCGTATGGCTGCTCGTTAATCATCGCAAAATAATTCTGAATGATTACACGTGCCTCTTCCAATGTCTTTCCCTTTAGTAAATCAGTCATCATTGAAGTACTCGCCGTTGAAATTGTACAAGCAACACCTTCAAAGCGAATATCCTGAATTACACCATCCTTGATATCGGACTGCACCGTAATATCGTCAATACAGCTATCTGAAGCCATATGAACAGATAAGTAACGATCGTCTTTTACCAATTTATGATTATGTGGATATTGATAATGATCCATGATTAACTCACGGAGTATCTGTGGATCATTAATAAAACTTTCTACTTCACTCATTGTTTGTACTCCTTTAGAAGAAGATGCCTACTGCATTTTCTAAACTAATGTTTTTAGCAACCTCAATAAAACGATCTACTTCTTCTTTTGTATTGTAAAAATATAACGATGCACGAATTGTTTGATCCGTACCAATTACTTCATGTAACACCTTAGCACAGTGATTGCCAGAACGTACCGCAATATGATTTGCACCTAGGTAACCTGCCGCATCCTGTGCAAATACTCCTTTAGCATTAAATGTGATAGGTCCAGAAGTATTATTTGGGTTATAGAATTCGATGTTGTCTAATTCCTTTTAACTTTTCTGCAAAGTATGCACGTAGTTCTTTTTCATATGCACTGATATTTTCCATACCAATGGACATTAGATATTCTGCTGCAGCACCTAAACCGATAACACCTTCAATGTTTGGTGTACCCGCTTCAAACTTAATAGGTGCATTCTTTAAAATGACATCTGCATCTGAAGTAAAGCGTGCATTCATACCACCACCAAGTAGTAATGGTTCCATACGGTCTAGTAATTCATACTTACCATAGAGAACACCTACACCATCAGGTCCACACATCTTATGTGATGAAAAACCTAAGAAATCAATATCAAGTGTCTTAACATCGATTGGATGATGAGGAACACTCTGCGCCCCATCCACAACCATTAACGCACCTACTTCATGCGCGAGCGTTGTCATCTCTTGGATTGGTTGTAAAGCACCCATTACATTAGTAACATGCGCTAAAGTAACAACCTTAACCTGAGAGTTTAACAACTTCTTATATTCATCCATAATAACCACACCATGGTTATCTACTGGAATATATTGAATCTCTATACCAAGTTCTTTTTCTAAACGATACCAAGGTAAAAGATTACTAGCATGTTCATTGAGTGTTGTAAGAATCACATCACCCTTTTTTAACCAACCCTTACCTAGACCATAGGCAATCTGGTTTAATGTCGCTGTAATATTTGCAGTGAATGCGACTTCACGAGGTTGGCAATTGATAAATCTAGCAATAATCTTACGTGTATTATCATATGCACGATCTGCTTTGATAGCTGTCTCATAATCACCACGTTCTACATTCGATGTAAAATGGCAGTAGAAATTACAGATTGCATCAATTACAGCCTTTGGTTTATATGTTGTCGCACCATTATCTAAATAGATTAACTCCGGATGATTTACTATCATCGGAAAATCTTGACGAATCTTTTCTACATCAATCATAAGTTCGCTAGCTTCGCCTCCATTTCTGCACGAAGCTCCTGTTGAAGAGTTTCATTACTTAAAAATTGTGTAATTGGATACATGTAACCAGAACTAATCAATGATGTACATTGACGTTGATCTAAACCACGTGATTGTAGATAGTACAACTGTTCACGGTCAATTCTACCAATTGTTAAAGCATGGCTAGCCTGAACATCATTTTCATCAATCAATAGTTCAGGAATCACAGTGGAACTTTGTCCATCATCAAAGCACATTACACGTGACTTCTGATGGCTTTCTGAACGAGAAGCACCTTTTACAATCTTACCAATCGCATCAATAAATAACTTACCACCCTTTAATACAACAGCGAAGTTATCAATATTCGCTAATGTATGTTGAGCAAAGTTGACAACATTCTGTTTGTAATTCTTATCAGATGCTACAAGTGATGAAGAAACTAAATGACCATATGCACCAGGCTCTCTTAAAGCCATGTATGTATTACGCTTCACTGGATATGGGTTAACTTCACAATGAGCAACCTCAACATTTGCATTACGTAATACTTCATGTGATTCATCAATCTCGATCATATGTTCATTGTCATTCCAGAACAGATATTTAACTTGTGCATCAGCGTAAGCAAATGTACGAATACGTAATTTACCGCAGTTTTTGATACGTACAAATACTTCATATTCGCCCGCATCTGCACTAAAAGTTAATTCAATATCACGCTCAGTATCAATTTCAAATTGACTGAAAGCATCACGTAATTGAATATCTGTATCTACATGAATCATTTCCATTACTTTTTAGCCTCTGCTTCTGCGGCAGTGCGAACGGCACAACTTCCAATCGTATTTGCTGGACGACGAGCAACCTTCTTTTCGTGAGGTGCTTCAATACCATACTCAGCATAAATCCAATCATAACCTTCTGTATCAATCTTACGCGCTAATTGACCATCACCTTCAAGTACAACTTTTCCATCTACTAATACGTGTGTATATTGAGGTTCAATTAATTCAAAGAAACGATCATAGTGAGAAACAATCATTAATGACATGCCTGTTTCTGCACGTAGATTGTTGATAGCATTTGCTACGATATGCATCGCATCAACGTCTAGACCTGAGTCAATTTCATCTAACATTGATAAGGATGGACGTAACATCTCCATCTGCACAATTTCATTTCTCTTCTTTTCACCACCAGAGAATCCTTCATTTAAGAAGCGGTGGGCAAGATCTTCTTTCATCTGTAAGTCTTGGATAGTTTTTTCCATAGACTTAATAAATGTAAATAATGGAACTGGAGACTCACGACGTACATTCATTGCAGCACGTAAAAAGTCACTGTTTGTAACACCTGGAATTTCTTGAGGATACTGCATTGCTAGGAATAACCCAGCAACACTTCTCTCATTTACAGGCATCGCCAATACATCTTTTCCATCATATGTAATAGAACCCTTTGTAACAGTATATACAGGATTACCCATAATCGCTGCGAGCAATGTTGATTTACCATTACCATTTGGGTCCCATTAAGGCATGAACCTCATTTTCTCCTATTGTGAGGTTAACACCCTTTAAAATTTCTTTATCCTCCACTGATACGTGGAGATCTCTAATCTCTAAAGTTTTCACACAATCACCTTCATTCCGCTACTTATTGTAACATCTTCCAGCAAATTCTTGGGATTATACTATCTCACTTGTGAAAATTTCTTATATTGTGATTCTTCACACAAAGTTCAGTGAATGAAAATTGCATTTACATCGCTTTTACACTATAATAAATAAGCGTTTTTACGTATAAAAAAATTTAGGAGGTATTATGGGCAAATTCTTGAAAAAGAACTGGTTTGTAATGTTAGTGGTAGCAATCTTCCTTGCTATCAGTGTGTATTACATTTACGATACAAACAAAGGAAAATTAAAAGGTAAACAAACAAATGGAGAAGATGTCGTTTATTCTATTGATGATAACGATACAACTGCTTCCGAATTCTATGAAACATTATTTAAAACAAATGGTTCAAGTGCTCAATTGACATTATTCAAACGTGCAGTAGCCGATGCTAGTATTTCTACAACAAATGAAATCAAAGATGCTGCTGCTAAGCAAGCTGAATCTATTATCGCTAACTATAAGAATTCTTATGGTGCAAACTATGAAGCTAAGTTACTCACAGATATGGCATCAACTGGTTATACAGATTTAGAAGAATACTTAATTCAACAACAGAAAGTAAACCAGTTAACAGCTGAATACGCAAAACAACATTTTCGATGAACTAAAGATTCGTCAAGTATCTTACATCTTGATTAAGTTCACAGATAGAAACAATCCCTACTGCTGAACCTACAGAAGATGAAGCAGCTAGAATGAAAGCTGTCGATGATGAATTAGCAGCTGGTGATGATTTCGCTACAGTCGCTTCCAAGCACAGTGAAGATACATCAACATCTGTTAACGGTGGTGTATTAGGTGTTATCGATAAGAACACATCCACGTTGGATGCTGCCTTCTTAGAAGCTTCCCTTGCCCTCAATGAAGGTGAAGTAAGCAAGTGGGTACGTTCTTCAAACTTTGGTTACTTCAGAATTATTGCTAACGCAACAACACAAGCTAAGTTAGAAGAAGTTGCTGGAGATAACCCATACTTAACATTAGTTCAAAACTACGATACTACTCTTTCAAACAAAGCTCTTTGGGCTAAGGCTGAAGAATTAGGTATCGATTTCAAGGGTAATACAGAACTTGAAAACTCTATCAAGAAAGCTATGGGTATTAATACAGAAAGTGAGGAAACAAAATAATGACGAAGTTTAAGAAGCTTACTGCCGTTGTTTGTACTGCCATCCTCTTATCTGGATTAACTGGATGTTCTGATGCAGTTGCAAAATTAAAAGATAGTAATGAAGTACTCTTCTCTATCGGTAAGAAGAATATTACTAAAGGTGATGTATTCACCTTGATGAAGCAAAATGCTGGTGCTACTACTACTGTTAACGAAGCAAGTAAAGCAATCGCTGTAGCAGAGATTGAAGTTACAGAAAAGATGGAAAAAGAAGCACAAGCAAGCCTTGCAAACTACAAGTCACTGTATGGTGATAAATTTGCTTCCTATTTAAAGAACAATAACTTAGATGAAGATTCATACCTTAAGGAATACCTTATCCCTGCTCTTCAGGCTAAGGAATTAACAAAGAAGTATATCGACGAGAACTTTGATTCTTTAGTAGATACATACAAGCCAGTTAAGGCTACAATCTTAACATTTGAAGCACAGGCAGATGCAGATGCAGCATTAGCTGATTTAAAAGGTGGAAATACTGATTTTGCTGCAGTATCATCTGCACACAATGGAACAGGTACACCTGTATCACAGATTTACACAACTGAATCATCTGACTTAGATGCATTAGTACGTACAATCATCACTTCAAACTCACCAAGTGATCCTTGGACAGAGTCACCTGCTAGTGATGGTGCAAAGTTCTATGTTATCAAGGTAGATGAAAATGATGCTTCAAAGATTAAGGATGATGTTTATACAGCTCTACAAAAGATCAATCAGGTCTCTGCTGATGCATCTACATACTTCTTTAAGAAGCACAACTTCCACGTCTATGATAAGACTATCTACGATGCTATTAAGGACAAGTATCCAGATATTCTAGTACAAGATATGAAATAAAGGTCGCAAAATTTTGCGACTTTTTTTACAATATAAATATACAGAAACGAGAGGAATTTATTATGTGTATATTCTGCGATATTATCGATCATAAGATCCCATCAAAAGTAGTCTATGAAGATGACAATGTTCTAGCAATACTAGATATCTCACAAGTAACCTACGGGCATACAATTGTAATGCCAAAGAAACATGTTGCAAACATCTTAGAGGCTGATAATGAAACAGTAAAACAATGTGCTGACGTTATCTCTACCTTATCTAAAAAATTGTACATGCCACAAAAGCTGAAGGATGTAATATCCTAAATAACTGTGGTGAGGTTGCAGGACAAACAGTGCATCACCTACACTTCCATATCATCCCACGCTATAGCACAGATGATGCATGTCAATTCATATTTAATAAATCTAAACCACAAGACTTAGAGGAAGTACTAAAAACTATCAAAGGGGCCTAATGCCCCTTTTCAATATATCTAAAGGATTTATAAAATATGTGTAAAAATTAATAGCATAATTACAACGAAAATAATTATGTAAATGAAATATCTGAAAATACCCATTTTATTTGTACGATGTCTTCTTTCAAAAAGACTTTTTTCAGTTTGTTCTATCGGATGATATGAACCGTAACGATTTGTTTCGATTGATGCTTTTTTAGTTAATGCTTGTTGTCTACGAATATATGCTAGAGGGTCTTCTTGTTTTAGTATTAATTCAAAGAAATATTCAATTTCATCAATATCTTCCTCAGTACACTCTAAACATTCTGTATTATGCACAAGATTATTTCGTAATCGGCGCTGGTATTTTAATCTTGAATAGAAATCTCGCCAATCTCGTTTCGAATTAATGCGAGAAATTACCCTATCCATTTGATTGATGTATTCGGTAACACCATCTTTGCTTCTAAACATATCTCTACATAATTGATCTAGTCTTTTATATGAATCTAAATAATCTAATACACACCCATCCATAATCACACCATTATTACTTTACATTCAATCGTTTTAACATTGCATCATGTGCCGCATTTTCAAGAGTATCTTGTAGTGACTCAAGATGTTCCACTTTATATCTACGATTTAAACCACGTAGAATGACTTCATCCGCAATGGCTGGATTTTTTGGTAATAGTGGACCATGCATGTAGGTTGCGATAGTCTGTGCATCCATATATCCTTCAAAGCCACCATTGTATGTATTTCCATGTCCAACAAGCACTTTGCCGAATGGATTGGATACCGCTTTGGTTTGACCACCATGGTTTTCAAATCCTACAACAGTAATCTGCTTGTTCTGAATCTTAGCCTCCACAACAATATTACCAATGCAGCGATGATCACGATCACTACTTTCTGTATAGTAATCATAGATGCCTAAACCATCAATCTTTTGACCATCCTGGTCTAAATAGTATTGACCAAATAATTGATATCCACCACAAATTAACAAGAATGCTGTACCACTTTGCTTTGCCTTTAAAATAGATTCTTTACGTGCTAGTAAATCTTTATAGATAAGTGTCTGTTCTTTATCTGCACCACCACCCAAGAAGAAAGATATCATAATCTTCAATATTTCTTTCTTCTTGTAATGTACAAGTATCAACAACAACATCTATCCCACGCTTACTTGCACGATAGCGTAGTGTCTCTATATTTCCTTTATCACCATAAAGGTCCATGAGGTCATGATACATCCATAAAATCTTCAAATCCATGATTATCGTGCCTCCTTCTTTAAGATACTACGTACAACATGCAAGGCAGTATATGTTGAAAGAATATAACTATCCATATCCGCTTTATCTAGATACTTGATTGCGTCTTCAAAGTTTTCAATAACTTGAATATGATCTTCTAAGCCTTCGTATTTTAAGCGTAAAGCCATATCATAAGCACGTGTCCCTGAACAAACAATTGTATGAATATTCTCTTTGTTTCAAATCGCTCAAAATGCGCATCCCAAATCCAACTAATATCCCTACCATCTTGGTCATTATCATTCAAGAAAATAGCGATATTCTTATCCCCATCTTGGCTAACGATATACTTCATCACTTCATTAGCACCAGTTGGATTCTTCATAAGATTTAATACAGATGGTTTATTTAGCGCGAATACTTCATTACGACCTTCCTTCATTGAGAAGGTTTTAAATACTGTATTTGCGGCTTGTAAATCTAAATCTAATAAACGCATCACCGTTAATACAACAGCACAGTTATAGATTGCATAAATCGTATTCATAAAGGAATGATACTTTATACCATCTACTGTAAAAGTCTGGTTCTGATAATCAATTTCTGAAACGTATATATATGGAGAAATCTTGCCAAATTGACAAGATGGACATACAAATCTTCCTATGTGGGAATACTGATAATAGTCATAAACTAAACGTGAACCACATTCTGGACAAAACTTGCCTTCACTAGCTTCGTTGGTAGTCTTTTGTGATACAGCATTTTCACCAACAGAGAAGAAATGTACCTTTAGCTTTCTTTGCATGATTGGCAATACGAACGACATTAGGATCATCTCCCATTCATGATAAGATCACCTTCAAAAGTCTGCTGTTACTTCTTCTATCTTACGAATAATCGTTTCCATCTCTCCTGCACGATCTAACTGATCGCGGAAGAAGTTATTCACTACAAGTGCTGTTGGTCGTAGTGCTTTAAATTGACGATATAATGTTAACTCATCGACTTCAATGACAGCAGCGTCTGCCTGAACATGAAAACTTGTATCTGAGTTAGCAGCTAGTAACGTAGCGATACCTACATTCAAGTTATCACCCACGACTATTATTAATTACCTTTAAACCTGCTTGCATGAGTGATCTTGCGATTAGGTTTGATGTCGTTGTCTTACCATTGGTCCCTGTTACAAGAATGACATGTTTTGGCATATGGAATTTCGATAAAGTGAGGATCCATCTTCAGTGCTAAACGTCCTGGTAAAGAACCACCACGGCCTACTGCAGTTAATGCTTTACGAACAATTTGAACTGCTACTAAACGTAAATCCATGCTTATTCCTTTCCTTTCGGTTTATAGAATTGACGATTCTCTAAAGCAAATAACTTCGGCGTCCATGTGCCTGGCTTAATTGATGAGAGAGCCTGACTTAACATATTTAATCTTGCATCTAAATTATCCACTAAATATAAAACTTCAGCCTCCTGTAGTTTTGGCAATACTGGAGAACCAAACTCCATCTTACCATGATGAGAAAGAATCATATGATGTAAAAAGATTGTCTCTTCACAGTCTTCTAGATGTTCTTTAGCTGCTACTTCTGTTAACCAGCCGTTTGCGATAGAAATATGACCTTCCAGCTTTCCTTCTAAGGTATACTCCGTCGCAATCGCTCCACTCATTTCGGCAGTCTTACCAATATCATGCATTAATGCACCAGAAACAAGTAAATCATAATCTAACTGTGGGTAGTGCTGGCATAACATCTGGCATACTTCAACCATACTAATGGAGTGTTCACTTAAACCACCTAATAGTTATGGTGAATTTGTGACGCAGCAGGATATTCAATAAACTTTCTTCCCGCATGGATTAACATTCCTTTTACTAACTTGCGATATACTTCATTTTGAATAGAATCTAGAATCTCGTGAAGTTTACGACTACGTTCCTCTTCACTTTGTGCACTTGAGATTACAAAGTCACTCATATTCACTGTGGATTGGTCTAGAGGTTGAATACGATTGATACGAATCTGTAAATTATGGTTATAGTCTAATACTTCAAAACTTACTTCTTGTACTAAACCAACTTGAACAATATCTTTATCCTCTTGTTTCACATCCCAAAATTTACCGTCAATTGTACCTGAACTATCTTGTACAACAAGAGATAAATACTGGGCACCTTTATTTGTTGTACCATTCTTTACATCTTTTATTAATAGTGGCAAGACGTATCTCTTACCTACTTCAAATTCATTAATCTTCGTCATGACTCCACTCCATTCTATCCATCAATACACTAATATCCTCGCCATGAAATCCTTGTGTTAAACAATAACGATAGATACGTGTCTTTAAATCATATCCACGATATTTTCTTTCATATCGCTTCATCGCTTTTTGAATTAACTTCTCTAAAAGTACATTTTCATTTTCTTTATTTGAGGAATAATCTAACTCTGATACAACTTTTTTTCGATTGTACTGTTTGAATAACCTCTCGTCATTAGTTTATTACGAATTGTATTCTTCGTCTTTGTGACTGATGACTTCTGACTTTGCTTTAAAGCCTTTATCGCATACGTTAATGCATATTCATATTCCTTTATTTTTAACTGTTCCATGCATGCAAGGATACAATCTTCCTTTTATGCCACGTTGTTTTTAACTTGGTGATAATTTGTTTTGGCCCGTATAAACTATTGGATAATGCTAGTATTTGTTCGATACAAAGTTTTTCATCATCCAAATATCCTTTTTGAAGAAGCTTATCTACCAAAGTATTTACTTCTGGATCATCCGCAAGTTCTGTTTCTTTTTAACCACTTTACGCATCTCATAGATTGTTCTATCTTTTTAAGGATAGTTTGCGTAAACATCTTTGATACAACTGCTCAGAATCAATATGTTCTTCAAAAGCTATGTAACTGCTTTTCTTTTGCTAATTGTAATACCTTTTTCTTAACCCATACTGGACATAATCATCTAACGTTACCTTGAATCTCTTTTCGTTAAGATTTGGATTAATTTGTATTACTAACTTTGCGTATTTCTTCTGTAAGTCTACACTACGAAATATAATACGATTTCTAAAAGCATCCTGATAATGATTGAATATATCTTCAAACTTATTTTGAATCACTTTCTTTTTCTAAATACAGGAAGTTTTTAAATGTGTATTACAAAGATCAATGAGCGGATCATCAAACGTTGCTTGAAGAAGATCAAAACGAAAAACTCTCTTTAACTCCATCACATCATTTAAATTTTTGAAATGGTATTGATAGAACTTTTATGATACTTATCATAGTTATAAGCTTCACTATAACAAGCAATTAAGACTACATCTTGTTGTTTTTACTTTTTAACCATTGATAGAAGGATGAAATTTGACTTTGCTTATCCAAACGGATATACATTTGTTAAAAATCCAATTCTCATCATTCTCTCCTTCTTTTAAAACATAACGCTCATCAATATGTACTAATTATACTATTTTGCCTACTCTATCACAATGAAACAGATTGATTTACAATCTTAACAAAGATTTTATATAGCATGCTATATTTAGAAAACTATCACGACTTGTTCATATGATGTTCACATTCCACCGATATATTAAAAGCAACCAAAGGAGGTTAACAGAAATGAATGGAACAAAACTATATCAAAGAATAGCAATTGTGCCAATCGTAACACTTGGCTTAGCAGTAGCCGGTTGCAACAAGCAAGCAGGTAACGGGACAGTCACAACTACCCCTACTACAACCACAAATACTTCAACAACGGCTACACAAAAGAATACTACTCTTAACTATTCAAAGAATTCTCCTTTAGATACAACAAATATGTTTACACAAACAGATCTTACACAGACTGTCGATACTACAAACGCAAAGAAGATTACTTTAGAAGATGGTAAGGATGTTACTATCGATGCAGCTGGTACTTATATTATTACCGGTTCAGCAAAGAATTCCACGGTAATCGTTAATGCTTCTGCCGATGCAGAAGTACATCTCGTATTTGATAACGTATCTATCACAAATACAAACAAGCCTGCTGTATATTCAATTAACGCTAAAAATGTATATGTAACAACAACACAGAACTCTACAAATAACCTAAAGGTTACTGGTGAATTTACTGAAGACAATGGTGATGATATCGATGCCGTAATCTTTGCAAAAACAAATATTACTCTAAATGGTTTAGGTACATTCAATATCGACTCTTCTGCAAATGGTGTTGCTTCCAATAACGACTTAAAAGTTACAGGTGGTACATATAACGTAAATACAACAAAGCATGGATTCAAAGCTCTTAACAGTATTCGTGTTGCAGATGGTACATTCAACATCAACGCAACAAAGGATGGATTCCATTCTGAAAACGAAGATGATTTAACAACAGGTTATGTATACATCGCTGGTGGTAACTTTGCAATCAACTCTGAAGATGATGGCATCCAAGGTACAACAATTACAGAGATTGATGGTGGTACATTTGACATCAATAGTGTTGAAGGTATCGAAGGTACATATGTACAAATCAACGATGGTACAATCAAAATCTATGCTACAGATGATGGTATCAACGCATCTGAAAAAGCAACAAACTATGATGTACAGATTGAAATCAATGGTGGTAACTTAGATATCACAATGGCTGAGGGCGATACAGATGCTTTAGATGCCAATGGAACATTAACAATCAATGGTGGTAATATCAATATCACTGCTCAGTTTGCATTCGACTTTGACTTAACTGCGCTCATTAAATGGTGGAACAGTTATTGTAAATGGAACACAGGTCACATCAATTACCAACTCCATGATGGAGGGTGGCGGAGGCCCAGGCGGATTTGGAGGTCCTCAACACTAACCATAATCAACTCTATGGAAACATAGGGTTGATTTTTGTATAGGAAAAGGAAGGTCAAACGACCTTCCCTAATTCTCTTTCTGTGCTTTGATGACTTTCATACGTGAGAATTCCTCACGTTCTTTTTCTTCCAAAGATTCAGTCATTTCTTTAATGGATGATTGATAACGAGGTATCACAACATTCTTTAAAGCATTTGCACGTTTTTGTGTTTTGGAGATTGCATTTGCTAGACGATAGATAGAATTATCTACCTCTGCTAATACCAATGTAATCTGTTTTACTTTCTGAAATTGGATGTACGCTTCATCGATACGTGATGATGTACCCTCCAATCCATATGGTACTTCTATACTCTCAGGCTCATGATAGATGATGTTTGGCACTTCAACACCCATAACACTACGATATGTAAGTTTAATCGAATCATCCACTTTAATATGTTCTGTGATAGCGGTAATCATACCACTAGACATATTTGCCTGTTGTAGTAAATAGTACCCAGTTTGGTATGCACTCGTAATCTGTTCACGTAGAACCTTTACCTTCTCTACCTGAGACATCATTTCACGTATCAAGATATTACGCTTACGATCCATTAGTTCAAAGCCGTTTTGAGCAAGAGCCAGGGACTTGCGGGCTTTGATAAGATTACCCTTTGTCGCAACTGCCTGCGCTGCCATAACTACTCTTCTCCTTTAATAATTAACTGAATCGTATGCTCAGCGTGTTCAGAGTCGTAGTTAGCTTCAATAATCTTTGGATCAAGACGATCTAACGCTTCCTTAGGAAGTAAGGATAGTAATGCCCAACCAAGTCCAAGTGTTTCCTTCATAGAACGATTGACACGATAACCTTGACCTAAGAAAATAGATTCAAATCTCTTACCAAACGCAATATATTGCTTATCCAGTGGAGATAATTCATCTTCACCAATAACACTTGCAAGAGATCTTGCATCCTGTACTTTTGCATAACATGCAAATAACTGGTTGGCAACATCTTGATGGTCTGCTCTTGTATAACCTTCACCAATACCATCCTTCATCAAACGAGATAGAGATGAAAGAATTCCGATTGGTGGATTAATGTTATTGAGATATAAGTCACGATCCAATACAATCTGGCCTTCTGTAATATATCCAGTTAAGTCAGGAACTGGGTGAGTAATATCATCGTTAGGCATTGTTAAGATAGGAATCTGTGTAACAGAACCCTTTCCACCCTTGACGATACCAGCTCTTTCATATAAAGAAGCTAAAGTCAGAATACATGTATCCAGGGAAACCTTTACGAGAAGGAATTTCACCCTTAGAGGATGAGAATTCACGTACAGCTTCACAATACGCTGTCATATCTGTCAAGATAACCAGAACATTCATATCACATTCATATGCTAGATATTCCGCAGCTGTTAATGCACAACGTGGAGTCATAATTCTTTCAAGAATTGGGTCATCAGATAAGTTAATAAACATACATACCTTATCCATTACACCAGTCTCTTCGAAAGAACGTCTAAATGTATCTGCGACGTCATTTTTAACACCCATCGCACCAAACACGATACAGAAGTTATCCGCATCCTGTCCTGTAAGTGATGCTTGTCTTACAATCTGGCTTGCAAGTTTATCATGTGGTAAACCTGAACCAGAGAAAATAGGTAATTTCTGTCCACGAATTAAAGTATTTAATCCATCAATCGCAGAGATACCTGTATTGATGTAGTTACGTGGATATTCACGTGATACTGGATTTAAAGGTTTTCCATTTACATCTTCATACTTGTTAATGTATACAGGACCAAGGTTATCAATTGGATCACCGACACCATTAAATGTACGACCAAGAATTTCCTTAGATACACCTAATACCATAGGATGACCTAATAACTTTGTCTTTGTATTTGTCTTACCTAATCCATCTGTTCCTTCGAACACCTGAATGATGGCACGTTCTCCTTCAATTTCAACAACTCTACCCTTACGTCTTGAGCCATTATTTAGAAGGATTGATACCATTTCTTCATTTGAAACATTCTTTACATGATCCAATGCAACAAGAGAGCCTTGGATTTCATCTAAACCTAATAACTGTAAACTCATTGAAATCCTCCTCTCTTATTGAATTGACGCTAAAGCCGCATCAATCTTTTCATTGTATGTATCTAGTAATGCTAGATTGTTATTTGGTACATCATATTTCATCTTAATCACATCTTCAAATACACCAGTCTGTGTCATTAGGGATACAGGAATATGCTTTTGAACATATGGTGTACATGCTTGTCTTAAGTAATGAATGACCTTTAACATCTTATACTGTTTCTCAAGAGAAACGTATGTATCCTCTGGATGGAAGGAGTTTTGTTGGAGGTATCCAACACGAACTACACGTCCAATCTCTAGTGTTAACTTTCTGGTCTTCAGGTAATACGTCAGAACCAATTAACTTAACGATTTCCATTAACTGTGCTTCTTCATGTAAAATAGACTGCATTTCTTGACGTAAGTCAATAAAGTCATGTGCTACATTCTTATCATACCAACGTGTTAAATCATCGATATATTCAGAGTAACTATCTGTCCAGTTTACAGCTGGATAGTGACGCATATATGCAAGTGATTTATCTAAGGCCCAGAAACTACGTACGAAACGTTTTGTATTCTGTGTAACTGGCTCTGAGAAGTCACCACCCTGTGGTGATACTGCACCGATTAAAGTAACAGAACCCTTCTTACCAGATAACGCATCTACCATACCTGCACGTTCATAGAACTGTGCAATACGTGATGGTAAGTACGCTGGGAATCCTTCTTCTGCAGGCATTTCTTCCAAACGACCAGAAATTTCACGTAAGGCTTCAGCCCAACGAGATGTAGAGTCGGCCATAAGCGCCACATGATATCCCATATCACGATAGTATTCAGCCATCGTAACACCTGTATAGATAGATGCTTCACGTGCAGCTACTGGCATGTTTGAAGTATTGGCAATTAACACCGTACGGTCTAACAATGGCTTGCCAGACTTAGGGTCAATTAATTCCGCAAATTCTTCTAGAACCTGTGTCATTTCATTACCACGTTCACCACAACCTACATAGATGATGATATCCGCATCACACCACTTGGCAATCTGGTGCTGAAGCATTGTCTTACCAGCACCAAAGCCTCCAGGAATTGCGGAAGATCCACCCTTAGCAATTGGGAACATTGTATCGATAACACGCTGTCCTGTAATCAAAGGAATGGAGATTGGCTCACGCTTAATAATTGGACGTGGGTTACGAATCGCCCACTGCTGCATAAGTTTTACTTCAACTTCTGTCTCATCAAAGTCATTCTTTACAACAAGTAGTACATCATTAACTGTATATTCTCCACTTGGAAGTGCCTTTACAACCGTACCATTTAAACCAACTGGAATCAAAGAACGGTGTTCAATCAATGATGTCTCTGGAGTAGTAGCGAAAATCTGTCCTTCTTTTACAGTATCGCCTTCCTTAACTAGCATCGTAACATTCCACTTCTTTTCAAGATCTAATGCAGGTACAGATTTACCTTCTGCAATGAAGGCACCCTGTTCCTTTGCAATCTCATCTAATGGTCTTTGAATACCATCATAGATATTACGTAAGATACCCGGACCTAGTGTTGCGTTTAATAAATGACCCTGTTCCCTTTACTGGTTCATTTGGTCTTAAACCTGTTGTAGATTCATATACCTGAATCATTGTTTTATCTTCATCAACACGGATTACTTCACCTAGAAGTTCTTTCTCACCAACATACACCATCTCACGCATGGAGAAAGATTTCGTGTTGATGACGGAAATAACTGAACCATTAATTGAATAAATTACATCACTCATGATCGTCACTTCCTTCCGTAATAATGAATCCAGAATGTTCACGGAATAAAAGACGTGCTTCTTCAAGCTTCTCACTCAAATCGCAACGATATTCCAAACGATTTTCTAAATCGGAATACGTAAATCCACCAAAGCGGAAATATCCCGTTTGAACATTCGCTGTAATATTCTTCTCTTTTAATAATTCATTGAACAATTCTTCATCTTGTTTTCTAACTGTAAAGATACCTGTAGGGGTAACCTTAATTAGATTAATATTCTCTACAAGATAATCTTTATATTGGCTAGACTTTACAAAGTCTTCAATTTTCTTACTAGCACCTTCTAGCAATTGATTAATAAAATCCATACGAAGCTTTAATAAATCATGTTTGATTTTTAAAGTTTCTTGGGATAGCTGGGAAGAAGCACTCAAACGTAAATCGTTTGTTTCTTTTTCAAGATAGGCTTCTGTTTCCTTCTTTAGTCCTACCATGAAGTAATTCAACTGCTCATCATGCATCATTTGAATTTCCTTCATAACAGTTTCTTCTACTAAAGTAGATTGGTTCAGCATATCGGATTTAATGGATTTGATTATTTTCTCTTCAAATTCTTCCATTGCTCACCTCTATAGTTTTACGCCAATTGCCTCACTGATATAACGGTCAATTGTTTCGCCAATCTTAGCGGAACCATGACGGTCAGAAATCTCAGTAATTAATGGACGTTGTAACACTAATTTCTTTCTTGCGACAACATCAGCTACCTGTTCCATTGCTTTGGTTGTCATTAAGACAATCGCAATCTCTGGATCAGCAATCAACTGATTGAGTTTATCTAATATTTCTTGACGTTCATGTAATACGATGCCTTCAAATCCAGCAAGACGCATTCCCATAAGCGTGTCAGTATTATCACTAATACAATATGCTTTCATGCAACTTCCTTAGAGTGCATTGATAATCAAGATAGAAATTAGCAAACCGTAAATCGCTACACCTTCACCAAGGGCAACGAAGATAATTGCACGACCGAAGTTGTCTCCATTTTCAGAAACAGCACCGATAGCAGCTGGAGCAGCAGAAGCAACGGCCCAACCAGCACCTAAACAGGAAGCAGCCACAGAAATCGCAGCAGCGATAAATCCGAGACCCTTAGCTAAATCACCTGTAGCAGCAGTTGTAGTAGCTTCTTCAGCTAAAGCAGTAAATGAGCGAGCTTGGAATAATAATGTAACTAAGAACACACCAGCAAAGATAGCAATCTGTGCAAGAATTCTTGTCTTAGCATTTGTAGTATTAACACCTTTACGTAATAAAATCCATAATGGACCAACAACTAAAATAACAGCAACTAATGGTAATAAAATTTCTTTTGTAGATAATAACATGATTTCTCCTCCTAAGATTTTTTATTCTGCATCTTCGGCAGTATATGCCTGATATTTAATTCCACCACCGTTATAGTAACGGCTAAACATTTCATAGTATTCCAAACGTAATGTCTGAATACCTACAATCAAACCTTCTAACGCCATAACGAAGATATTACCAAATATCGCTACTGCGATACCCGCATTACCTGTCATCTTTACAAGCGTCATTACAACAAGCATCATGCCTGCATGGCTTAATACGAAACCACCAACACGCAGATATGACATGGAGTTTGTTACAAAACTCAATAAGATTTCGAAGGCTTCAAAGAAGTTCATAACGAAGTAGTTACCCCATCCACCTTCTGGTCTTAAGGAGTGTCCTTCAAACTTCTCCGCAAAAGCTTCCTTCATCATAAATAAGATAATTGGTACAACAATAAATGGAACAATAAACATTGGCTTAAATACATTTACTTTGGCAACAGCTGTTAATACGGCGGCTGTGACAATAAAGCCATAGAACACAAATCCTGCAACACCATTCTGTGAGAACCAGAATTCAGCCCATTCTTTCTTACGAGCACGATTCCACATATTCATAATCATCGTTACTAAGATGAGTACTGCACCAATCGCAATCGCACCGATTAGAAGCACCATCGTACTGGATGAAGCCATCACTTCAAATAACTTGTCTCTTACACCAAATAAAGATTGATGTACTGGATTTAGAAGTGTTTCATGTCCAAAAACAGAGCCAAACAAGAAGCCAAAGATGGATGATGTAATACCAACTCTACCAACAATACCAAATAGCTTGCCCTTCTTTTCAAATAAGAAACCAAGAATCATCAGTACAAGCCCTTGTCCAAAATCGCCAAACATGATGCCAAACAAGATACAGTATGTAATTCCAATAAAGATTGTTGGATCGAAATCATCATATGCAGGTAGTCCATACATCTCAATAAATAATTCAAATGGTCTAAAGAACCATCCATTCTTGAGAAGTGTTGGACACTTCAAATCCTTCACTTCACTAGGTTCCTTTACTCTAAAATCTACAGGTAGTCCTTCAAAAGCAGCCTTGTACGCTTCTACATCAGATGCCTTCACAAATCCACTTAGGATTTGTTTTTGATCCAATACTGCAACATATGGATACATATTACAGATTGAACTTTGACGTACACAATAGGAATACATATCCACCATCTTAATACGGCACTGTTCTACTCTTTCCTGAATATCAAACTTTGGAATTGTAATAGGTTCAAAGAATAAACTCTGGAAAGATCTTAGAAGTCTTAGCAGCGTAGGTATCACTCGTTACGTATACAAGCCATACATACTGTGCTGTGGAGTGTAGACGATGTAATACAAACATTTCTTCACGATACAAGGATAACTTCTTAAAACTTTCCATTGGTAATCTACCAAAACCAAAGTTAAGATAATTACATGCATGCATCTTTTCAAAGTTTAATTGACTTAATTCCTTCAAAGCTTTCTCATCATCAGGTGATAATGTTTCACTTTGTGCAATCGAATCCAAACCAAACTCTTCATTTAATTCTTTAATATATGCTTCAATTTCAGCATTGGTATAACTAGATGTAATCTTTTCTTTTACGTTTAAATCACACCCTACTGCATGTGCAATACTCTTAAATGCCTGTACGTATTCCTGGTAAGGATTATCCGTACTGATAAGACTACCATTATTATCTTCATTGATAATATTGGTCGCTATCTCTGGCTGTAACAGGCCTGTGTTCATCCCCGCTAGTAACATCGCATCTCGATGTTCTGGGTCCGTGCACACACTGACAAATTTCATTTTCTCAATAGCCATGTGCGTTCCTTTCTTAATAAATCAATAGAGCTTTCACGCGCTCTTGCGGAATTTGATATCTTACACTTTCGATAATATCAATGACATTTTGAATCTCAATATCAGCCAATATTATATATGCTAATAGTGCAAGATTTGGATCGGTATATGTACGAATGAAATGTGCACTCATATTGAAACTAATGCGTTGTGCATAGTGTTCAATATAAAGGAACTTTTGATTCGACAAATATGCTTTATATCTTGACTTTCTCTAATCTTTGAATAACTTGTTCAGCACTATCATTATCAACCATGTCATATAAATCCTTCATGCGGAAGAAACAACAATAGTTAACAAGCATCTGTTTTACGTATTCCTTTGATACTGTGAAATACTTTTTCAAACGATAGATAATAGCGATATTCTCTAACTCAATACGAGATAAAACAATTTCCTTCATCTTATCTTTTGATACGTTATTGGAATACCTATCAATCGTATCTAGACATGTTGCGTAATATCTAGTACGCAAGGAATGTTCCAAACTGATAAAATCAACATCTTCTAATGATTTCTGTTCATACTTCTTTAGTACATCGTAATAAGATGTGCCTTTCATTAATGTTAAAACATCCTGGAATGTGGAACTCTTTGCCAAATCCTCTAAAGGAAAAGATGTATAGTTACCTATATATAAATGGTAATTTAGAAATCATATTCTGACGTAGTATTTCATTATCTTGATCAGATAATGTATGTAGCTTCATCAAAATGAGTTCAATTTCTGTTTCCATTACAGCAATATGACCAAAATGTTTTGCATTATCATCCGCATAGCGAATTAGCTTCGCAAATCGATTGAATACACCTGTACGAAGTAAAACTTCTAATTGTCCACGATGTATCGCCTTTGGATTAATTCCTTCCAAGGACTCTTTATAGAGAGGATGATTTCTGCAAGAATACTGCAATATCACCAATTGTCTTTTTCTGTAACATCGATGCGTAATCAACAGGTGTCAAATGTTCTGCAAGCATCGCTCTCGCCTTTGCGGTAATCGCATTACTTGATTTGCTCATTCGCTACTCCTGTTCTCTTTTTCCAACCGTATAATCCGCAATCATTTGAATCCAGCGTTCCTTATTTGCATAAAACATATCTGTGATACGCTTTGATTCCTTCTCATACATCGCTTTCGCTTCTGCTTGTTTCTTCTCATGAGTCGTACGAATTTCTTCACGCATTGATTTAACTTGTGTCTCTACATTGGCCCAAGCTTCATCTGTCAGTTTCTTTTTCTCCTGCTCGATTGCCTGCTTCAATTTGTATTTCAATTCATGGGCATTATTGATCCTATTTCGTGTATCTTCATCCATCTTAATAAGATCTTGAATTACTTCTATTTCCATAGCCACCTCCCATAAACATTAGCGCCTATATTATAGTCCTTTTCATCTCAAAATTACAGGTAAAACGGACATAAATCCTGTAACTCAAGCATATTTTTTTCAAATTTAAAAAAGTAAGCAGTTACAAAAAAGACATCTACTATAGTAGATGCCCAGTTTCATTTCAATTCATTTGTAAGATATTCAAATAGTGCAATACAGCCTTCTTCGATTTCACAATATGCTGCCTCGAAGTCACCACTATACCATGGATCAGAAATACTTCTACAATTACCTGTATATTCTAATAATAAATGGATCTTACCTTCTGGATCATTATGGTATAGACGTTTCATATTACGAATATTCATCTCATCCATTCCTATAAGTAAATCATAGTACGCATAATCATTAGTTGTAATTTGGCGTGCCCGCTTATCATCACAGCTAATACCATGCTCACATAGTTTTTGTTTTGCGGCAGGATATACTGGATTACCTCTACCATTCCATATCTCTTCCGAACTAGTTGCGGCAGAAGCTATCTCAAATTTATCACTAACACCAGCATCACTTACTAGCTTACGAAAGATGTACTCCGCCATTGGCGAACGACAGATATTTCCATGACAAACAAATAATATCTTTATTGTCATAGTATACTTACTCTTCTCCTGTATAAGTTCTCTTGTAATATTCCCTACAGAAAATAGAAGTAAAGATAAATACAATCATTGAAATGATGATACCAGCGAATAGATAAGAATTTATGAAACTTGCAATCACAGCAACTACCAGCAATAAATCTTCCGCAATCAAAAATGCTTGACGTTTGGACACAAGTTCAATCTGACGGCATCTTTCATCATGCATCTCGTTATATAAACGCATCAAATCTTTTTCATTCTTCATTGCTTTATAATTCTTTGCAATATAACACACAGCTACCACGATTATTACAATAAATAGGCCCGTATAAAATCCATCCATATAGTTAGCAAAGTTACGATCTACATATGATCTAGTCAGATATCCTAATCTATCTAGAATAAGAAGCAATACTGAACATATTGCAATCACTATCCAAATATTTGTATATTTTTGTAATTCTTGTTTTGCCTTTTAATAATTTCTTTTCCATGTTTATTCCTCTTCCTCTAATTCTGTAAAATCAAACACTTCTTCAATACTCAATGAAAAACTGCTTTCGCAATCTTATACGCTAGTGGTAATGATGCAGTATACTTTCCCTACTTCAATTGAAGTTATCGTCTGTCTTGTCGTACCAACTAAATCCGCAAGTTCACCTTGAGAAAGCTTTATGTTCCTTTCTTAATTCCTTTATTCTATTTTTTTCACCTTTATACTCCTATCTGATATATCGATATATACGCAAAGTTTACTTTGCATTTAAAAGTATAGTTAACTTTGCACATTATGTCAAGTATACTTTGCA
>BNJT01002585.1_pt1 | contig 158795 bp, 166 predicted proteins | sample 8540491 | NCBI WGS metagenome assembly BNJT01 (sample SAMD00202455, study PRJDB9452) | human saliva metagenome | host: Homo sapiens
TTCTTCTCGGGTTTGATTGTTCTTGACCGTTACTTGTCCGCTTTCGACTTCGCTTTCCCCTAGGGTGATGAGGGTCTTAGCCGCAAAGACATCGGCTGACTTGAACTGAGCTTTGAGTTTACGGTTAAGGTAATCACGCTCTGCTTTGAAACCTTGTTGGCGAAGAGCCTGTACCAATTCCAAGGCCTTGACATTTGCCCCTTCGCCCAAGACTGCGATATAGACATCTAAGGCGTTTTCGATAGGGAGAGCCACACCTTGCTTTTCAAGAATGAGAAGCAGGCGCTCTATACCAAGTCCAAAACCAAATCCAGCAGTTTCAGGGCCTCCAAAGTAAGAAACCAAACCATCGTAACGGCCACCCGCACAGACTGTCAAGTCATTGCCCTCAATCTCAGTGATAAACTCGAAAATAGTGTGGTTGTAGTAGTCCAGACCACGCACCATATTGGTATCGATAATGTAGTCTACTCCAAGATTTTCCAACATCTGACGCACAGCATCAAAATGAGCTTGACTTTCTTCATCAAGGAAGTCCAAGATAGAAGGCGCATTCTCTACTGCTACCTTGTCTTCTTTTTCTTTAGAGTCCAAGACACGGAGAGGATTTTCCTCCAAGCGACGTTGGCTATCCTTGGACAAGGTCTCCTTGAGCGGTGTCAAATAGTCAATCAAGGCTTGACGGTAGGCCGCACGGCTCTCAGGATTTCCAAGAGTGTTGAGGTGCAATTTGACACCTTGGATGCCGATTTCTTTCAAGAAATGGGCTGCCATAGCGATGGTTTCCACATCGGTAGCTGGATTGCTAGAGCCAAAACACTCAACCCCAATCTGGTGGAACTGGCGCAAACGCCCTGCCTGTGGACGCTCATAGCGGAACATAGGGCCCATGTAGTAGAACTTACTTGGCTTTTGCACTTCTGGGGCGAAGAGTTTATTTTTCCACATAGGAACGGACAACGGGCGCAGTTCCTTCTGGACGGAGGGTAATATGACGGTCACCCTTGTCATAGAAATCGTACATTTCCTTGGTTACGATATCTGTTGTATCTCCAACAGAGCGACTGATAACCTCGTAGTGTTCAAAAATAGGCGTGCGCACTTCTGCATAGTTATAGCGCTTGAAAATCTCACGGGCAAAGCCCTCAACGTACTGCCATTTGGCAGATTCAGCAGGTAAAATATCCTGCGTTCCTTTTGGTTTTTGTAATTTCATAGGGAATCCTCTTTAAACTTAATAGTCTTATTTTACCATAAATAGAGGGATTAAAACAGTGAGAAAAAATTAGGATTTATACTCAATGAAAATCAAAGAGCAAACTAGGAAGCTAGCCGCAAGCTGTACTTGAGTAAGGCGACGCTGACGTGGTTTGAAGAGATTTTCGAAGAGTATTAGATATCATTTTTGAGATTAAGACCTGTCAAAAGAATAGCTATCAAGGAAAGACCAACAAATAGCATCCAAGTCAACTGTATATTCCATACAGCTACAAGTGAAAAACAGGCTGTTCCCACAGGTATGGATAAGGTAAACAATAGACCTAAAAAATTACTGGTACGAGCTAGAACCTCTGGAGCTAGATTTTTCATGAGCATGGCACTAATCTTTGGTTGAACTTTACCAGACACATATAGAGTTGAAAAGAGAAATAGCAAACCAAGTACGACTTGATTGAATAAAGTTAGCTAGACCAACTAGACTGAGTCCTACGGTCACCCACATCATCAATCTAGGCAGGGACTGCTTCCCAAAATAATCATTGCCCGTAAGGCTACTGATGATGACTGCTACTAAAGAACCGACTTGACTGATAAATAACGCCTCTGTGTAAGAAAAATTCAAGAGAGAATGGCTCAAAAAGAAGATATTATAAATTCCACCCAAAGCGCCACCCTAAGGCATTGATAAGCAAGACAGCAAAGATCATGAATCCAAAGTTTTTCTGTCCACCTTTAAGAAAAACAAGGCGTAAATTTCGGTAAATTGTTAGGAACTGGTCTTTGATAGATAGACTCTCATTTTTAAGTGATTCACCATCAGCAGATGACATTGACAGGCTCAATTTGCTTTTTCCTAAAAAGAGGATAACGGCTGATACTAGGAAAAAACAGGCATTGATTTCCCGCAACGAGAAAAAAATTATTAACCGATAGACCCTAAGAGCCAAACTCCGAAAGCTTGACCACCAATAGCTGAAATATAGGTGATGAACTGGGAAAAAGAATAAGCCTCCATCAGATCATCTTCAGCTACTTTTTCTTTAATGAGAGGCATGCGCAAACCACCTGCAAAATCACTGATGACATCACTAATGACATTGATTAAACACAGGCTAGAAAAGGCAAATAGAGTAGCTTTGCTGAACAACTAGGGCTGCTAGAAAAAATAGAACCGCCTGAAACAAACCGCTATAGACCATCCATTTGACCTTGTCCCTCGTGTAATCTGCCCGAATCCCTACAAAAACTGTAAAGAGAGTCGGAATAATCATGACAATATTCGCCATAGCAACAGCAAAGGAGGCTTGTGGCAAGGTCGATGCATAGACGATAAATACCAGGTTAAAAATTGAAGCACCAAAAGCATTGAAGAAGCGTGACAAAGTCAAGAGTCGATAAGCTTGATTTCTAAACAATAGTTTCATAGGTAATCTCCCTTCTTGTTCTAATCCCTATATGAAGTATGACTATAGTATAGCACTTAGAAATTGAGAGGGAAAAACTTTTTGAATATATGCAACAAACTGAAATGATCAAAAAGAATCGATAGAACTTTCTCCAGTGGCACTGAGAGAGCTCAACAGTTCTATCGCTTTCAAAATTTCAAATTATTTTCGTAGTTTGCAGATATTCAACACTCGGTCGTTTTTTCTATAGTATTCGGCAGATTTGCTACAGCCAATCATCTCAAAAAAATACGGACAGCATCTTCCATCTTTTTCTGACCTTCCTCTGACTCTGCCTTGCTTACTATCAAGCAGACCTTCTGCCCACAAAGTAGACTATTCGGAATAAAATTAGGATTTATACTCAATGAAAATCAAAGAGCAAACTAGGAAACTAGCCGCAGGTTGCTCAAAACAGTGTTTTGAGGTTGTGGATAGAACTGACGAAGTCAGTAACATATCTACGGCAAGGCGACGTTGACGTGGTTTGAAGAGATTTTCGAAGAGTATTAGATATCATTTTTGAGATTAAGACCTGTCAAAAGAATAGCTAGCAAGGAAAGACCAACAAATAGCATCCAAGTCAACTGTATATTCCATACGGCAACAAGTGAAAAACAAGCTGTTCCCACAGGTATGGATAAGGTGAACAATAAACCTAAAAAATTACTGGTACGAGCTAGAACCTCTGGAGCTAGATTTTTCAGGAGCATGGCACTAATCTTTGGTTGAACTTTACCAGACACATACAGAGTTGAACAGAGAAATAGTAAACCAAGTACGACTTGATTGAATAAATTAGCTAGACCAACTAGACTGAGTCCTACGGTCACCCACATCATCAATCTAGGCAAGGACTGCTTCCCAAAATAATCATTGCCCGTAAGGCTACTGATGATGATTGCTAACAAAGCACAGAATTGACTGATAAATAATGCCTCTGTGTAAGAAAAGTCCAAAAGAGAATGGCTCAAAAAGAAGATGTTATAGATGCTTCCTAAAGCGCCACCCAAGGCATTGATAAGTAAGACAGCAAAGATCATGAATCCAAAGTTTTTCTGTCCACCTTTAAGAAAAACAAGACGTAAATTTCGATAAATCGTTAGGAACTGCTCTTTGATAGAAAGCTTCTCATTTTTTACGTTTTCACCATCAGCAGCTGACATTGACAGGCTCAATTTGCTTTTTCCTAAAAAGAGGATCACGGCTGATACTAGAAAAAAACAGGCATTGATTCCCGCAACGAGAGAAAAATTATTGACCGATAGCCCTAAGAGCCAGACTCCGAAAGCTTGACCACCAATGGCTGAAATATAGGTGATAAACTGTGAAAAAGAATAAGCTTCCATCAAATCCTCTTCAGCTACTTTTTCTTTAATGAGAGGCATGCGCAAACCACCTGCAAAATCACTGATGACATCACTAATGACATTGATTAAACACAGGCTAGAAAAGGCAAAGAGACTAGCTTGCTGAACAACTAAAGCTGCTAGAAAAAATAAAATCGCCTGAAACAAACCGCTGTAGGTCATCCATTTGACCTTGTCCCTCGTGTAATCTGCCCGAATCCCTACAAAAACTGTAAAGAAAGTCGGAAGAATCATGACAATATTGGCCATAGCAACAGCAAGGAGGCCTGTGGCAAGGTCGATGCATAGACGATAAAGACCAGGTTAAAAATCGAAGCACCAAAAGCATTGAAGAATCGTGACAAAGTCAAGAGTCGATAAGCTTGATTTCTGAACAATAGTTTCATAGGTAATCTCCCTTCTTGTTCGAATACTCAATGAAAATCAAAGAGCAAACTAGGAAGCTAGCCGAAGGCTGTACTTGAGTACGGCAAGGTGAAGCTGACGTGGTTTGAAGAGATTTTCGAAGAGTATAAGTTTTATGTGAAGTATGACTATAGTATAGCACTTAGAAATTTTAGAGGAAAAACTTTGAATATATGCAACAAATAAAATGAGCAAAAAAACGATAGAACTTCTTTGATAACCTGTGAGAGCCCAACAGTTCTATCGCTTCAAATTTCGAATGATTTTCTTAGTTTGCAAATATTCAACAATCGGTCGTTTTTCTATAGTATTCGGCAGATTTATTACAGCCAAGCATCTCAAAAATACGGACAGCATCTTCCATCTTTTTCTGACCTTCCTTGACTCTGCCTTGCTTGCTATCAAGGAGACCTTCCGCCCACAAATAGACAATTCGGAAATAGGTCTCATTTTCCTCGTAGAAATGCTCTTCGATAACACGTTTAAAATAAGAGGCATTGGTAAATTCTTCACACTCAATGCTAGCTAAAAAGCCATTCAATAGTATCGTGTGAAAAAGGTTTCGATTGCCAGACACTTCCATTAGAAAATCAGATTTACGTACCATTTCTCTAACATACCTAGTGAAAAGAGAAACAGATAGAAATGGTGAACTGACTGAAAATAAATTGAGTTCATAGATTCCCCAGATCTCGGTAGAAAACAAATAATCATGAAGGACTTTCCCCTCCTCTGCCGTTAACTCTACCCTTTCGTCCATGCTCTTCATATAAGACTTGATAAGAATGGCATTTAGAATATGTTTCTGTTTGTTTTGAGAATGGGCATGCTTTTGATACTCCCTGCGATACAAGTCCTCAAGCGGAGCTATATTCTTTGGATCCAAGACATCTATGATTTCTTTTCTCAACTCAGAATCTGTATCATACTGAAAACCTCTCGCCAGAAAGAGGATTTCCTCTACACTGGCAGATATATTTCTAAGGCAAATAAAAACTTTTCTACCGAAAGCTCACTCTGACCTGTTTCAAATCGGGACAACATAGACGGCGAAAATTGTCCCCCAGTTGCTTGTCTCAGCGAGATATTTCTTGACTCTCGTAATTGTCTAAAGACTTTTCCAATCTGCTCCATAGGCTTCCCCTTGATTCAGTATTTTCTTTATATTATCATATTTTTTCAGAAAATTCATCAAAAACTTGCCAAATTGTCAGAATTATGAGAAAATAGAGGATATTTATCACGTGGAGGGACTGTAATGAGAGACGATATCAAAATCAATGACCGTGCTTTGGCCTTGCAAGACCAAATTATCGAAAAACTAGAGAAGGTTTTTGATACAGATGTGGAATTGGATGTTTACAATCTAGGGCTGATTTATGAAATCAATCTGGATGAAACGGGACTCTGCAAGATTGTCATGACCTTCACCGACACCGCCTGCGATTGCGCCGAAAGCCTGCCTATTGAAATCGTGGCAGGTCTCAAACAAATAGAGGGTATCGAAGATGTCAAGGTTGAAGTTACCTGGTCGCCTGCTTGGAAAATCACACGAATCAGCCGCTACGGCCGTATTGCCCTTGGACTGCCACCTCGTTAAACAGGCAAATTACTTTTGAAGATGAAAAGAAGCAAGCCGAGATTGGCTTGCTTTTTAAATTTATTTTTTACCTGACTTGTCCATATTCCAGAAGTCTGTCACGGCTCCGCGTGAAGCAGATGATACGATGTGAGCGTATTTACCGAGGACACCACGGCTGTAGAGTGGTGGCAAGGTTGTTTCTGCCTTGCGTTTTTCAAGTTCTTCTTCGGATACGGCCATGGAAATTTCTTTAGTATCTTGGTCAACCGTAACGATATCGCCTGTACGAAGGTAAGCGATTGGTCCACCATCCTGAGCTTCAGGAGCGATATGTCCAACAACCAGACCATAAGTACCACCAGAGAAACGGCCGTCTGTCAAGAGGGCAACCTTATCTCCCTGACCTTTACCAACAATCATTGATGAAAGTGACAGCATCTCAGGCATACCAGGTCCACCCTTAGGTCCAACGAAACGAACAACGACAACATCGCCATCAACGATTTCATCTGTCAGAACGGCCTGAATAGCATCTTCTTCTGAATCAAAGACCTTAGCTGGACCAACGTGACGACGCACTTTAACACCTGATACCTTGGCAACCGCACCGTCAGGGGCAAGGTTCCCGTTCAAGATGATAAGCGGACCATCCGCACGTTTTGGATTTTCAAGTGGCATGATGACTTTTTGACCTGGTGTGAGGTCTGCAAAGTCAGCTAAGTTCTCAGCAACAGTCTTACCAGTACATGTAATGCGGTCGCCATGAAGGAAACCATTTGCCAAGAGATATCTCATAACCGCAGGCACACCACCGACTTCGTAGAGGTCTTGAAAGACATACTGACCAGAAGGTTTCAAGTCGGCCAAGTGAGGCACACGTTCTTGGATCGTATTGAAGTCCTCAAGAGACAAGTCAACATTGGCAGCATGGGCAATGGCAAGCAAGTGAAGAGTGGCATTTGTAGAACCACCGAGAGCCATAGTTACAGTGATAGCATCTTCAAAGGCTTCACGAGTCAAGATATCAGATGGTTTGAGACCAAGTTCCAACATCTTAACAACAGCACGTCCTGCTGCTTCGATGTCTTCTTTCTTATCAGCTGATTCAGCTGGGTGAGATGAAGAACCTGGCAAACTCATACCCAGAACTTCGATAGCAGTCGCCATGGTATTAGCTGTATACATACCACCACAGCCACCAGGTCCAGGACAGGCATTACATTCAAGACGTTTCACGTCCTCAGCTGTCATATCACCGTGGTTCCATTTTCCGATACCTTCAAATACAGAAACCAAGTCAATGTCTTTGCCATCAAGGTTTCCCGGTGCAATAGTTCCACCATAGGCAAAAATAGCTGGGATATCCATATTAGCAATGGCAATCATAGAACCAGGCATGTTCTTGTCACAGCCACCGATAGCGACAAAGGCATCGACGTTATGACCACCCATAGCCGCCTCGATTGAGTCCGCAATGATATCACGAGATGTTAGAGAGAAACGCATACCAGGCGTCCCCATGGCAATCCCGTCCGCTACAGTGATAGTCCCAAATTGTACAGGCCAAGCACCTGCCGATTTGACACCTTCTTTGGCTAATTTCCCAAAATCATGCAAGTGGATGTTACATGGTGTATTTTCCGCCCAAGTCGAAATAACTCCCACAATCGGTGTTTCAAAGTCCTTATCTGTCATACCAGTCGCACGAAGCATGGCACGGTTTGGTGATTTTACCATACTGTCATAAATGCTACTGCGGTGACGTTTATCTAATTCAGTCATTTGTTCCCTCCCATTTCAGTTTTTACTATTATAGCACATTTTAAAGGCAATGAACAGAAGAAAATTCTTGAATTTTCAGAAAATTTCGATTAATTCAGTTAATAACCTTTTAATTTTTTCATCTTTTTTTGTCAAGTAACTTTACTTTACAAAAAAAATGTGTTATCCTAGTATGGTTGATGAAAATCAGTAGATTGAATCGAATATAAATACCTAAAGGAGAAATCAAAATGGCAGTACCTGCACGACGCACTTCAAAAGCGAAGAAAAACAAACGTCGCACACACTACAAAGTAACAGCTCCATCTGTAAACTTTGACGAAACTACTGGAGATTACTCACGTTCTCACCGTGTATCACTTAAAGGATACTACAAAGGACGTAAAATCGCTAAAGCTGCATCAGCTGAATAATAGAAGGGAGATACCATGCGCGTAAATATTACACTTGAACACAAAGAATCTGGTGAACGCTTGTACCTTACTTCTAAAAACAAACGTAACACTCCAGACCGTCTTCAATTGAAGAAATACTCACCAAAACTTCGCAAACACGTTGTGTTTACAGAAGTTAAATAAGCATACCTAACTCAAAACGCCTTACTGGGCGTTTTTTGCTTTATTAGTTAGCAACCTATAGCTTTTCAGGAGAGATTTATGGCGTTTTATCTTTGGATGTTCCCTCTACTTTTTATCTTTCACGATATGGAAGAAATTATCGGTCTTGTCCCTTGGATTCATCTCAACGAAACCTTGCTGGCTCAAAAGGCTCCAGCTATTCTCAAGATTCACAAAGGAATTACAACAGAGGGATTTGCCCTTGCTGTTTTTGAGGAGTTTATCATTGTCTTATCCATCACTTTATTAGCGTATTTTACTCAATCTAGAGCGCTCGAATTAGTTTGGTTGGGGGGATTTGTAGCCTTTGCACTTCATCTCTTTCTCCATATTGGACAATCAATTCTTCTTCGCAAGTATATACCTGCTCTGATCACTTCTATCCTTTGTTTTCCTATCAGTGCTTATTTGATTACAGACATTGTACATTTGTGGCGAGTTTCGACTAGCGAATTTTTCCTATTTTCACTAGTCGGTTCAGGCATCGTCGTCATCAATCTCCTCTTTGCTCTCTGGCTTGGGAAAAAGTATTCCGCCTGGCTTGCCCATAATCATTAACAAAAGAATCTGAGATAAAATGGTTCTCAAATTCTTAGTTATAAAAGAGAATAGGCGGAATCGCCGAATGTCGCCCCCCACTAGCTAAGTAGCGCGTTGGTAATAGATATTTTGTGTCCTACTATATAGCTATGCTTTCATGTCACTAATTCTTATTATATAGAGAAAAACAAATTAATTATTCCAAGCGATTTCTGATAATTTTACTACATTAAAAAGATAATACAATAATTGTTTTAACATTGAGATGAATTTTTCCTGTTACCTAATAGTATCCTTTTAGGTTAATTACCAATTATTTATGAAATTCTCTGTATGCCATATGTTACTGTTCTATACATAATTAATCTTTTATTACTGATACGGAACCATTTGAGCTAATTGCTCGACAACAATCTGTATAAACTTCGATAAAATCATATCCTCCATGTAAAGCAATGCTTTTGGCTTTATCGAGTCCACCAGGTAATGTCTCTCCTCGTTTATAATGCTCAATGATTTCTCCAACCAAGTCTAGGGTATGCGCTTCATAAGGTGCTCCTAAATAACATTTTGCTACAAAACCTAGGAGAATTCCATTAATATCCACATCTGGGAATTCTGACTTAATTGTATTAATAATTTCATTTACTTCCTTTTTATTATGAACATGTCCTCCTGCATCTAGTTGATGAATAGCATCCATATATTCTTTAGACCGTGATTTTCTTAGAAGCCTATCTAAACTCAATTTATCTATCTGTGGTTGTTTTAAGTTAGAAGTCATGATATGGCTTGCTTGTGTTTGTTTTTGGGATTGGTATGGATTTAACATTGGTTTAGGCATCTATTTTTCTCCTAATTGTGTTATAAGTTATATTTTGCAATTTAAGATTCCTTTTAATGATACTCTCAAAAAAGAGCTTCATTTAGGGAATTATGAAAATGGACACGAAACTGAGATTACAGTTACCGTGTCCAAATAATGAACTTATTAAACAAGTACTTTTCTTGTTTTAGGTCCACTTTGTTTATGAACAAGTCCCTCTCCACCGATTGGTTTTCCAGATGCAGGAACAGCTCTTTCTTTCCCCCAATCTCTAATAGCATCAATTTTTTCTGGGCTAGTTTGAGAGAGTGGGACTACATTATTGAAAGCAGTCATGATATTCTCTTCATTGAGAATAAAATTGTTATTAGCGATAGCTCGGTAAGCTAAATCTCTAACTGTCGATTCTAGGTCCGCGCCAGTGAAACCATCACTTATTTGAATGATATTATCAGAAAAATCTCCTTCAAATTCTAGACTTAAGTATTTTTTAAAATACAAAGCAAGTATTTCTTTACGCTCATCTGCAGTAGGTAAATCAACAAAGAATAACTCATCAAATCTTCCTCGACGGAGAAGTTCTGATGGAAGCATAGACACATCATTAGCTGTTGCAACTACAAAAACTTGTTTTTTGCATTCTTGCATCCAGAATAAGAATTGACCAACCATACGAGTAGATACGCCACCATCATTAGCACCACCAGTAGCTCCTGATAGTCCTTTTTCTATCTCATCAATCCATAAAATACACGGAGATACATTTTCAGCGGTAGTTAGAGCATCCTTGAGTTGCTGTTCCGACTGACCTACATAACTTCCTTGAACCGTTGCAAAATCTAAACGATATAATGGAAGTTTCCAGTTAGCGGAAATTGATTTAGCAGATAAAGATTTTCCGCATCCAGGGACACCTACTAGGAGTATTCCTCTAGGTGGTTGCAAACCTTTCTCACGTAACATATCTTTCTTTTCGGGAGTTAGTAGTTCTTTCTTTTCGTTAAGCCACTTCCTTAATCCTTCAAGCCCTCCGACATCCTTCACAGAATCATCTACAACGATTTTTTTCTAGACCAGAGATATCAGAGAATAGGCGATCTTTTGCAAATCTTATCTCATCTAAATCAGATTTTTCTTATGCACTTATTTGCAATCAAAGCTGCGATAACGTTCTCCGCCTCGATTCTAGTTACCCCATTAAGAGTCTGCAGACTTCTCGAATATCGGAGTTGTCCCATTCAATCTGGATATCATTTCGATAGTCGTCAATGTATTCTTGAATTATTGAGTACATTTCCTCTTCGTTAGGTAAATCTATTTTTTTACTGTCATACCTTGCCGTTGAAGTTGATTCCAAATAGGGGTATTGGTAAAAACTATTACAACGCCTCCAGTTTCATTGGCTAGATTGACCAATGCTAAGACTTGTTTAGAATCGCTATTTTCATTACTAAGATCCGGAACTTCTGTCAGTACAATAGTTTGGTATTGTTTCTTTTGCATTTGGTCCGTCATATAATCTATTGCGCCATAAACAGATTTATCATCGTTAACATTCTTACCAGAACTAAGATTATACACACCTTTGGTGAGAGTATGTACGTTGAACGGAAGTTGTAATTCTTCAGATATTTCCTTTAACATATCTAATGTTCTACTTGGCTCAATGGTATTGATAGCAATAAAAGGGATTCTTGCAAGTGAATATCTCGTAAGAAGTTCTTTGCTTTTTACTATATTACTCATTTACTGTTCACCTTTATTTAAAAAAGAATTAATTTTATGATTTCTAATAATACTTGACATCTTCCCACTTCGGTCCTGTTTTGCAGATTCTTCTAAAGATTTTTGCATACTATTAGCTTGTTCTATAACGAGATTTAAGTAGTGTTGTCTCTCTTTATCCGGAATTACAGGAAGATTGATTGCTTCAGCTAAGAACGTCATTTCTTTTCTCAAAGAAAGAATTGCTTGAATAATAGCTCCCTCGTATCCTTGGGATTTTAGTAAATCATTTTGAAACTTATCTGAAGCTACATTCATACGGTAATTAACAGCGTCAATTAACTTTGTAGAGAAACGTTCTGCCACACCGTATTGCCATTCGATAGTTCCAGATTTCATCATTTTTAAAACTGTTTCATCATCATCTTTGTTTTTAAAAACAGTTAAGACATTTACCCATTCTGCATATGTTTGTGGTTTATTCATTATTTTTGCCGTTTCCTTCTGACTAGCAATTGTGGAGGCACGATATCCCATGAAGGGAGTCCCTCAGCAAACACGCTCATAGGTTCTTCAGTGACATCTTCTTCAGTATTAATGCTCTTAAATGGAGTGGTGTTATTAGATGATAGCTTACTATCGCCTTTATATTTTTCATCCATGTCAATTACCTCCTCAAATTTTAATCTTTCTATTAGATGACGCCAACTTGTTTACATATTGTTCAGGTCTTATTTGTTCGAGGAAATCAAGAACTTTAGTACTTTCAGCATCTTTCTCTGCAAATTCAATTCTAAAGTCTACAATTTCAGCCAGAATAGCTCTTATAATTTGTTCACCATTAACTCTCTTATCCTCGTACTGTTCTTCAATTTTCTTGCGACTTGTTTCAATGTTTTCAATGTTAGATTTATGCTTAAGAACCATAAAAATCCCTGCTATAATAGCTATTAAACCTAAGAAAACATTACCAGAAATCATCATCATTAAACCGATTACTCCGATAGCTATACCACCATACAAAAGGAATTTATCAAATAAACTTGGGAAGTAGTTTGCCAAAGTTTGTTCTTTTTCAGAGTCAATCTGAGAATTAAATTTTTCAACCAACTCGCTTTCGTTTTGGCCATCTGCTGATTTATCGTTAAAAGTATCTACATTAATTTCAATTTCGTAAGGAATCTTCATACGATTTTTTGCAGTAACATCATTATAAGCGTTTGTTACCCAATCACGAGAAAGAGCCAGTGCAAATTTTTGGGTTGATATACTTGAGTGAGAAGATTCGGGTTTCATTGCTGCATCGGTAAGCAACTGGGTGAAATCTTTATGGGTTTCAAACGCAGTCACTTCAATACTCATGTTTTGATGAGCACGGTTGTCATCTCCTCCGAAGTCAACCACAAACTGCTCGAATTTTTCTTGTTTTCGAAGAGCTAATTCCTCGTTATCAAAATCAGTCACAAGTGTGTCTAAAATATCATCTAATTGTTCTTTGACGCTTTCTGTAGACCCTTTTTTCTCAAAAATATCAGTTAGATAGTTTAATATTTGTTCATGGAGATGAGCACCTTCTAAATATCCTCTAGAACAGGCCAACTATTACTATATTTTCTTAGGTTAGGGTATAAATCTTCATCTAGTTCACTTCTTTTTAAGTTAATGGCTTCGGACCATTGTTCTGTTTGCCGTTCAGTAAAACCAGGTTTTTCTTCAAGTCGACTGAGCCATTCATTCATTTGACGTGAGATGACTCCTTCGGTATCAGTTCCCAAGAGTCCACTCGCAAAAGCATCTAAGATAATTATAGAATTTCTGTCGAGATTTTCTTCATCTTGATTAGCTAGATAACGTTGAGTCCACTTAAGGCACGCGTTCTTTCTGTTAGCTCTTCTACAAATTAAGGCAAAGAAAAGGGAGGTTTTTTCATCGTTTCGTTTAATCCCTTCCTTGACTGCTTTTTCAGCTAACTCGGGTTGATCATTTATCCATGCCGCTAATGCAACCAAGCATGGAGCAAGCCAGTAACCTGGAGTTGATATCATTAGTTCTTCTGTTGCAGTGCTGATTGTTTCTTTTTTGACAATTCCTAAATCATCAGCTTGTAAAATCCCTGTGGTAGTACGACGAACAATATCATAATGTCCGTATTTCTTCTCAATTTCCTGACGGATTTTTACCAGTCGAGTTTCAGCTTGTCCTAGTCTATTAGCTTTTTGTTGGATATTCACAAATTCATGAAATTCTTGTGCTAAACTACCGATTTCATCGTACACGATTTGAAGATTTTCGTTTGCTACATCAACTCTAGCATCAATTGTTTGTAATCCTTCATGGATAGAGCGCAATTTATTCTCGATCTCTCGAAGATCAGCTTGATGTATTATTCTTTCAGCCATAATATCCCCCTTGTTAATGATTTCTAAATTAATTAGAAAAAATTTTGACTAATTTTCTAAATAAACTATCTTATAATCATTTTAATTTTTTCCTTATAGAAAAAGAATATCATAATTATTTTATTAATTCAACTTGCCACAAGAAAGAAGAGAAAGTATTTGATTCGCGCTGACTTTATAGTTACTCGATAAGTATTTTTGGTATATAGAAATCGATTATCGTATCAATGAAGCTCCAGCCCTTAGCTGGTCCGATATTGACCTAGAGAATGCAACCATTAGCATTACAAAGACACTAAACCACCTAGAGCAAATCAATAGCCCAAATCAAAAGCAAGCTATCGTGTTATCGATATAGATCAAGCGACTGTTGCCATGTTGAAAGCCTACCAGCTTAGATAAATTCAAGAGGCTTGGAAGTTAGAGCGAATTGAAATAGTTGTATTCTCTGACTTTATCCATAATTACCCAAGTAACAAAACCTTGAGTACACGTCTAAAAACTCGGTTTCAAACATGCTGGTGTTCCTAATATCGGATTCCACGGTTTTAGACACACACGCTAGTCTCTTGCTAAATTCTGGAATACCCTATAAAGAATTCCAACACCGTCTAGGTCATTCTACATTAGCTATGGCTATGGACACTTACAGTCATCTCTCCAAAGAAAAAGCAAAAACAGCCGTCTCATTTTATGAGAAAGCTGGAAGTTCTTTGTAAAGGGGGACAAAAAGGGGGACAAACCCAGAAATCAACCTTTTAAGACAAAGCAAAAAGCCCACTGTTGTAGGCTTTCTGTAAGATATTTCTTAAAATTAAAGCATTTTGTTGTAGAATTCAACGACAAGTGCTTCGTTGATTTCTGGGTTGATTTCGTCGCGTTCTGGCAAGCGAGTCAATGAACCTTCCAATTTTTCAGCGTCGAATGATACGAATGCTGGACGTCCAAGAGTAGCTTCTACTGCTTCAAGGATAGCTGGAACTTTCAATGATTTTTCACGAACTGAGATCACTTGACCTGGAGTTACGCGGTATGATGGGATATCAACGCGTTTTCCGTCAACAAGGATGTGACCGTGGTTTACGAATTGACGAGCTTGACGACGAGTAGTCGCAAGACCAAGACGGTAAACAACGTTATCCAAACGGCGTTCCAAAAGAAGCATGAAGTTGAAACCTAGGATTCCGCCTTTGATTTTTGTAGCTTGTACGAACAAGTTACGGAATTGTTTTTCACCTACACCGTAAGTGAAACGAAGTTTTTGTTTTTCAGCCAATTGCAAACCGTATTCTGACAATTTAGAACGGTTGTTTGGTCCGTGTTGTCCTGGTACGTAGTTACGACGTGCCAATTCTTTACCTGTACCTGTAAGTGAAAGGCCAAGGCGACGAGCTTGTTTCCAAGATGGTCCTGTATAACGTGACATGTGAATGTCCTCCTGATATAAATAATATTTCGGTGGAAATAGTCACTTAGAAAGCCCTGATTCGTGCAGATGCCCTTCGCCTAAACAGCCAAGGTTACTTATCATAAGACACCTGTTGACGAGCTTCATGCTTTCCTGCTGATATTTCACACAAAATCCATTCTACCATGAATGGCTAGATTTGTAAAGGGGTTTTAAGCTTTATTTTCATTGCCAGAGAGGTTAAGAAGGAGGGTAAAGGTGCTTCCGAGACCGTACTGGCTGCTGACTGTAATTTCTCCACCCAATTGATGGGCCAATTCACGCGCAATCGCAAGTCCTAAGCCATGACCACCTGTTTTCATATTGCGCGAAGTTTCTACACGATAAAGGCGTTTGAAAATATTCTCCAAATCCTCTGGGGCAATCCCCTGTCCCTCATCCGTCACACTGATTGAAAGCTGGCTCTTCTCCAGCTTAGCTACCACTTCCAACTTGGTCCCTGGAGCAGAGTATTTAAAAGCGTTATTGACCAGATTCACCAAGATACGAGAAAGCTTGGCATAATCTCCTTCAATCCGGGCAGACTCAGGGATTACCTGCAAATGGACATCTCGTTCCTCCTGCTCAATCAAGAACTGAAATTCACTCATGCACTCAATCAAGAGCTGGTCCAGAAAAATACTGTCCTTGCTGGTCGTTTCGACCTGATTTCTAGCTGTGTTTAGGGTCAAAAAAATTCAACTCCTCAACCAGTTTATTGAGCCTTTCCGTCTGGCGTCCAATGGTTGCTAGATAATGGGCTTGTTCTCCTTCCTTGATAACCCCATCCAAAATCCCTTCTACTGTCGCTTGGATTGAAGTGATGGGGGTCTTGATATCATGCGACAACTGGGCAATCATCAAGCCCTTTTCTCGTTCGCTTTCTTCCAATGAATCAAAGGTCGCCTGCAAATCATGGGACATTTCATTAAAAGCTTGCCCTAATTGCTGAAATTCTACAGGTCCTTGAACCTCCAGACTTGATGGAAAGTCCTTGTCCGCTACCCGCTTGGCATGTTCCTTGAGTTTGCCCAATGAAGTAAAGACCGGCGATAGGAGAAAGAGACTAATCCCAGCACCGACAAGGCTGGCAACGATGGTCATTCCAAGCAGAAAGTAAATCTCGCTTTTCTCAATCAGCATTTTTTGAACAGCCCAAAAAACCACGATAATCGTTAGGAGTGTTGAAATGACATACCCCACTAAAATATAACTTTTTAATTTCATTGACTACCTCGTGCTTTCTCAATTTTGTAGCCCAAGCCCCAGACGGTTTTGATGGTCGGTGTTTCTGCACTAGCATGTTTAGCCAACTCCTGTCTAAGAGCATGAATATGAACATTCAAGGTATTGGTGTCATCCACATAATCTTCTTGCCAGACCTTTTCATAGAGGTCTGTCTTAGAGAAAACGCGCTCTGGATTGCTGGCTAGAAGCCATAGAAGTTCGAAGGATTTGACTGTCAAATCAAGCGCCACATCTCCGACTTGGACCTCATAACTAGCGCGATTCATCCGTAAATCTCCGAGACTGACGACTTCTGTCTCACCTCCACGATGAAGGCGACGCAAGATATTGTGGACACGCAAAACCAGTTCACGAGGACTAAAGGGCTTGGCAATAAAGTCATCTGCCCCTAAGCTCAGGCTATAAATCTTGTCCTGCTCGCTAGTCTTAGCCGTGATAAAGAGAAAAGGTTGATCTGGAGATTGATACTGAACCTCACTAATCAAGTCATAACCATCCATCCGAGGCATCATGATATCTGTAATAATCAAATCAATCGCTTTTCGCTTGAAGATTTCCAAGGCCTCTACTCCATCATGGGCCACCAAAACCTGATATCCTGCCTGAACCAGATAGCGTTGATGAATATCTGTGATTTCTACCTCGTCGTCAACGAGTAAAATTGTCTTTCCCATCTGTCTCTCCTTTGAAAAAAACAGTGCTATACCACAATAGTATAACACTATTTTAATCGCTTTACGAACATTCTAATCGATATCTGAATTTTTCAAATCCTAGATAGAAAGTCTGTAGCTAGACTAGTCATTTTCCTCTTTTTTAGCTTTCAAACCGAGGCCACCTAGCAGTCCTGCCAAGGCGAGTCCAAAGAATCCAATAGTAGCCATTGATGTTTGTGCTTCACCAGTATATGGAAGCATGTCTTTTTGGTCTTTCATGTGATCAGCCATCATTGGACTTGACACCTTGTTAGCAGACGCCATCTTGCCTTCATCAGACATTTTGCTTGAGGTTACCATAGGCTGGCTAGCATTCATGGTTTTGTCCTGCTCTTTGTTAGACATCATCTTATCTTGGCTAGCAGCTGGCATTTTGGATTTCATCTCATTGAGGGACTTATACCCATTCAAGTTCACTGTCAATTCTTTAGTCGCTACAAGGTTGCTCAAATCGACCTTGCCATCTTTAGCGCCGTACACTTTGATGGTAGCTTTATAACTTTGAGTGCCGTTTTGTTTCAAGAGGTCAAGAAGTTCTTTGTCTGATTTACCTTGGGTACCTGCTAAATCTACTTCATAGAAGTAGAGACCTTTGCCCAATTTTTCTACTGGTGGGAGGGCAGGATTTTTAGCCGAACCATTATCTGACCATGGAGCCTTGTCGGATGCTTTCAAGATAAGACGAGTCAACATACCGTCACCAGCGAAGAATTCATACGGAATGACTTGGTTGACACCAGCTGTGAATGGACCAGGGAAGTTCGCTTTGTCCAGGTAAGAGGCTGGGACATCTACTGTGTCTTTAGTATTGTCTGCCACGCCTTTTTGCACTTCAGCTGGAGTGGTCAAACCATTCAAGTTGACATCCAAATCCTTAGTCGCTACGAGGTTGCTCAAGTCTGCCTTGCCGTCTTTGGCACCGTACACCTTGATAGTTGCTTTATAACTTTGAGTGCCGTTTTGTTTCAAGAGGTCAAGAAGCTCTTTATCTGATTTACCTTGGGTGCCTGCCAAATCTACTTCATAGAAGTAAAGACCTTTGCCCAATTTTTCTACTGGTGGAAGGGCAGGATTTTTAGCTGAACCGTTGTCTGACCATGGTGCCTTGTCGGATGCTTTCAAGATAAGACGAGTCAACATACCGTCACCTGCGAAGAATTCATACGGAATGACTTGGTTGACACCAGCTGTGAATGGACCAGGGAAGTTAGCTTTGTCCAGGTAAGAGGCTGGGACATCTACTGTGTCTTTAGTATTGTCTGCCACGCCTTTTTGCACTTCAGCTGGGGTAGTCAAGCCATTCAAATTGACATCCAAATCTTTTGTTGCTACGAGATTACTCAAATCAGCCTTGCCGTCTTTCGCACCGTACACCTTGATAGTAGCTTTATAGCTTTGAGTACCATTTTGTTTCAAGAGAACAAGAAGCTCTTTATCTGATTTGCCTTGGGTACCTGCCAAGTCTACTTCGTAGAAGTAGAGGCCTTTGCCCAAGTTTTCTACTGGTGGAAGAGCTGGGTTTTTAGCCGAACCATTGTCTGACCATGGAGCCTTGTCTGAAGACTTCAAGATCAGGCGAGTCAACATACCGTCACCAGCGAAGAATTCGTATGGAATAACTTGGTTAACACCTGCTGTGAATGGGCCAGGGAAGTTAGCTTTATCCAAGTAAGTTGCTGGGACATCCACTGTGTCTTTAGTGTTGTCAGTCACACCTTTTTGCACTTCAGCTGGAGTGGTTGCTAGTTGAGCTTCACTTGCTTCACGGTCTTGTCCAGAAACTGTAGCTGCAGGACTTTCCACAGGTCTAACCGCATCTTCTGTTTGTTTCTTAGATTCTGGTTTTGCTTGCACTTCTTCTTTTGGTGCTACTACTGGCTCTTTAGCACCTGCATTTGCTTTTTCTGGAGAGCTTGCAGTATCCAAGCTTGCTTTAGGTGTTGATTCTGCCTGCTCTGAAGGAAGAGCTGTATCGACTGCTTCTTTGAGAACTTCTACTGGTAAGTCGCTCTTTTCACTCACCGAAGTAGCATCTGGTACGACTTGAGCAGGGGTTGGATTGACCACATCAGCACGTACAGAACTTGGTTGACCAACTAGGACAAAAAATCCACTGGCTACAACAACTGAGGCAACACCGACACTGAGACGGCGAATAGACCAACGAGTATATCTTTGATTTGGATTGAATTTCATAGGATTCTCCTTAGAGTTTTTCTTTATTTGATAACTCTAGTATAATCTCCTAAAATTAAAAAGGATTAAGAAAAAGTTAAAATTTTTCTTAAATCCCTCTTATAAAATACTTATATTAATTAAATCCATAAACAGATTTGGTAATTTGATAGACGACATTGGACAGTTTGCGGGCTGGCAGGACCGAATGTTTGGTCAAACGACTCAACATGGTCTTGCGAATGGCCTGAAAGACCTCTGGATTTTCCTGCTGAATATAGGTCCACAGCTCACGTTTTTTTGCCAGATGCTCCGTTGTTCCAGCTCGGTTGAGCAGGGCACTGGAAATCACCGTCGTAATCTCAATATGATTCAACAGATATTCTCGCATTTGGGATGGCTCACTTGGGACAAATCAAGCTGGTCTACCAAGAGTCGATTGACCTTGAGTTGCTGGTCAATACGCTTAATCATCACTTGCTCGTTGACAGACTGGTCCTCACGCCCAATCAGATAACGATAGAAATCGACAGGCAGATAGTACATGGTCTTGACCTGCTGAAGGGGGGTGAAGACGAAGAGATTATCGACATAAAAGGTATGCTCAGGCAGTTGGAACTGGCTCGCTCGCAACAAATCTGTCCGATAAATCAGCGAGTGCATCATGATATACTGACCTTTTGAGAAATTTCCGACCTGATCCCAGCCAAAAATCTGTTGGACAGGCAAAACTGACTCGTAACTCATACTCTTCTTACGAGACTGGCCTTCCTTTTCATAGACAAAATTGGTCACAAAGGCATCCACCTCTTGCCCCTCACTCTCTAGTTCCTGCAAGGTTTCCAAAATTTTCAGGTAAGCACGGGGATCCACCCAGTCATCACTATCAACCACTTTAAAATAACGCCCAGAAGCCTCTGCCAAGCCACGATTGACAGCACCGCCATGGCCCTTATTTTCCTGATAAATGGCTCTAACGATGTTAGGATACTTGTCGGCTAAACGCTCAGCTATTTCCTGAGTTTGGTCCTGAGAACCGTCATTGATAATCAAAATCTCAACTTGCTCACCACCAATCACTAGCGACTCCACACAGTAATGAAGATAGGCAGCAGCATTATAGCTAGGAATGGCGATAGACAATAACTTCATAATCTACTCCTTTAGGGGACTGATTTTTTCTTATACTCTTCGAAAATCTCTTCAAACCGCGTCAATGTCTCCTTGCCGTAGGTATGGTTACTGACTTCGTCAGTTCTATCCACAACCTCAAAACAGTGTTTTGAGCTGACTTCGTCAGTTCTATCCACAACCTCAAAACAGTGTTTTGAGCAGCCTGCGGCTAGTTTCCTAGTTTGCTCTTTGATTTTCATTGAGTATTACTCTCTCTTTTCACTTCTTTCTATTTTACCATAAAGTCCAACTTCTGAAGGACTTTTATTAGAATATAGTCAATTGAAACAAGAACAAGACAAAAGAGCCTCGAAAAAGTATTGCATCTTGGTAATACCTTTTTGAGGTGCTTTTTGATATGAGCCCATGTTTTCTTAATAGGATTGTACTCAGGTGAGTAGGGAGGAGGTGGTAAAAGTTTATTCCCAAATTCTTCACATAAGAGCTCTAGCTTACCCATTCTATGAAATCTTGCATTATCCATAATAATAACTGATGGTGTACTCAATGTTGGTAAGAGAAACTTCTGAAACCAAGCTTCAAAAAAGTCGCTCGTCATCGTCTCTTCGTAAGTCATTGGAGCGATTAACTCACCATTTGTTAGCCCTGCAACCAAAGAAATCCTCTGATATATTCTTCCAGATACTTTACCTCTTATTATCTGACCTTTTAATGAGCGACCATATTCTCGATAAAAATAAGTATCGAATCCTGTTTCATCAATATAAACAGGTACTAAGTGCTTCTCTAAAACAATAAGGTAAACTTTTGAGTGCTTTGAAACGTTGATATAATCGTATTGATTAACGTTTTGAGGCAACTGACCTTGTCAGGTTGTAGCCACATTTGTAAGCGACTAAAGTCGCAACAACTGTGTCAATTGCACCAATTAAGTAAGAAAGTATAAAAAGAACACCCCGAAAGGTGCTCTGTATAAGTATAGTAATTCTTTCGAATTAACGTTTACTAAATTGTGATGCTTTACGATCTTTCTTAAGACCTGGTTGGGGCATCACTTATTTCATCTAATTTCAAAGTGCTTTCAAACCAATGTTTTCATAAGTTTTCAAAAAATAAAATTTCAACTAATTTCAATCACTTTCATTAAAATAAGGTAAACTTTCATAAAAAATAAGCAAAAGTCGAACCAGAATATCAAAAGTTTCCCTTATATAAAATTTTTACATATATACTAATTTGTTTCCATTCATTAGAAAAGAGAACCACCGCTCTCTTTCTTTTTATCTATTATATTTTCGTTTCCCTACCAAAGCGAGAAGACCAAGACTTGCCCCAAGTAATGATAGGAGATTCGATTCTTTCATTCCAGTGTTTGGAAGTTGTTTCTTAGATTCTGCTTTTGCATTTGTAGCCTGTGAAGGAGCTTGATATGTTTTATCGTCTTTAGTTCCTACCGTTACTTTCTCTGCTTTGTAATCCACAACATTCCCTTTACCATCTACAACTGGTACTGGTTTATACCCCAAGTATTCAAGCTCTTTACGTTTTGCTTCAAGGTCAGCTAAACGTTTAGCTTCTACTTGTGCGCTATACAAGGCAAAGAGTTTGTCATAAGTCTCTTGGTCGAGTTTCTGTTCTTTCAACAACTCGTCAAGAATAGCTTGTGCTTCTTTCAAAGCAGTTACTTTCTGATTAAGAATAGTTTCTTTTTCAGAAAGGACTTTCTTAGCTTTAGCTAAGTTAGGCTCTGCGTTGAGCAAGTTTTCAAGGTCAGCCTTGGCTTTTTCAAGTGTCTTAGTAGCTTGTGCTACTTTTTCTTTAGCAAGTTCAAGATTATTTTCAGCAGTCTGCACCAGTGCTTTGAGTTCAGCCAATTTATCTTGTTCAGTTGCTAGGTTGTTTTTAGCGTTAGTAAGGGCGGTCTGCTTATTAACAAGTTCTTGTTTCGCTTTATCAAGGTTTTGTTGCTTGATTTTAACGTCAGCAGTCAAAGCCTCTAGTGCTTTCTCAGCATTTTCTAAGCGTTTGTTAGCATTAGCAAGGTTGTCTTGCGCTTTTTCAAGATTGCTTTGAGCAGTTGGTGTTTTCAAAGGTGTAGCTTTAAGAGAATCCAATCGTTTTTGAATTGTCTCCTGCTCCCCTTTAGCCTTGATATTCGCAAGCGAAGCACTTGTTTTTTCACGTTGTGCCTGAGAGTTTACAGTCTGAGCATTTAATAAGGCAGAATTTGCAACATTATAGCCTTTTACAATACTTTCTGCTGTATTATTGTTAGGTACTTCAGTCTTATCCAACTTGTTTCCAGTAACTTGATTATCAAAAACTGATATGAAGTGTGCGCTTGTACGTCCTAGACTCTTAGAAATATCTAAAGCAAAATATTCTTTAGTAGCACCTCGAACAGAAGATACACCTGTTAGGTTTTGAGCGTGCATCCACTCCCAACCATTAAATAGCAAGTCAGAAATACTTTCATAAACCCATTTTTTAGCATCATACATGGTATGAATTTCATCACCACTATTGACACTGTTTAAGTTTTCAAGGTATTGTTGAGTATCATCCTCATAAGTAGGCAATCCATATTTACGAGCCACGTTGTTTACTGCTTTGTTATCGTGACCTTTTCCGAATCCCCAATCATCAGCTACGTAACCGTCAGTCACTTCGTCAGCAACTTGAACCATACCTTTTGTTACAACAGTCTTAGGTGTTCCAAAACGCTCACGGATTTGGTTAAGTAGATCGCTCGCAAATAGAGAAAGTTCTGTCATTTGTTCGGTTGTCAAGTTATTAGCATCAACACTGATAGCTTTATCAGTGACATTTCCTTTGAATTTATTCAAATCCAAATTTTCTTGGTTGACCGATTTTAAGATAGACTCTACTTTCTCTCTATGTTCTTTCCACTTATCACGTTCATTCAAAATGTCATGAGGATTATTTACATAGGATTTCAAGGCGTTAACATATTCATCAGTAACTTGGAAAGTGTTAATAGACTTATAGCTAGCTTCAGCCACAGTAAAGGTATCCTGTGCTTTTTCAAGAGCAGTTTGTGTCTGGTCAGCTTTATTAGTAGCATCAGTCAACTTAGATTCTGTGCTTACTACTACCTTACTAGCTTCTGTCAACTCGTTTTGGACGCTTGAAATTGCGTCTGCAAGATTCTTGTCGTCTGACTTAGCTTGTTCCAAGACCTCCTCTGCATTCGTCAACTGTGCCTGTGCTTGTTTTTGGAAAGCCTCAGCATTTTCCTTTTCTTCGACAACTTTCGCTTGACCTGTACCGTCCAAAATAGCTTGGGCATTATCTACATCATTCTGAGCATCTTTAACCTCATTTAAAGCATCCGCTACTTTTTTCTCAGACTTATGAACTACATGTTCTTGGTCTGCGACAACTTCTTTTGCTTTGTTAAGGTCTTTTTCAGCATTCTTCTCTTGGTTTTCTGCGTCAGTTTTACCTTTTTCAGCACCAGTAACTTCTTGATTTTGCTTTTCAATGTTTTCTGGAGTCGCTTTATCCTTGGCTTGTTGAGCATTATCTACTTCAGATTGAGCATTACCTACTTCAGTCTGCGCTTGGTTTTTCTTGGCTTGTGCATCTTCTACTGCTTGGGTAGATTTATCAAGTTTATCCTTAGCCACGTCAACTTGTTCTTTAGTGACTTCCTTAGTAGGAACTTTCACTTCAGTTTTCTTAGGCGCTTCTTTCTCTACCAAAGCTGGTTCGATTTGAGCAGTTGTAGGTAATGGAAGCTCCACTGTATCTGCTTGAGCAGTTCCGATTGTTCCGACAAGACCAGTGGTTGCGATGGCAGAAATAACCGCACCCGTATACAATTTTTTAGCAGTACCATGACTATTTTCCGTAGTTTTTGACATCTATAAACTCCTTTGTATAATGCCCTATGCATTTTATTCAATATAGTACTATTCTACCATACTTTTCTCATTTTTGGATAGTTTATTATACTTATTTTTCAAGAAAATAGATAGTAAAATGGTACATAGTATGGAATATAATAAATTACAAAAGCATATCGCATTTCGAATACGTGAATGCAGAAAAGACCAAGGTTTAAGTCAGGAGAAATTATCTGAAATAGCTGGTCTAGGTGTTAAAGCGATTCAAAATATAGAAAACATGAAGTATGATTTTAAGATAAAAACTCTTGAATCCGTAATCAAAGCCCTAAATCTAACGGTCGAGGAGTTCTTCAATCTACAATCATTTGAATCAGATCGAGAAGATTCTTCTGAAGTACTTTTTGAAAACTTAATAAAATTACCCAAAGATAAGCAAGGAAAAATTATATCTTCATTTAATGAGATTGTAAAGAATATCAAATAAACCCAGCCAAAATAAATTTTGGTTGGGTTTATAGTAGATTGAAATAAGATTTGAACAAATCAATTAGAAAAATTAAATTAATTTCTAAAAATGTTTTAGCAGCTGTGGTGTACTATTCTAGACTCAATATGCTATAGTCAATTGAAACAAGAACAGGACAAAAGAGCCTTGTAAAAGGTATTGCAAGTTGGTAATACCTTTTTGAGTTGCTTTTTGATATGAGCCCATGTTTTCTTAATAGGATGGTACTCAGGTGAGTAGGGAGGAAGTGGTAAAAGTTTATGCCCAAATTCTTCACATAAGAGCTCTAGCTTCCCCATTCTATGAAATCTTGCATATCCATAATAATAACTGATGGTGTATTTAATGTTGGTAAGAGAAACTTCTGAAACCAAGCTTCAAAAAAGTCGCTCGTCATCGTCTCTTCGTAAGTCATTGGAGCGATTAACTCACCATTTGTTAGCCCTGCAACCAAAGAAATCCTCTGATAGCTTCTTCCAGATACTTTACTTCTTATTAACTGACCTTTTTAATGAGCGACCATATTCTCGATAAAAAAATAAGTATCGAATCCTGTTTCATCAATATAAACAGGTGCTAAGTGCTTTAAACTATTAAAAATTTTTTTCAGAAATAAAGGCTACTTTTTTTCTGGGTCTTGTTCATAGTAGGTGTGATTCTTTTTTTTCGAGTGTAGCCCATAGCTTTAAGAGCATAGTGAATGGTAGTTGGGTACCAGCCAAATTCAGAGGCTATTTCAGTCAAATAAGCGTCTGGATTGTCAGTAAGATAGTTTTTAAGTCTATCTCTATCAACCTTTCTTGGTTTTGTTCCTTTTACTTGATGGTTTAGCTCTCCTGTTTTCTCTTTTAGCTTTAGCCAGCCATAAATGGTATTACGTGAGATTTGGAAAATGTGTGATGCTTCTGTTATACTACCTGTTCGCTCACAATAAGAGGGAACTTTTCTACGAAAATCTATTGAATATGCCATAAGAAGGTTATACCACATCATGTACTATTTTTGGTTCATTTTACTATATAAGGGTTTCTACCTCTATTTGCTATCTTGAACATCAAAAAAAGAGGGGATTCCCCTCCTTAGGAATTTAATTCTGCCAAGTCATCTAGATACTGGTTGTTAATGACTGCCAAGATATAGGAATCTGCTTTCAAGAGGTCATTAGGACCAAACTGGACATCCAAGGGTGAATTTTCTTGTTCACGAAATCCTAGGACATTGAGGTTGTATTTACCACGTAGATCCAGCTGGCTTAGGCTTTGACCTGCCCAAACACTCGGAATTTTCATCTCCACGATAGACACATTTTTATCCAGTTGAAAGACATCAACATTGTTATGAAAGAGAATGGTCTGCGCTAGGGACTGCCCCATTTCATACTCTGGTGAGATCACTGAGTCGGCACCGATTTTTTCCAGCACTTTCTTAGCTGTCTGGCTTTTGACCTTGGCAATAACCCTTGGTACCCCCAAACTCTTACAGTGCATGACTGCAAGCACACTCGATTCCAGATTTTCCCCTGTTGCCACTACAACCGTATCACAGGTATCAATTCCTGCAGTTCTGAGGAGTTCCTCATCTGTAATATCGCCAACAACTCCACGCGCCAAAACTGGCTCAAACTGATTGATGTGCTCGGCGTGGTCATCGATGGCAATGATATTCATATCTTGCTTGGCTAGAGTAGTAGGACACTACTCCCGAAAATCCCCAAACCTAAAATTCCAATCGTACGATCTGACATAGTTCTTCCTTTCTTATCCAATACTAATATCTGCTTTCATATACTGAATCAAATCTTTCTTATCAGGCTGGTAATCCGCTAGACTAACCAACAAGGTCAAGGGACCGATACGGTACAATAAACATGAGCACCATGACAATGCTGAGAGCTAGCTTGCCCAGTTCTGGCGTCAGATTTGCCGTTACCCCAACTGTCGCAAGAGCTGAAATGGTCTCAAACATGAGGTGAGATAAATCGCGGTGTTCCTTCTGCCGTAATTCCCAGCAACATCAAGCCCAACAAGAAGGTCATCAAAAAGATAATAAAGACACTAAAGGATTTTTTTGGACTGTGCGAGCCTCAATGGTTCTCTGCGCAACATTGGCATGAGGTAAGCCCAGCAATTCACTACGTGCAAAGACCAGTAAGACGAAGAAAGTCGTAATCTTGAGCCCCCCAGCCGTTCCTCCAGGCGCCCCACCCAAAAAAACATCTGTAGGATATAGATAAACAAGGTCACATAGTGAGCTTGGGTATAGTCAATAGAAGCAAAGCCAGCCGTTCTCATGCTGACGGTTTGGAAAAAGCTAACCAGCACTTTCTCTGGAACACTGAGATTGCCAATGGTTCCTGGATTGTGCCACTCCGTAAAGAGTGTGGATACTGTCCCAAACAGCAAAATTCCTGCAGTCAAGAAGAGGACCAACTTGGTGTGGAAACGCAGACGGCGTTTTTTCTTCTTGTCAAACTGGGTTGCCAAGTCAAACCAGACCATAAAGCCAAGACCACCTGTGATAATCAAGCCAGCAATGACCAGATTGATCAAGGGATCCGTCTGAAAAGCCACTAAACTGCTACTGCCGAAATTATCAAAACCAGCATTACAAAAGGCTGAAATAGCTAAAAAGATAGAGGTGAAAATGCCTCGTCCCCAGCCAAACTCAGGAATAAAACGGAAACTTAGTAGAAAGGCACCCAAACCCTCCACCAGAAAAGTCGTCAAAAAGATGGACCGCATAAAGGCCTTCAGCGAGCGAGTCTCCCCATAACTAAAGCTCTCCTGAATGGTTTCACGACTGCGAAGACTAAGCTTTTGCTTCCCCTGAATGTAAAAGACCCCGATAAAGGTCATGAGCCCCAGACCACCGATCTGTATCAAGAGCATACAAATCAACTGACCCCAGACATTATAGGTAGTAGCCACTGGTTGCGTAAAAAGGCCAGTCACACAGACCATAGACACCGTCGTAAAAAGATGGTCAAAATAAGTAGCCTGCGAACCACTTGCCTGAACAAAAGGTAAACTCAAAAGAAGAGAGCCTATAAAAATAACTCCAGCGAAACTCAGAAAAATCCGACGAGCTGGCGAAAGTCCGCCCAAGGCTCTTTCAATTTTTTTAACAAATAATTTGAATAACATACATCCATTGTACCATAAAAAGAAGGAGAGTAGCTATATCTGAGAAGTTATCTCAAGGCAGAGTTCCAAGGCCTTCTCGAAAGCTTCTGAACCCCAGTCACGACTGTCGTACTGGTCCAAGTCTGCTAAGGAATCAGCTGTGAACAACAACTCTCCCCAGAGAACCCCACGCAGCTGAGCTACTGCCGCAAGCGCAGAACACTCCATCTCCACAACAGCACAGCCTTCTTCCTTACGATAAGACACCTTTTCAGCCGTTTCTCGGTAAAAACCGTCTGTCGTCCAGGTCATGACTTCTTCATAAGGAATCCCTCTGGCTTCCAAAACCTGCTCAATGGCAGTAATAGCCTCTGGGTCGCATTTCCATATAACGAGAAGTCGCCACATAGTGATAACTAGCTCCTTCATCTCGCAGAGCCCGAACAGGTACTAGAAAGGCATTTTTCCTCTATATCAGCTAGGACACCACAGGTCCCAGTCGAGATAATCTGCTCCACACCATAGCCAATCAACCAATCCATAAACTGGGCTGCTGGAGCTGAACCGACAGGAGACTGAGCCAGACAAATCTCCTCGCCCTTGTAATTGATAACATAGACTGGATAGGACTTAGTAGCAGAAACAAATTCGCCAACACAGTCCGCCCCTACTTCCCTTGCATAGCGGTCAATCTCCTCACCTAAAAAAGCATAGACACACTTCTTGGGCAAGTGCAAGTCCAGCCCCTCGTGATTAGGCATGATGACCGCCTGAGGGTTGTCATCAAACTCTAAAATAGGAATCGCATGTTTCTGAATCATAACCTACCTCCTCTAATTTTGTACTATTGTATCAAAAGCAGACAGAGTGTCAAGTAGGGGGCTGATAAACTGAGGAGAAAAAAGCATCCCAGTTTGAACTGCACCCCAAAAGTTAAATTTTTTCTGTCTAACTTTTGGGGTGCAGTTCACTTTTTAACCAGCTTTTTTTACTTCACAACAAGCTCATAACGTGTCTTGCTTGTAAAGGTTTGACCGACTTTAAGGATGACTTGGTCTTTGAGGTCACTGTGAATAGCATCTGGTAAAGCCTGTGCTTCAAGGGCAATCCCATTGTGCTGTACCATTGGCTGACCTCCTATGATGACACTTTCATCCACAAAGTTTGCTGTGTAGACTACAAAGCAAGGGGCCTCTGTCTTGAAAAGCAGGAAGCGACCTGAATTTTGGTCATAAAGGAAACCAGCATTGTCATGACCTGCAGGAAGGGCAAATGGATGATCCAAACCAAATACCAGCTGGATTTGCTCATCATCCTCTGCAAAGATGTCTTTCAACAAGGCACCATTGTAGATGTGTTTGACCACATCACGAGTAGCATCTGGAGTTTTTGCAGGAACACCGTCGGGAGCGATTGGGTAAATCCCCTCAGTATTTAACTGGAAGACATGACGGTCAATCGTCTGCGTGAAATCACCAGACAAGTTGAAATAGCTGTGGTTGGTTGGATTGACCAGCGTATCCTGATCGGTTGTTACCTTGTAGCTGATTTCATAGGCACCAGTTTCTTCCAAGTGATAGCTGATCCAGATTTTGAGATTGCCAGGAAATCCTCCTGTTCCATCTGTACGCTCTGTGTAGAGGGTCAAACCATGGTCGCTCACTTCAACTAGTTCAAACAAGCTAGAATCCCAACCAGTTGAACCACTGTGATTACAGTTGCTAGCATTGTTGACTTCAAGGTCATAGGTCTTGCCATTGAGCTCAAATGTAGCGCCTGCAATACGACCCGCTACAGGACCTACACTTGCTCCATGCTTGGGACTATTGCCTACATAGCTATCAAAGTCATCAAATCCCAAGATTACATTGGCAAAATTTCCATCTTTATCAGGCGTGACATAGCGCAAGATGGTCGCACCATAAGTCATAACCTCAAGCTGGTAGCCACCGTCCGTCTCAAATTGATAGACCAAGACATCTTGTCCCTCAACATTTCCAAATACACGCTCTGTGTATGCTTTCATTCTGTTCTCCTTTTACTATTTCTCTCAAGCAAACAAACCATAGAAAGCGCCTTGACAATCTATGGTTTATCTGATAATTTACAAATTCTCTTTCAAGAATTCATAAACACTGTCTTACTTTGATATTCGTGGATGATAACACCTTGTACCACACGGTTTACGGTACCTGTAGGAGACGGTGTATCTGGTTTATTTTCTACCTTGAGTGAAGTCAATAGGGCAAAGAGTTGGGCATAAACGATGTAAGGGAAGACACGGTAAATATCATTCAAGACACCGCCACAACCAAGTGCCACTTCTTTGACATTTTCAAGACCAAAGGCTTGATCACTCAAAAGCACAACACGGCGAGCAATCTGATCACCAGCAACTTCACGAACCAAGTCCAAGTCGTACTTACGAGTGTAGTCTGTCGTTGTACCAAAGACCAAAACAACTGTATCTTCGTTGATAAGAGATTTTGGACCGTGACGGAACCCGACTGGGCTTTCATACATAGTCGCAACTTGACCAGCAGTCAGTTCCAAAATCTTGAGCTGAGCTTCATGAGCAAGTCCAAAGAAAGGACCCGCACCAAGGTAGATGACACGGTTAAAGTCTAAATCAACAAGCTCTTTGACATCTTCTGCATTGTCTAAAACTTTACGTGCAAGACTAGATACAACTTCAAAACGTTCAGCTTTCACAGCAAATTCTGTAGGATCAAAGACCAAGAGAGCTGTTAACATCATAGACGTAAAGCTTGATGTCATGGCAAATCCAGCGTCATTTGAAGCAGCTGGTTGCAAAAGCAAGAGATTGCGGTCATCCCCATGAGCTTGAAGAGCCAGTTTACCATCTGCTGCGCAAGTAATCGTCACTTGATAAAGCTCATCCACCAAGGCTTTGGCCAAATCAACAGTCGCCACACTTTCAGGCGAGTTCCCACTACGAGCAAAAGATACAAGGACAGTCGCCACATCTTTTTTCAAATAAGTTTCTGGATTGGCAACAATATCTGTGGTCGCAATGGCATTGAAATTCCATTTGCGTTCATCGTAGACTTCCTTAAAGTAAGGTACCAAGGTATCTCCCACATAAGCAGAAGTCCCAGCACCTGTCAAGATAACCTTGATATAGTCATGTTTATCAGCAATTCCTTGTAGAAAGGCTGCAATTTCTTCACGTTTTGCTTGATAAGATTCAAAAGCTTCTTTCCATACATCAGGCTGTTGGTAGATTTCACGTGTAGTGATTTCTGCACCCAATTCGAGTAAGTCTTCTTTTGTATAATGTAGCATTGAGTTCCTCTTTTTCTATCAAATATGGGAATGGGAGTAAGCCCCATTCCCATGTATATTCTATATAAAATGCTCTAACGATTTTCACGTTGTCACATCTTATTCATCTTCATCATCATCAAAACCAGCTAACAGGTCATTAACTTTCACAATGCTTTCTGCAGCACGGTTCTTATAGTCCGCATCTGCACCGGTAAGGCTCGCATTAATAAATTCAATCACCATTGGAAGATTCATCCCTGCGTAAAGGTCAATATCACGACCTTCCATAATCAAACGGCTTACCACGTTACATGGTGTTCCACCGAGAAGATCCGCAAAGACTAGGAAATCATCCAATCCTTCAATAGCAGCTTCAAATTTTGCAGTAAATTCTTCTGGGCTATCTTCTGGAAGAAGAGCTACTGTATAGATATTGTCTTGTGGCCCCATAATCATTTCAGTGCTACCTTTAAGTTCTTCACAGAAACGACCATGGCTCACCAAAATTAATGATTTAGTCATAAATTATGCGCCCATTCCAAGTACAAATTTACCAAAGGCAGAAAGAGCCAAAGCAAGTACGATAATAATACCGATAGCTTTAGTAGAGTTCATACCTTTCTTACCAAGCAACCAGAAGATAAAGGCAGTAAAGATTGCTGGAAGCAAACGTGGGAAGATTTGGTTCAAGATGTCTTGGAAGTCAATCATCTTTTCACCGATTGGCAATTTATAAGAAATTTCAAAGTTGATCATTGTTGCTACAAGAGCACCCATCATGAAGACACCAAGTACAGATGCAGCGTCAATCAAAGCTGTCAAAGTACTTTGCATGTTGTTAATAAGGTTAACCCCTTCTTTGTAGGCAAATTCCAACTGTTTCCAACGGAAGATGTCATAAGCAACTGCAACTGCAATCCAAAGGAAGATACCCCAAGGTTGCCCAGCGATAGCCATAGTTGCTGCGATAGAACCCATGATAGCAGGTACAAGTGAACCAAAGATCGTATCTCCAAGAGGAGCGAATGGTCCCATCAAACCTGTCTTGATACCGTTAACGGCATCTTTTGAACCTACACCATCTTTTTCTTCCATGGCAAGGTCAAAACCAGCGATAATGGTGTGGAAGAATGGTGAAGTATTGAAGAATTGAGTATGAACTTTCATCATTTCTTTCAATTCAGGAGTTCCATCCCCATACATTTTACGCAATTGAGGCAAGATCATGTAAAGGTAACCAGAAGCTTGCATACGTTCGTAGTTCCAACCCAATTGGAAAGTAAACAAGCTACGTTTGTTGATTTGATTAAAATCTTCTTTTGTAAGTTTGTAATTAGAATTCGTCATCTTCGATTTCCCCACTTTCTGATGGTGTAGAAGGTGCTGCTACAACTACTTTTTGGCTATTTTTGAAGTGAAGCACTGCAAGGAAGATACCTACGATAGAGATACCAATCATAGACAATCCTTTGAAGTTGTTCACAAAACCAATTTTTTCAGCAACATCTTTCGGTAGAGTACCTACGATACCAGCAACAGCGCCACCAAGACCTGTTACGTATGAGTAAAGAACAGTCAACATAGCTGTCAAACCAAATCCCATAGCAAGGTAGTGAAGGTTACGTTTAACTGGAAGGTAACGAAGCAAGATTGCAAATCCAAGACCTGGAAGCATACGTCCTGCAAGTGTCAAACCATCTGCAACCCATTGGTATTCTTTAACGAAGTCTACAACTGATTGTACGAAGGCACCACCAAAGGCAAGCGCGAAGAAGACTGGAAGGGCACGAGATAGAGCCCAAGGAATCGCACCAAGCAAGTAGTTGCGTTCAATACCTTTGTAGTCAAAGCGTTCGATTGCAGCATCCACACGGTGAGCGAAGAAAGTAGTTGTCATACGTCCAAGAACGTCGAAGTAAGTCAAGAGAGCTGCTACTGGCACAGCGATTGTTGTAATCGCAAGTGCTGTATCAATTCCTTGTGAAACAGAGAAAGCTGTCGCAAGAACCGCACCAGAAGTTGCGTCGATACGAGAAGCACCACCGAAGGTACCAACCCCAAGAACGAACAGTTGCAAGTTACCACCGATAAGCAGACCAGTAGTCACATCTCCCATGATTAAACCAGTAATGAAACCAGCAAATACAGGGGAACCTGCAGATGAAACGATCGTCAACTCATCACAGATTTGATAAGCTGAGTACAAAGTGAGAAGTAAAATTTGCCACCATTGTATCATAACAATGACCTCCTAAAAATTTTTTCCTATTTTTAATAAGCTCAAAAAGTCTGAAACTGGATCATTTGGAACCATTTGAGCAGTAAGTTTAACACCTTTTTTTCTGCCAGTTTGTGGAAGTCTTCCACATCCTTATCCACTACGTTGATAGAACGTGTGATGGCGCGAGTTTCTGGTGTTTGAGACATATTCCCAACATTGAGAGTTTCAAGTGGTACACCTGCTTCTACCAAACCAAGGAAACGGTCTGGTTTACGAGCAACGATAAAGAGACGTTGGCTATCGTATTTACCAGCAAGAATATTGGCTGCCGCTTTTTCAATTGGCAAAATACTCAATTTCACACCTGGTGGTGTCGCAAGTTTCAAACCACTCTTTTCAACGTCATTGTTGACAACTTCATCGTCCACAACCATAATACGTGAAACATTTAGTTTTCCAGCCCATAGATTGGCTACTTGTCCGTGGATCAAACGTCCATCGATACGGCATCCTACAATTGTCATAAATTTTCCCCCTTTATGTGTTTTAGTGTAGGTTTACGAGTTAAATGAATCTCTTCTTTATATTCACCTTCTGTTTCAAAGATAATGATGCGGTTGACACCTTCCTTGAGATAGCTATGCGGAATATAAAGCGAGAGTGTTGGGCCAACGTTCCAAAAACGTCCTAGATTCTGCCCATTGACAAAGGCAACTCCCTTACCAAACTCAGACAAGTCTAGGTAGGTATCTTTTGGCTCTTCGACTGTAAAGTCATAAGCGTAAAAGGCTGGTTGTCCTTCTGTCCATCCTTTTGAAAAATCAATTTTCTCAGGATTATCTAGTGGGAGTGGATAGTGTTTCCAGTTTAGTAAGAAATGCAAATCCTTACAAACCCCTGTCCGAATTCCCTTACGTTGCGTATCCGCTAAGAACTTGTGCCCATAGTTGACACGCCCCATATTTTCTACCAAGATATCCAATCTAGATAGCGCTTTCTTTTGACCTTGATAAAAAATATCTTCCCCAATCTCGGTTTGATATTGGGTTTCAACCCACTGACCATCGATATAAAGCTGAGCCCTATCCCGACCATCAATGATACGAAGTCTTTCTTCTTCTGCATCCCAGTTTGTTTCTGTTCGATAGAGTAGATAGCCATAACTTTGTCCCAACTCCTCCATCTTTTGAGGATAAAGGCTTTCTACTGGACTAGATAAGCTATCCAAGGTTTCAAACAAGGAAACTTTTTCAACTAGTGGAATAGCATTCACCTTCATACTTTCCTTATAGAGCGGTTCCAACTGCGGATACTCTGGAAAATGTGTTGCCATCATCTTCTTGACTGCCAAGTACTTAGCCGTTGGATTTCCTTCTTCATCCAGAAGGGCATCGTAATCATATGATGTGACTTGTGGCAAGTCCAAGGTCCCTCGAGCCGAGCAACCATTCATGAAGCCAAAGTTTGTACCACCATGGAACATGTAGAGATTGATGGAGCCTTGCTCCAATACCTCTCGAACTGCATCTGCCAATTCTTTTGGATCCCGTGTGATAATCGGTTCTTTCCAACGGTTGAACCAGCCGTCCCAGAACTCCATACACATGAGTGGCCATTTCTTGCCATGCTCATCAAAGAATTCCTGCATCTGTGAAAAGTTGTAAGGTGCCTTAGAACCAAAGTTCCCTGTTACAAAGAGGTCATCTTCAATTAAGGTTCCCGCTTTCAGAGTAGCTCTCCAAGGCCCATCTGATGTAAAGAGGGGACAGGTTACGCCACGATCTTCCATCAACTGCCGAATGGCTCTCAGATAAGCCTTATCTTCTCCATAAGAACCATACTCATTTTCAACCTGCATCATAAGGATATTGCCACCATTGTCCAATAAATGTGGAGCCAATCTTGGCAATAATTGATCATAGTAACGACCAACTGCCTCGATATATGCTGGGTCGGATGAGCGAATTCGCATATTCTTGGTTAAAAGCCAAGCTGGTAAGCCACCGAATTCCCACTCCGCACAGATAAATGGTGACGGACGTACAATAGCATAGAGACCTAAATCTTGTGCTGTTTGGAGAAATCTCTCCAAATCCAGAGCTCCTTCAAAGTTAAACTCACCCTCACGGGGTTCGTGTAGATTCCAAGCAACGTAAGTCTCTACCGTGTTAAAACCAAGAGCCTTCAAATTATAGAGCGAATGATACCAATCTTCTGGAGGAATCCTAAAATAATGAATGGCGCCGGACAAAATCTTGAACGGTTCCCCATCTAAATAGAAATCGTCCCTAATCTCAAATCGTGTCATTTTACTACCTTCTGACAATTAAAGTTCACGCTTTCATTTGTTGATATAGTAAATATATCTCAATATCCTGCATTTGTCAATAGGTTTTCACAATTTTTTTCATTTTTAACTAACTTTTACACAAAAAACTTATAAAAATCTCTAATTTATAACAATAGCATCCTTTAAAAACCATGTATAAAAATGTATGTTTTTCTATTAATTTCGATGTAAATTAACCTTATACCCTATTATTCTAATTTTTTTATTCAAAAGACTACTATTCTTTCCGTTTTTATGGTAAAATCTTTAACGGAAAAGGAAAATCGAGGTGAAAACATGGCAATTCCAAAGTATCAATATATTAAAGATGAGTTAAAGAACAAAATCATTTCTGGTCAATTTGCCAGTGGAGATAAATTCTACACTGAAGCTGAATTGATTGCAATGTATGATGTAAGTTCTATAACCGTTGTCCGCGCCTTAAACGATCTTGCCAAAGATGGCTATATTGTCCGTCAACAAGGAAAGGGTACATTCGTTTCACGCGCACGCAAACATAAACTCGTGGAGTTTTCAGATGTAGAAGTTTTTGAAACTAAAGATGATAAAGTTACTGTCCTTTCTATTGAGCGTGGTAATAAATTAAACTACTTAGAAAAACTTGGACTACGTGGTGACCAGTTCTACTACAAGATTGAACGCGTACGCGAAACGAATGGTGTTGTATACATCTACCACACATCTTACATTCCAGAACAATACATCAACGCAAATTATCCAAATCTTGAATATTATAGTTCTATCTATAACCGTTTCAAATCAGATTACCACATTCACATGAATGATGAACATTTTGAAGAAATCAATGAAATCACATTTCCAACTCCAGAACATGCGGCTTCGGCCCTCGGAGTCGATGAGCAATTCCCAACCGTTTTACAAACCAAGACTACTAGGCTAGAATCTACTGGCCAAGTTCTCGCATACAGCGAAACTTATAAACGAGCGGATTATTACAAAATCAAATTCATTTCATGTGACCGTGATCATTAAGATGAAAGCCTGAGCCTAAGTGCTTGGGCTTTTTCTATGTATTATAGCACGAAAAAACGACTATAAAAACGCTATTAATACTCAATGAAAATCAAAGAGCAAACTAGGAAACTAGTCGCAGGCTGTACTTGAGTACGGCAAGGCGACGTTGACGTGGTTTGAATTTGATTTTCGAAGAGTATAAATATATTTATTTGTAGCAATTGTACTAAAAATAAGTTAAAAATTACTGATTTTTCCTTGATTTTACCTCCCCATATAAATTGTTATTTCCAAAATTTTATGATTTACTCCGTTTATTATAATTATTATATAAACTTACTTGACTTTTTACTATATAGATAATAAAATTAAATTAGTTTTATGTAAACGTTATCAAAATAGTTGTATCAAGGAGATTTTATCATGAAACTAGACAAGAAACAGCGTTTCTCAATCCGCAAGTATGCGGTCGGAGTAGCTTCTGTACTGATAGGCTTTACCTTCAGTGCTCAAGTCGTATCTGCAGATGGACTAACATCAGTACCAAAAGCTCCTGAAACTTTACAAGCTGTGCCGGATAGCCCACAGATATCAGAAGCACCAATTCAAGATAAAGAAGAAAAACTTGCAGAACAAGCTAATAAAACTATAAAAGAGGAAGTTAAAACTGAAAAAGATACTGTTAACACAGTTGTTCCAAAAACAGACAATGTGGTAGCACCGGTAGTAACAGAACATACCAGCCCAGCCCCTACTACGGAAGTAGAGAGCACAACTCAAGTGAAAAAAAGCGTAGAGAGTGCTAATACTGAAAAGAAAAACGAGCCTGCTACTCCTGCTGTACTCGCACCGACTACTGAACGTGCCACTCAAACTAATGAAAAGCTAGCGAAAAAGAAAATTGTTTCTATTGATGCTGGACGTAAATATTTCTCACCAGAACAACTCAAGGAAATCATTGACAAAGCGAAACATTATGGCTACACTGATTTACACCTATTAGTTGGAAATGATGGGCTCCGCTTCATGTTGGACGATATGAGCATCACAGCTAACGGCAAGACCTATGCGAGTGACGATGTCAAACGTGCCATTGAAAAAGGTACAAATGATTATTACAACGATCCAAACGGCAATCACTTAACAGAAAGTCAAATGACAGACCTGATTAACTATGCCAAAGATAAAGGTATCGGTCTCATCCCAACAGTAAATAGTCCTGGTCACATGGATGCTATTCTCAATGCCATGAAAGAATTGGGAATCCAAAACCCTAACTTTAGCTATTTCGGGAAGGAATCAGCTCGTACTGTAGACCTTGACAACGAACAAGCGGTCGCTTTTACAAAAGCCCTTATCGACAAGTATGCTGCTTATTTCGCGAAAAAGACTGAAATCTTCAACATCGGACTTGATGAATATGCCAATGATGCAACAAACGCCAAAGGTTGGACTGTCCTTCAAACAAAAGGAAAATATAGTAAATTCATCACTTACGCTAATGATCTTGCTCACATCGTCAAGTCGCACGGCCTTAAACCAATGGCCTTCAATGATGGTATTTACTACAATAGTGATACTAGTTTCGGAACTTTTGACAAAGATATCATCGTTTCAATGTGGACTGGTGGTTGGGGAGGTTACGACGTCGCTTCTTCTAAACTTCTAGTAGAAAAAGGTCACCAAATCCTAAACACTAACGATGCTTGGTACTATGTTCTTGGGCGAAATGCAGATGGCCAAGGTTGGTACAACCTTGATCAAGGATTAAACGGTATCAAGAACACTCCAATCACTTCGGTACCAAAATCCGACGGAGCAACTATTCCATTCATCGGTGGTATGGTAGCTGCTTTGGGCTGACACTCCATCTGCACGTTATTCACCATCACGCCTCTTCAAACTCATGCGTCAATTCGCAAATTCTAATGCTGAATACTTTGCAGCTGATTATGAGTCTGCAAATCAAGCACTTAACGAGGTAGCAAAAGACCTTAACCGTTATACTGCAGAAAGTGTCGCAGCAGTTAATGAAGCGGCAAAAGCTATCCGTTCGCTTGATAGTAACCTCAGCCGTGCCCAACAAGACACGATCGACCAAGCAATCGCAAAACTTCAAGAAGCAGTCAGCAATTTAACCTTCACACCAGAAGCTCAAAAAGAAGAAGATGCTAAACGTGAGGTTGAAAAACTTGCTAAAAACAAGGTGATTTCAATCGATGCTGGACGCAAATACTTTACTCTTGACCAACTCAAACGCATCGCAGATAAGGCTAGCGAGCTCGGATATTCTGATGTCCATCTCCTTCTAGGAAATGACGGACTTCGCTTCCTACTCGATGATATGACCATCACTGCCAACGGAAAAACCTATGCAAGTGATGATGTCAAAAATGCCATCATCCAAGGAACAAAAGCTTACTACGACGATCCAAACGGTACTGCACTTACACAGGCAGAAGTGGCAGAATTAATTGAATACGCTAAATCTAAGGGTATCGGTCTCATCCCAGCTATCAACAGCCCAGGTCACATGGATGCTATGCTGGTTGCCATGGAAAAATTGGGTATTAAAAATCCTCAAGCCCACTTTGATAAAGTTTCAAAAACAACTATGGACTTGAAAAACGAAGAAGCGATGAACTTTGTAAAAGCCCTCATCGGTAAATACATGGACTTCTTTGCAGGAAAAACAAAGATTTTCAACTTTGGTACTGACGAATATGCCAACGATGCGACTAGTGCCCAAGGCTGGTACTACCTCAAATGGTATCAACTCTATGGCAAGTTTGCCGAATATGCCAACACCCTCGCAGCTATGGCCAAAGAAAGAGGGCTTCAACCAATGGCCTTCAACGATGGCTTCTACTATGAGGACAAGGACGATGTTCAGTTTGACAAAGAGGTCTTGATTTCTTACTGGTCTAAAGGCTGGTGGGGATATAACCTGGCATCACCTCAATACCTAGCAAGCAAGGGTTATAAGTTCTTGAATACCAACGGAGACTGGTATTATGTTCTAGGCAATCACAAACAAGATGAAGCTTATCCTCTTTCAAAGGCAATTGAAAATTCTGGAAAAGTTCCATTCAATCAACTAGCTTCTACCAAATATCCTGAAGTAGACCTTCCAACAGTCGGAAGTATGCTTGCTATCTGGGCAGATAGACCAAGCGCTGAGTACAAGGAGGAAGAAATCTTTGAACTTATGACTGCCTTTGCAGACCACAACAAAGACTACTTTCGTGCTAATTATAATGCTCTCCGCGAAGAAATCGCGCAAATTCCTGAAAACTTAGAAGGATACAGCAAGGAAAGCTTGGATGCCCTAAGTGCGGCTAAACAGCTCTAAATTACAACCTCAATCGTAATAAACAAGCTGAACTTGACACACTTGTAGCCAAACTAAAAGCCGCTCGCTTAGGTCTCAAACCAGCTGCAACTCACTTAGGAAGCCTGGATGAAAATGAAGTGGCTGCCAATGTTGAAACCAGACCAGAACTCATCACAAGAACTGAAGAAATCCCATTTGAAGTTATCAAGAAAGAAAATCCTAACCTCCCAGTTGGTCAGGAAAACATTATTACAGCAGGAGTCAAAGGTGAACGAACTCATTACATCTCTGTCCTTACTGAAAATGGAAAAACAACAGAAACAGTCCTTGATAGCCAGGTAACCAAAGAAGCTGTTAACCAAGTTGTCGAAGTCAGAACTCTAGTAACACATGTAGGCGATGAAAACGAACAAGCCGCTATTGCTGAAGACAAACCAAAACTAGAAATCCCAAGGCAACCAACCAGAGCAAAAGCAGAAGAACAACAACTCCCTGCAACAGGAAGTCAAGACTCTGCAGGCTTGGTCGCAGCAGGACTCATGGCCACACTAGCAGCCTATGGACTCACTAAAAGAAAAGAAGACTAAGCCTTTTAGATACAAAAATAAACAGCGAAATTAAAGCTCGCTGTTTATTTTTTAATTAATCACCAAGTCCAAGACGTTCAAAGATATCGTCCACTCGTTTAGTGTAATAAAGAGGGTTGAAGATCTCATCGATTTCTTCTTGTGTGAGGCGTGATGTCACCTCTGGATCTGCCTCAAGAAGTGGTTTAAAGTCCACTTGATTATCCCACGAGTAGGCTGTTTTTGGTTGCACTAGGTCATAGGCTTGCTCACGAGTCATACCCTTTTCAATCAAGGTCAACATGGCACGTTGGCTGAAAATGAGACCGAAAGTTGAGTGCATGTTGCGGATCATGTTTTCTGGGAAGACTGTCAAGTTCTTGACGATATTTCCAAAACGGTTAAGCATGTAATCAATCAAGATGGTTGTATCTGGTGTGATGATACGCTCAGCTGATGAGTGTGAAATGTCACGTTCATGCCAAAGAGCGACGTTCTCATAGGCTGTAAGCATGTGACCACGGATAACACGCGCAAGACCAGTCATGTTTTCAGAACCGATTGGGTTGCGTTTGTGAGGCATGGCTGAAGACCCTTTTTGACCTTTAGCAAAGAACTCTTCTACTTCACGTTGTTCAGATTTTTGCAAGCCACGAATCTCAGTCGCCATACGTTCGATTGAAGTCGCGATACTAGCAAGGACTGCAAAATACTCAGCGTGAAGGTCGCGAGGAAGCACTTGTGTAGAGATTTCTTGAGCACGGATACCAAGCTTGTCGCAGACGTATTGCTCCACAAATGGTGGGATATTTGCAAAGTTACCAACCGCACCAGAAATCTTACCAGCTTCCACACCAGCAGCCGCATGCTCGAAACGCTTGATATTGCGCTTCATTTCGCTGTACCACGTCGCCAATTTAAGACCAAAAGTTGTCGGCTCAGCGTGCACACCGTGGGTACGACCCATCATGATGGTGAACTTGTGCTCCTTAGCCTTGTCAGCGATGATGTTGGTGAAGTTTTCAAGGTCACGACGAATGATGTCGTTGGCCTGCTTATAAAGGTAACCGTAGGCCGTATCCACCACGTCGGTAGAAGTCAAACCATAGTGAACCCACTTGCGCTCTTCACCAAGAGTCTCAGAAATCGCACGTGTGAAGGCAACCACATCGTGACGAGTCTCCTGCTCAATCTCCAAAATACGGTCGATGTCAAAGTCCGCTTTTTCGCGAATCAAAGCCACATCTTCCTTAGGGATTTCCCCCAACTCAGCCCATGCCTCGTCAGCCAAGATTTCCACCTCAAGCCAAGCACGGTATTTATTTTCTTCACTCCAAATATTCGCCATCTCAGGGCGAGAGTAACGGTTGATCATTGTTTTATCTCCTTAATAATTTTTTTTGTATAATCTCAGCATTCTTCGTATCCTCTAATTCCACATAGGCTTGTCTCAACATCTCTAAATCTTGAATGTCTAGGTATATAAATACCCTCCGAAAAGCATCAATTGATTCTTTATATTTATCAGAATGCAATAATATATTAGCGTATTCTATATATATTTGAGGTATTACAATCTCCTGATTAGGAATTTCCACTATCTCTTTTACTTTTTTATATAGAGCATCCATATCATTCAGCCACGATTCATCAAATTCCATAAAGTATTTATAAGATTCTACTATATGCTTGTAACTCTTAAAATCTCTCTTAGAATATACATTATATACTTCCAAAAATTCTTCTTCTAATTTTAGTCTACTTCGTATAATTAACTGTCTTACAATTTCTTCTTCCTCTAATTCGACTTTTTCAATATATTGCACTGGAATCAAATTAGATATTAACTGAGAGTTTTTTATATCATCGTGATCATTATAATAAAGTATACTTTTAGAAACAATAAGATCCTTCGCCTCCTTTGATAGAGAAATAATTCTATCCAGAGCAAAAAAAATATTAAATAACAAAAGAGGTATCTTTAAGACATCAGACTCTGTTTTAAAATTTGCAATTACCAATGCAATAAAGAAAATTAGATAAACAATAGATTTTTTGAAGAGTTGCACTTCGCTACTAGAACTACCTTGATACATCCACATTATTAATGTCAAAGCCCCAAATAATGCTCCACCTAACAAGTCATTTAAAGGAATAATATGCTGGATTGCGTAGGAATAAAATACAGAACCAATTAATATAGCTATCATCGCAACTAATTGATAGCTCTTTTTTTTTATCTGTTTTTTATTATATAAGTTTATTATTTCTTCAAGATAATTCAAATTTTGTATTATTCTATAATAACCTAATCCCCCAATAGGATAAAAGAATTGCATAGGTATAAAAAGACCTATTAATAAAAGTGCAAAAAAATGCAATTTATAAAACAATATAAGGAAAATTGATAATACTACTAAAACAATTAACTTTATAATAAAAATATGTTTTGATTTGTAAAAAATATAGAAAGCTATTGTTATTAATATAATCAGTAATATCAGTGGAACAATATACCCTAAAGCATCATCAATTGTCCCAACAATATATATCAATGACGTTCCGGATAAAAAAGTAGCTACAATAAATAAAATTGAAAGGATGTCTCGCTGTCTATTGTCTTTGGAAGCTTGACTTATTATCGGTAGTACATATGTATTTATAAATTTTAGATTATTCACGAATCCTCCCCAAAAACTCCTCAACCTCATCCGGTACATCACTAAACAAAGTCACATGTCCCATCTTGCGGTTGTGCTTTGCTTCTATTTTACCATACAGGTGGAGGTGGGCGCTTGGATTTTCTGTCACATATTTTTCAGCAGCTTCGACATGCTGGCCGAGGACATTGAGCATGGCAGCTGGGGCATGCAGTTTGATGGCTGGTAATGGTGCTCCCAGAACTCCTAGAATATGCGTGTCAAATTGTGAAAAGTCACAGGCTTCAATGGAATAGTGGCCAGAGTTGTGTGGACGTGGCGCGATTTCATTGACAATAATATCATCAGCCGTCGCAAACATTTCCACACAAAGGGTTCCAGATAAGTTAAGTTGTTCGGCGATTCGTACTGCCATAGCTTTAGCCTTGTCAGCTAGACTCTCAGAAATGCGGGCTGGCACAATGGTCTTAGACAGAATGTTGTTTCGGTGGATATTTTCCTGAACTGGAAAAACTGTCACGTCCTTGCCATTTCCCGACACGATGACGGAAATTTCGAGGTCAAAATTGACAAATTCTTCCAAGACACAGTCTGCAGAATCAGCCAGCGCATAGGCTTCTTCCAAATCTGCTTCTGAGCGAATAACCTTTTGTCCATGCCCATCGTAGCCACCAGTCGCGGTCTTAAGGACATGGTTTTTGGATAGGTCAATCTCCGCCAAGTCTTGGCTAGAAGTCACAACCTTGTAAGGTGCCACAGTGACTTGAGCCTTGTTTGAGAGAAAGTCCTTTTCAAAAATGCGATTTTGGGAAATACGGAGCAGGTCCGTCCCTTGAGGGAGTTGTCCATCCTTGATGACAGCATCCAAACCGTCAGCATCGACATTTTCAAACTCATAGGTGAGGACATCGCAACGCTCTGCCAACTGACGGAGGGCATCCACATCATTATAAGGAGCCACGATAATTTCCGCTACGCGAGAGGCTGGGCAATCAGCCGCAGGATCCAGCGCGATAACCTTGTGGCCCATGTAGATAGCAGAAATGCCCATCATTTGACCCAGCTGGCTGCCGCCGATAATTCCGATTGTTTTAGATGAGCTCATTTGACGACTCCTCTGCAATTTTTCCTTGTTCTTCTGCAAAATCTGCCAAAGCTGTCGCGATAGCCTGATCCTCTACTGACAGGAGACGGAGGGCAAAGAGGGCTGCGTTGGTCGCCCCTGCTTCACCGATAGCCATAGTTGCGACTGGTACTCCACCCGGCATCTGTACGATAGAGTAGAGCGAGTCCACGCCACTAAGGGCACGAGACTTGACGGGCACACCAATGACTGGAAGGGTTGTTTGGCTGCTACCATGCCTGGTAAGTGAGCAGCGCCACCCGCACCTGCAATGATAACCTTGATGCCACGGCTACGTGCTTCTTCCGCATGTTTGAACATGAGGTCTGGTGTACGGTGGGCAGAGACAACTTTCTTTTCGTAGACTACACCGAAGTTATCGAGGACTTCTGCTGTTTTTTGCATGGTTGCCCAGTCGGATTTGGAGCCCATGATGATGGAAATAATTGGTTCAGTCATAATTTTCCTTTTCTTTCTTTTTTCAATCAACTTAAGTTGTGAGGGACGGCAGCAGCCACCAAAGGCGTCTCATGCCTAAATTGGAATCCCAAGGTCTTCCAATTTCCCTGAAACAACGGCGGTGATTGTTCTATATTAGCTTGCTAACGCTCGCAATGTTATGCGCCCATTAACGTATTATGTGAATTTTTTCTTTTTTGATACTGGTCTTAGGTGGTGGGGACGGAAGCAAACCTTCGGTTTCATTTCTGCAATTTGAGCCTAAGGTCTCAAATTTTCCCCGACCAGAACAGATACTGTTCTGGTCTTTTCACCACGGCGACCATTATCGTGTTTGGCGACTGCGTCGCTTTGTCTTATATCTTTATCGAATAGCCTTACTTCCGATATCGGTTCGATAAAAGAGCCCTTCTGTTTTTTGTTGACCGAGTTCTTGGTAGATAGTACTTTGAGCTTCTTTGACAGTGCCTGCTGTGGTGACAAGCATATAAACACGTCCACCGTTTGAAAGAAGGTCTTGCTCATTTTCAGCGAATTTAGCCCCTGCATAGTAGGTGATGATGTCGCCATCGGTTTTTGTTGGCAACTTGACACCTTTTTCATAGTCTAGCGGATAACCGTTGGATGCGACAACTACACCCAGAGTCACCCCCTTGTCCGTCCATGTGATGTTTGGCTCCTTGCCATCGAGGATATCCGTAATATTTTGTGCAAAATCAGATGTTAAACGAGGCAAGATAATTTGCGTTTCAGGATCTCCAAAACGAGCGTTGAACTCGATAACCTTAGGGCCGTCAGCTGTCAAGATAAGACCTGCGTAAAGGACACCCAGATAAGGGCGACTTTCTTTAATCATCCCTTCAAGGACTGGCTTGACAATAGTCTCCACTGCCGTGTCAACTACATTCTGTGCCAAGTGTGGAACTGGTGCATATGCCCCCATACCTCCCGTGTTGGGCCCCTTGTCACCATCATAGGCACGTTTGTGATCCTGAGCTGTTGGCATGATGTAGAACTTATCACCATTGACAAAGGCAAAGAGTGAAAATTCCTCTCCTTCAAGGAATTCCTCGATGACCACACGCGCACCTGAGTCACCAAATTTATTGTCCAAAAGCATCTCGTGAGCGGCTTCGACTGCTTGCTCGACTGTCTCAGCAACGACGACACCCTTCCCAAGAGCCAAACCGTCTGCCTTGACCACGATAGGTGCCCCCTGCTTTTCGATATAGGCCTTGGCTTCCTCGAAATCTGAAAATGTACCATAGGCTGCTGTCGGAACGCCGTATTTGACCATGATTTCCTTGGCAAAATCCTTAGACCACTCAAGTTCAGCCGCAGCCTTAGTCGGACCAAAAGCTTTGAGTCCTGCCGCATTGAAATCATCCACAATCCCAGCTGCAAGGGCGTCATCTGGACCGATAAAGGTCCAAGCAATATCGTTGGCCTTTGCAAACTCAATCAATTTAGAATGTTCGGAAATAGAGATATTTACCAATTCCAAACCATCCAGAGCCATCCCATCATTCCCAGGAGCTACAAATACTTTTTCAACGTCTTTTGACTCAAGCAACTTCTTAGCAATCGCATGTTCACGACCACCTGAACCAACAACTAACAGCTTCATCTTACAACCTCTTTTGCGAATTATTTAATAATATTATACCATAAACGTTCGTTTTAATCTTGTTTCACTTAGTGCTTTAAGCTAAAAAAAGGAAAGAAACTGTTTTCTTCCCTTTAGCGTTCTTAATGTCTAAAATGTCTCACGCCTGTGAAGACCATAGTCAAGCCGTATTTATCCGCAGCTTCGATGGATTCTTGGTCACGGACGGACCCACCTGGCTGGATGATGGCCCTGATCCCTGCTTTGGCGATTTCTTCCACGTTATCGGCAAATGGGAAGAAGGCATCCGAAGCAAGGACTGCGCCGTCCAGACGGTCTTTGGCTTGGTCAATGGCAATACGAACAGAGGTACACGGTTAGTCTGACCTGGACCAACACCCAGTGTCATGTGGTCGTTGGTCACGATGATACCGTTTGATTTGACGTATTTAATAGCTTTCCAAGCAAACTCAAGAGCTGTCGCTTCTGTCTCAGTTGGTTGGCGTTTGGTCACCACTTGCCAATCGGCTGGGCTTTCTTTCACCACATCTTGGTTTTTGCACTAGAAGTCCACCTACTACACCTGTATATTCTGCTTCCACTTGACTTGCTTCTTGAGCGTCAAATGGCAAGACAAGAATCCGCAAGTTTTTTTCTCTTTTTATTGGTCAAAATAGCTAGCGCCTCAGCCGTATAGCTTGGTGCGATGATGATTTCAAGGAAAACGCCGTGCATCTTCTCAGCTGTCGCAGACATCCACCTCACGGTTAAGAACAACGATACCACCAAAGATAGACACTGGGTCAGACTCATAAGCGTAGTCCCAAGCAGTTTCGATGTCATCAGCTTGACCGATACCGCACGGGTTCATGTGTTTCAAAGCCACAACGGTTGGATGGTCTTTGAAATCACGGATAATACGGATAGCTGCATCCGCATCGCGGATATTGTTGAAGGACAATTCCTTACCGTTGAGCTGTTTCGCTGAAGCAATCGAGTAGTCAGTCGGCAAAGCTTTTTGGTAGAAGTCCGCATCCTGCTGAGGATTTTCCCCGTAACGCATAGCTTGCTTGAGGTCATAGGTCAAAGTGAGCTTTTCTGGTTTTGATTCACCCACTTGCGCTGTGAAGTATTCCGCAATCAAGGCGTCATAAGCCGCTGTGTGACGGAAAACCTTGGCTGCCAAACGTTGACGAGTTTCATAAGTTGTTTCACCATTGGCTGCCAATTCGTCCAAAACCACAGCATAGTCAGCAGGGTCTACCACAACCGTCACGCTGGCGTGGTTTTTAGCTGCTGAACGAAGCATAGATGGCCCACCGATATCGATGTTTTCAACTGCGTCAGCGTACGTCACATCTGGTTTGAGAATCGTTTCCTTGAAAGGATAAAGATTGACCACTACAAGGTCGATAAGCTCGATCTTATTGTCCTTAGCCGCTTGAAGGTGGCTATCCAAGTCACGACGAGCGAGGAGCCCACCATGGATATTTGGGTGAAGGGTCTTGACACGGCCATCCATCATTTCTGGGAAGCCCGTCACATCATCGATGGCAATGGTCTCCACACCAGCATTATCAAGGGTAACCTTTGTCCCACCTGTCGAGATAATCTCCCAACCAAGTTTTTTAAGTTCTTGGGCAAATTCAACAATGCCCACTTTGTCTGAGACGCTGATTAAGGCTTTTTTCGTCATTCTATTCCTCTTTCTTTAGTTCTAAGCGCATAGCGACTTCGTTATTTTCTTCTATAAATCCTGTTTCCTGAAAACCCAGACTAGTCAGCAGGTGCTTCATTTTTTCATTTCCAACCACATAATCTGCAACAATATGAGTGCAAGCTCTATCCATCCGAGCCTCTTTGATTAGGACTTCCAAGGCTTTTCGACCATAACCTCTTCCTTGGTACTGCTGACCAATCATTATCCGCCAAATAAAGTATTCCGCTTCATCCTCGTCTATTTCCAGCAGGAGAAAGCCAACCACTTGCTTATCCCAATAGATTGCCCTCGGAAATACATCTTCATTTTTCCGGTAGAGCCATGCGTCAGCTAAAGAGCGTACATTTGGAGCCACGAAACGTGCTCGTTCATCAGCTTCAGATATTTTCAAATCCAGCACTGCCTGAAAACTGCTCTCATTTACTAATTTCATCTCAATCATTTTTTCTCCTAGCAAGATTGCGCAATCAAAACTTGACTTACTTCTTACCTTCTCTCTACTCCCAAACTATCCAGCACCTCTGGATATAACTTGTACTCTGCCTCATGGATGCGTTCTTCAAAGCTGGCTATGGTATCATCAGCTAACCGTGGCACACGGACTTGTTTGATAATCTTACCAGTGTCCACACCAGAATCTACCCAGTGAATGGTCACACCAGACTGATCCACATCAGCATTCCAAGCATCCTCAATCCCATGAGCTCCTGGAAATTCTGGCAAGTAGGCTGGATGAATGTTGATAATCCTGCCTTCATAAGCTGCCAGTAAAGTAGGCCCAACAATTTTCATGTAGCCTGCTAGACAAACCAAGGCAATCTGGTGTTCTTCCAGGAGTTTGACAAGGGCTGCTTCGTAGTCTGCCTTACTCTCAAACTCCTTGAGTTCAAAAGCATAGGACAGAACGCCGAGCTTGTCTGCACGCTCAAGCACATAGGCATCACGATGGTCTGAAAAGACAAATTCTACTGGAAATTGTTCGGCAATCACCTGAAAATTTGAGCCATTACCAGAGGCAAAAACCGCTATTTTTTTCATTTGATGATGACACTTTCGTTTTCTTTTTTGACGATGCGACCAATTTCATAGACTGGTTCATCCAACAATTCCTTGACACGACTTACATTTTCAGGGCTAACTGCAAACATAAGCCCCACACCCATATTGAAGATTTCAAACATTTCTTCGTGTTTGATCTGACCGTATTTTTCAAGGGCTTTGAAAATCGGTAAAACTGGAACCTTGTCTTCCTCAATCTCAGCAGCCAAGTCAGCTGCAAACATACGAGGGACATTTTCGATAAAGCCACCACCAGTGATGTGGGCAATGCCGTTGACTAACTCTTCCTTGATGAGTGGCAAAACAGCCTTGACATAGATACGAGTCGGCTCAAGAAGAACTTCCTTAAGTTGCTTGCCTTCCAATTCTGGCAAGATTTCCTCACCTGTGTAATCCGCAAAGACACGACGGACGAGAGAGTAACCATTGGAATGAATCCCACTTGAAGCAAGTCCAAGAAGAACATCTCCCTCTGCCACTTTTGAACCGTCAATGATTTGAGATTTTTCAGCCACACCGACCGCAAAACCAGCCAAGTCATAGTCATCTTCGCCGTACATGCCCGGCATTTCAGCAGTTTCCCCACCGATGAGGGCAGCTCCAGCCTGCACACAACCTTCTGCCACACCAGCGACAACTTGTTCTAGCTTAGCTGGTTCATTCTTCCTGTCGCTACGTAGTCAAGGAAATAGAGGGGCTCCGCACCTGCAGCAATGATATCATTGACACACATGGCCACACAGTCCTGACCGATGGTATCGTGCTTGTCGTACTTGATAGCAAGCATGAGCTTGGTTCCGACACCATCAGTCCCTGAAATCAAGACGGGTTCTTTAACCCCAGTCTTTGAAAGGTCAAACATACCACCAAAGCCACCCAGAGCTCCCATGACACCTGCACGCTCCGTACGAGCCACGTGCTTTTTGATCCGTTCAACAACTTCATAACCCGCTTCAACATCCACACCAGATTGAGCGTATGCATTTTTATTTGCCATTTTATTTTTCCTTTTCTTTAATGGAGAATCTGTCATCTATTTGTAAAAACTGGTCTTTTCTTCCAAACTTCGACGATAGTCTTCTTCGTAGTCGTAGAGAGGCGTTGGGTAATCACCGTCAAAGTAAGCGACACAGAGACCACCATTTGGCGCATCTGTTTCAATACCAATCGAATCAATCAAACCTTCAACAGAGAGGTAAGTCAGACTGTCCGCTCCAATGATTTGACGAGTTTCTTCGACCGTATGATTGGCTGCAATCAGCTCCTGACGGGTCTGGATATCAATCCCGTAGAAGCATGGATAAGCTAGCGCTGGACTACCAATGGCAACGTGAACCTCAGTCGCACCCGCTTCTTTCAAGAGCTGAACGATACGACGAGAGGTTGTCCCACGAACGATAGAGTCATCAATCATAACCACACGCTTGCCTTTAACAACACCAGAAACAGCAGAGAGTTTCATCCGCACCCCTTGCTCCCGCAATTCTTGAGTCGGTTGGATAAAGGTACGTTGGGTGTATTGGTTCTTGATAAGACCCATTTCATTTGGCAAACCAGATTCTTCCGCAAATCCCATAGCTGCGCTAAGTGAGGAATTTGGCACACCGACTACAATGTCTGCCTCATGCTTGAATTCACGCGCTAGTTGAGCCCCCATTCTCTTACGTGCCGTATGAACATTGACACCGTGGATATTAGAATCAGGGCGAGCAAAATAAATATACTCCATAGAACAGATTGCTAACTGAGTATCGTCTGTATAGCTATCATACTGGATTCCCTTGTCATCAATGATCACAATCTCACCTGGCTTCAAATCGCGAATCCATTCTGCACCAATGACTTCAAAAGCGCAAGTTTCAGAGGAAACAACCACCGCTCCGTTGGTACATTTTTCCCGATAGAAAGAGGACGAAAACCATTTGGGTCAAGAGCGACAATCAACTTGTCCTCAAACAACAGGATATAAGCAAAGCCACCTTTGACAAGGCTGAGTGCTTCCTTGATTTTGCCCATCAAGTTCGGATTATGGGTCGCGACGAATGAGATGAGCCAAGATTTCCGAGTCCGAAGTCGCGCTGAAAATCGCTCCTCTATCTTCCAATTCTTTCTTGAGAGAGGTCGCATTAGTCAAGTTTCCATTATGAGCCAAACCAAACTGCATATCGTGAAAACGGAAGAGGAAGGGCTGGATGTTATCTACAGAAGCTTCGCCAGCAGTCGCATAACGCACGTGACCAATCGCACCAGTTCCTGTCAATTTATCCAAATTAGCAGGATTTCTGAAGACTTCTGATAAAAGCCCCATATCGCGATGGCGCTTCAATTGTCCCTGATCATTGGAGAGGGATTCCTGCCCCCTCCTGACCACGGTGCTGAAGACTGTGGAGACCAAAATAGGTCAATTTAGCAGCATCTGGATGGCCCCAGATACCGAAAACACCACATTCTTCATTAAGAGATTTTACTTCGTATGTCATTTTTTATACCTAATTTTCATTTGCAATCATCAAGAGCTAAATCTACATGACTTTTACATTACTAATGCTATCTATTAGAAAATCTGCAAGTCTTATTTTCCAGTGAAATATTTAACCGCTGATGCGAACAGATACTGGTCTTTATTTCCTGGGATATTTTGGAAAAGACCTTCCTCATAACGTTCTGAGTGGCCCATCTTACCAATGATTTGGCCGTTCTTGCTGGTAATTCCTTCGATGGCATGGACAGAACCATTCGGATTGTACTTAGAATCCATACTTGGTTTGCCGTTAAAGTCAACATATTGGCTGAAAATTTGTCCATTGTCACGGAGCTCTGCAAATTCCTCAGCTGTCACGACAAACTTCCCTTCACCGTGCGAAACAGGAATAGCATGAATCTCACCAACTTCCACTCCAGCAAGCCATGGTGAGTTAGTATTGGCAATGCGAGTTTCCACCATCTTGGCCACGTGTTGGTTGGCATCATTGTAGAAGAGGGTTGGGCTAGTACTGCTGGCATCCTCGAAGTTTCCGTATGGAAGAAGACCTGATTTGACGAGGGCTTGGAATCCATTACAGATACCGATAATCAATCCACCACGGGCGATAAAGCTATCAATAGCTACACGCACTTTCATTGAGCAGGATGTTGACGATAAACTTGGCTGAACCATCTGGCTCATCCGCAGCTGAGAATCCACCTGCAAAGAAGAGAATGTTAGCCTTGCCGATGTTGTCAACCATGGTTTCAACTGACTTGACAATGGCTTCTTCATTCAAGGTCACAAATGGCACCAAGTTGACCTCTGCACCTTCTTTCTCAAATGCCTTAGCTGAGTCATATTCTGAGTTGGTTCCTGGAAAGACTGGGATGTAAACCACAGGTTTTTCAACCTTTTCTTTGGCTTTAATCACAACATCTGATGCCACAGCTGGTACTTCAGCCAGTTCTTTCGCTTGAGTAAATTCTGTTGGGTAAACTTCTTCCAGTTTTCCTTGGAAGGCACTGTCAAGTTTCTGTCCATCTAGATTCACACCATTGACAGTTAGTGTAAAGTCTGCTTTTGTTTGTCCAATCTTCTCTACTCCAGCAATTTCTTCAGGCGATGTGAAGACAAATCCGCCCAATTGTGCTGTCAAAGCAGTTTCAAGTTCAGGCAAGATTACCTCGGCACCAATATGATTGCCAAAAGTAGCAAGAGCCAAACTTTCAACCACACCACCGTATTTAACAGCTGACGCAGATGTCACTTTGTAGCCAGCTTGGATGTCTTCAAACTGGGCAAAATTTTTCTTAATCAAATCAAAATCAATCTCTGTTGAAAGGGCTTGACCCAGGATGTAGTAGATGTTTTCACCAGCATTCTTGAACTCTGGCGAAAGCACCTTACGGCTATCTGCCGTTGTCACCCCAAAGGCTACCAAGGTTGGTGGCACCGTCAATTCTTCAAAGGTACCAGACATGGAGTCCTTACCACCGATAGATGGCAAGCCAAGCTGAATTTGAGCTTCAATAGAGCCTAGAAGGGCGGCTACTGGCTGACCAAAGCGCTCTGCTTGCTTATCCATGCGCTCGAAATACTCTTGGTAAGAGAAGCGAGCCTTAGACCAGTTGGCACCTGTCGCTACTAGACGAGCCGTAGCTTCGATAACTGCATAGGCAGCACCGTGGTATGGAGACCATTCTGCCACATATGGATTGAATCCTTGGGCCATGACAGACGCAGTGTGAGTCACACCGTGCTGAACTGGCAATTTTTGCACAGAAGCCTCAGTTGGTGTGAGTTGGTAGCGACCGCCAAGCGGATGATTGACTGTTGAACGACCGACCGAACAATCAAAGATGGTCTGCAAGCCTTTTTGACTCGCATGGTTCAAATCAGATAGAACCGCAAGGGTATCAGCTTCAAGTGTTTCTACGCTTGTTGTACGCTCTTCTGGGAGTTTGACATCCTTGTCCACAACCTTGGCATCAACGACCACGCGCACACCATTGGTGTCAAGGAAACGGCGTTCCAAGTCTACAATCGTTTCGCCATTCCAGTGCATAACCAGATTTGGTTTTTCACTCACTGTCGCAACCACAACAGCGTCAATATTTTCTTTATTACATTCTGCAACGAAGGCATCTACATCCTTAGGACGAACCACGACCGCCATACGTTCTTGTGATTCAGAGATAGCAATTTCTGTACCGTTCAAGCCCTGGTATTTGAGAGGCACCTTGTTAAGGTCGATTTCAAGACCGTCTGCTAATTCACCAATAGCTACACAGACACCACCAGCGCCAAAATCATTTGATTTTTTGATAAGACGAGTCACATCGCCATTACGGAAAAGTCGTTGAATCTTGCGTTCTTCGATAGCATTCCCTTTTTGAACCTCAGCACCAGCAGTCTCTACAGACTCAACTGTTTGAACCTTAGAAGAGCCTGTCGCACCACCGACACCATCACGTCCAGTCTTACCTCCAAGGAGGATAATAACATCACCCGCTTCCGGTTTCACGGACAACATTGCCCTTAGGAGCCGCACCGACTACTGCACCTAACTCCATACGTTTAGCTACAAAACCTGGGTGGAAATATTCACGGACATAAGTCGTCGCCAGACCAATCTGGTTACCATATGAAGAATAACCATGAGCAGCTGTTTTAGAAATAACCTGTTGTGGTAATTTACCAGCACGCGTTTCCGAAATCGGTGCTGTAATATCACCAGCACCCGAGATACGCATTGCCTGATAAACGTAGGAACGACCTGACAATGGGTCACGAATGGCTCCACCAATACAGGTAGCAGCACCACCAAATGGCTCAATTTCTGTCGGGTGATTATGGGTTTCATTTTTGAACATAAGGAGCCAAGGTTCCTTTACACCATTAACATCCACTTCGATTTCGACTGAGCAAGCATTGATTTCATCTGACACTTCCATATCATCCAAACGTCCATTAGCACGCTCATAACGACCGAAAATAGTCGCCATATCCATCAAGGTTTGAGGTTTTTCAGAACGTCCCAACTCATCACGCATGGCAATATACTTGTCATAGGTTGACTGCAATTGCTTTTGGAATTTAGAAGCTGAAAAGTCGATGTGCTTCAACTCAGTCTCAAAAGTCGTGTGACGGCAGTGGTCAGACCAGTAAGTATCCAAAACTTTGAGTTCCGTCTCAGTTGGCACGCGCCCGATTGACTTGAAATAGTCTTGGATAAAGAGCAAATCATCCACTTCCATGGCCATCCCTTGCTCGGCTTTATAGTGGGCAAAGTCTTCTGCTGTATAGCTTTCAAAGAGAGTCAATTTAGGAATGGTCTTGTCTGACTCTGAAAATTCCTGCTTGGCGATCCCTGTCGTGATATCCTTGAAACGAGAATCAACTGGATTGAGCAGATAGTTCTTGACCGCTTCCAACTCAGTCTCATCAATATCTTTATTGACCAAGTAAAGTTGGGCTGTATTAACTGTTACATCACTCGAGCTACCTAGCAAGAGCAAAGCTTCTTGTGAAGATGCTGCACGCTGGTCAAACTGCCCTGGCAGGCTTTCAATAGCAAAGAAAGCATAGTTAGCCAGATCCGCCTGCACAGTCGCTTCGTCCAAGACATGGTCTGTCACCTGCTCAGAGAAGATGTGTTTCTCTGCAGGCGCAAACAAGTCCTCTGCCAAATCAAATACATCATACACTTGCACGATGCGAATACTTTTCAAACTTGACAGTCCCAAGTTGTGCTGGAGCTCTCTTACCAAACTCTCTGACTTGACCTGAAAATCAGCCTTTTTTTCAACAAAAATACGTTTATCCATCAATCCTTATTCCTTTATTTCAGCTCTTGCAATGTTCCCAAACAGCCTTGAGGTTGTTATTTCAATTCCTGCAACTTTTCCCAAACAATCTCGTAAACGTCTGTTAATTCACCTAGTCCCCTACGGAAAACATCCTTATCCATGTGGTTACCATCCGCATCCCACAAACGGCAGTTATCTGGTGAAAATTCGTCTGCCAAGATAATCTTGCCATCCTTATCAAAACCGAACTCTAACTTAAAGTCAATCAACTTAAGCCCAATCTCAGCAAACCAGGCTTTCAAGAGTTCATTGATTCGACGAGTTTCTTCTTTCAAGTAGGAAATCTGCTGATCATCCGCAATCTGTAGGAATTTCACATGCTCGTCATTGATAAATGGATCATCCAAATCATCATTTTTATAGTAAAATTCGACAATCGGAGTCTCAAATGCGATACCTTCATCTACGCCAAAACGTTTTGAAAAGGAACCAGCAGTATAGTTTCGGAGCACGACTTCCAAAGGAATAATCTTAACCTTTTTATTGAGTTGTTCCGTGTCTGAAAGCTTCTCCACAAAGTGAGTCGCCACACCAGCCGCATTTAATTTCTCAAAAATAAAAGATGAAATCTGATTATTCAACACTCCCTTGCCCGCAATCTGCTCCTTCTTAACACCATTGAAAGCAGTCGCCTGGTCCTTGTAAGTTGAAATAATAAGATTTTCATCCTCAGTTGTATAGATATCTTTAGCTTTTCCCGAATAGATTAATTGTTTTGACATTTTAAAGTTCGCCTTTCGTATTACTTGAGCACATTCTACCATAAAAAACCAAAAAATACAAGGATTTAAACGAATAAATAGCAGATGAACTTCAAAAATTGTAAAGAAAAAACTGCAAGAAGAATCTTTCTCACAGTTTAAAAATCATTTAACTCTAAAAATACGAACATTACTCTTTGTTCAAAAATTGATCCAAATAATAACGAAGATAACTTTTCTTGCCCGTAATCATTTGCAGGCGACCTTCCACCCCATACCGAAGTTTTTCAGCCTGCTCCGAAGTTAGATTAGTCTCCGCCTCAATTTTAAAGAAATTCCCTTTCTCAGTCTTAGTAGCTGTCGCATCTATGCTGGTAATAGTAGAATCTAGGAAAAGTTGATTCTTCGCATCATGAGTCGTCGTATAGCGAACAGAATCACCGACCTTGATTCTTGCTATATCTTTTGAACTTAGATAAGCTGTAAGTTTGGCTTTCCCTTCTTTTTCCAAGGATGGATAGAGTTGGGCTAGTAGGGTACCTTCTGCTACCATGGTAGAATCACTGGTCTCAGGATTAAGATGAAGCACCCCATCCTCACTCGCCGTAATTTTCCCCTTGTCTAGAAGATTTCCCTGAACCTTCTTACCTGACTCTGCCTCCAAGATTTTCTGGTCTAGAAGGGTCAATTCTTGACCAACCTTAGCCAAATGTTGGGATTTAAGAGACCCCAATTGACTGCTTAAGCCTGACGCATAGGCTTGCTGGGTACCTGAACCTGCATACTGGACACGGTAAGTAGCAAGACTAGATTCTAACTGAGAAAGCTGTGCTTCAACCTGCGCAACTGCTTGTGCCTTAGCTTGCGGATTTTCCTCGCCCTGAGACTTGTAGGACTGGTAGAGAGAGTAGGCTAGATTCTGATTGGCCAAGGAAGCGCCTGTTTCAATAGCTGACTTAGCTGTCTGGTAATCGCGAATTTTAGCCTCTGTTTGGCTGATGAGGTTGCCGATTTCGGCTTGGGTTTGACTAGCTGCTGCATTCTGGGACGCGATGGTCTCATTTTGTTGCGATGTACTAGCCTTAAGACTGCCCGCTTGGCTGAGGTAGTCGCGAAAGGTGGCTTGGTAGCCAAATTTATCCTCCTCTGGAAAGTGGTTCTCCCCTTCTTGCAGGCTCTTTTGCAAATACTCCAATTGCTTTTTTTGATCCTTGAGCATGTCCAACTGACTGGCATAGGCCTCTACTTGAACACCTTCTGCCCCTTCCTGATATTGAACCAACAGTTCTCCCTTCTTAACCAGCTTATTTTCTTCCAAATGATTGACAAGAATACGATTGTTGCTAGTAGACTGGATACTTGCAAGAATACGACTAGGTTCGACAGTCGCTCTAGTGGACAAACTCATCTCCTTCTCTGCAACAGTTGCAAATCCAAGCAAAAACACGAGCAGAAGAGACATGGGTACAATCACCCGACTGGAAAAATTATGGTAACGACGATTATAAAACTCCGCACTTTCTAAAAATTCTGGTTTCATCCTCTCCTCTTTCTAGCTATTCACCAAATGGGCGTAAAAGCCACCCTGTGCAAGCAAATCAGCATGCTTTCCTTCTTCGACAATCTTGCCCTGATCCAAGACAACAACCTTCTCTGTCCGCTCAGCAATGGTCAAGCGGTGAGCAATGAAAATCAAGGTCTTGTCTAAAGCCATAAGATTATCGACAATTCGCTTCTCTGTCAGAATATCCAAACTGCTGGTCGCCTCATCCAAAATCAAGACCGGCGCATCTGTCAAGAGAGCACGCGCCAGAGCGATTCTCTGACGCTGACCACCTGAAATCCCTGCCCCATCCGAAGTCAATTCTGTTTGGTAATTCAGTGGCATGCGCTCAATATCCTCCCGAATCTCTGCTAATTCAACCGCCCGTAAGATATCCTCCTGAGTCGTCCCCTCCTTGGCTCCAAGGAGAAGATTCTCCAAAATCGTTCCGTTAAATACATAGGGCTGTTGAGGCAGATAGTTGATATACTGACGCAGAGCCTTTTTATCAATCTGATTAAGATTGACACCACCCAGACTAATCTCTCCCTGACTTGGGTCGTAAAAATTAACCATCATCTTGGCCAAGGTCGTCTTACCTGACCCTGAAATCCCCACAAAAGCCACCTTAGAGCCTTGAGGAATAGTCAAATTGATATCCGACAAGACATCTCGACCATAGCCATACTTGTAGGAAACCTGCTTGAAGTCCATATCTCCCTTCATCAAGCTCAAGTCCTCGACCGTTTTCTTCTCCTCAAACTCAGAAGCTACCAGATAAACCTCATTCAGACGGTTATTGGCAACCTGCGCTGTCTGAAGCTTGGTTTGTAGATTGATGATATTTTCCAAAGGATTGGTAAAGTAAACAAGCAAGGTATTATAGGTAATCAACTGCCCCAAACTCATCTTGCCATCCATGACCAGAACAGCCCCCATCCAGAGAATGCCGACATTGAGCAAGAGATGGGCAACTTTTTTCAGAGCCTTTTGCTGACTCTCTGCCCGACTATAGGTAAAGGATTTCTTCAGATAATCTACAAATTCCTTGTCAATTTTTTGGTAACGCTGACTTTCACTGGTCAAGGACTTGATAGTCTCAATACCGTTGATGTCCTCGATGATAGAAGAAGACAGAACCGCATTGGCTTCCATGGTATCCCGATTCATCTTTTCAAACGGCTTCATAAAGGCAAAGATAATCACTGTATAGATAGGAAGTGCCAATAAGGTCATGAAAAAGAGATTGGTATTTTGTGAAAATAAAACAAGGGAAATAATGACAACCGTTGACACATCTAGGAAAATCGAAAGAATGGTTGAAGCCAGTGCATCGATGATACTGTTAGCATCTGTAAAACGAGACACGATTTCCCCTGTTCTGCGTGTCGCAAAAAAGGACATAGGCAGGTGAAAAACATGCTTGATATAGGACAAAATCACATCAATCGACAAGCGTTGCCCCAAAACAAGCAAGAGATACTCCTGAGCGTAAGACAAGATCTGCTGGAGAATATAGACGATAACCAGCCCAATAGAAATAATCCCCAGCGTCGAACGCATCTGATCTGGCACATAAGTATCAATGATAGACTGCAGATAATAAGAACCCACAATGTTAATCAAGGTTACCAAGAGGGTTGCCAAAACGATATTGGCAATCAAGCCACGCTGCTTCACTAATATAGGGATAAAGGAAAGAAGTCCATTCTTTTGATCCTTATGAGGCTTGTAGTCTGGACTAGGTGCCATAAAAAGAGTCACTCCTGTCCATTCTTCCGCAAAACGCTCACGTGGTAGTTTGGTCAACTTCACCCCAGGATCTGGATCGGCAATATGAATGCTATCCTTGTCCTGTCCAGTCACCACATAGTAGTGGAGCAATTTCCCTTCCTTAAGCACATGGGCAACAAAAGGAAAGGTCAAATCTGGCAAGTCAAAGAGCGTCATATCCGCCTTAATGGCTCGCGTCTCAAAACCAATCTCCTCTGCCACCTTGACCAAGCCCAAAGCCGTCGTCCCATCCATGGTCGTCTTAGCCAATTCTCGCAAGTGAGCCAAAGAATAATAGCTACCATAGTAGCCAAAAACCATGGCTAATGAAGCTACACCGCAGTCCATCTGATCCACCTGCGGACGATAGTGACGTTTCCCAAATTTCATATTCATCTCCTTTTCCTAAACTCATCTGATAATAACTATCTTACCCCAATCCCCAAACAAAAACTGGACTTCCTCCCCAAATGCGCCTATCTCCCTCCCAACTGCACTTTTTGGATAAAAAAATAGGCAGAACAAACGTCCTACCTAGAAAATATAAGAATTCCAAGTTAATAAAACCGAAATGATTTCGTGTCATTATTAAGTAAAGAAAAGAAATTTTAGTATTTCTAAAAACTATTTATAATAGACACTATAGCATTAAATAAAAATGGTACAGAAAATACTACTGTCAATCTTAAATTTTTAAATCTCGCATAATTTGTTATCCCAATTAGTAATACTGTCAATATGCTGAAATAAGCAAACTTTATATCCGATGGATTAAATAAGTAACAAAAGTAAAAATGCTAAAACTTAAGGTTATATTTTTAGATAAAAGAACATCTCCAAAGTTCCTCTTATCCTTATCAAAAAATAATGTAATCAGAAAGAGAGAAAATCCATATTCAATAAGAGTTGCTATAAATGTGAAAACAACAGAAATCACTGTCAATATTGTTTCTATTTTTAATTGTAAAAAGATTAGATAGTTCAGATAATTTATCAATTTGTTCATTTAAAAATTCCCGACTTCATCAGTAAATCAATAAACAGATATAAAAAGAAAAAAAGATAAATAATCAGATTCATTAACTTGTATAAACTATTATTTGTTTGAAATTTCATAAACCCGTCCTTCCTCTATTAAAATCCTTTGAGATTTGCTAATCAATTCTTGATGCAATAAATTATGAGATACATATATAATAGTAGAGCTTTCTTTCATGGAAATTAAGCGATTAGCAATCATATCAATACTTCTTGCATCCACTGTTGATAAGGTCTCATCAATAAAAATATAATCCCAATTTTTAGCAAAAATTAAGGATAAGCCTAATTTGAATTTTGTTCCAGTAGAGGCTGTCATATAGTTATCTCCGATTTTGTTATCAAAAAAAGTATTAATTTGTTCTTTATCCTCAAATGATAGATGAATTTGAAAAGAATCACACAATAACTGCAAATTTTCTTCTATAGTGAATGGAATAACCCCAAGCTGATTGGTATCAAGGTATAGTACATCTTTGGAGACACAATTCTTTAAACCACTATCAAAAGTCTCTAGCCCAGCTAAAAGTTGTAGAAGGGTGCTCTTTCCTGAACCATTCTCTCCTTCAACTCTGTAAATTCCCTTATCAATCTCGAGTGATATATTTTTCAGTATACATTTATCATAACTTTTGGATTCATTTTCAATTTTTCATAATTTAATTCCCTCTATCAACGTTGCTAAAATTAATAAAAGATAAGAAATGATATACCATTTTAAATTGCTTTTTATATAAATAAGTATATTTTTAATTCCCCTATCCTTCAATAATCGGTATAAAAGATACTGACTCATACCTTGATACCAAATAAAATTCGGTATTTCAATAAGACCATGAGGTAATATTCCTTTTATTGTAGCTACTATTCCAATCATCTGACCAGATATACCCAATTGTATTCCTAAAGATAGCAAATCAAAAAGTTGCAATAAGGGCGAAATCGGAAAACAGAATAGATATAGCAAAAAATTTGTAGAATTTGCCTGTAAAACTGTCAATGTAAATTGTAATTCCAGTTTCGGAGGTATAGTAGCAAAAGTCTCACTTTTTAATATAAAGCTTAAAAGTAAACCTAGTGAAAAACAGACTATACAAAATAACACATAGTAAATCAGAAAACCACTTTTTCTCATCTAATGCCCCCTACTAAAGTTAAAAATATTATCAGAAAACAATATAAAACCAGAAAACTCCATCTCAATAAACTAACTGTACCTTTAATTAAAAATAGAGCTTTCTTATAGTAGACATAGGCTATAAAATAATTGAATGGAATCAATAACAAATTCAACAAAATACTTTTTATATCATTACTATAACTTGTCACCGGAATCAAACATAACAACAATGAAAATTGTAAGAAAGAGATTAAATGCGTCAACATCATTAGTTGTGCATTCTTAAAAAAGAAATTCATTTTAGAATGATTGAGAGCAGATAATTGGAGTAAAGCTAGATCTACCCCAATTGAGGATTTATGATTCCCTATTATTGCCTCCATTAATGTGATATATATTGAGGTATAAAGAAACAATATTGGTATTTTTGTGCCATCAATTGATAATATCGTCATCATATACCAAAATAGATAGGAAAGGAGAATACTAATCAAAATAAAAGAAAAAGTTAACCCTTTATTTAACCAACAAAAACGAAGCAATATAAATAGACTGCTACGAAATCTTTTTTGGCTCATTCGACTGCTTTTAAAATAGAAATTACTCGCATGATTATCTAATATCCCCATGACTAAAATAAAATAATTGAGTAGTATGGCATAAATTACAACTTGTCCTTGTTCTATAGACAATAGTCCTATAGATAGAAAAATAAGAACAATTTACTTATAATTGAAAACAAACTAGGTAGAATTAAAGAAATAATTTGAATAACTATCAAACAAAGAGTAATGGATAAATAAAAATATCCAATAATGTCTAGAAAATACAAAACAAATAAATAAATGAATGATTGTAAAATTTGGAAAGAATAATATTTCTTGACAATGGCAAGAAGATAGAGAAAAATATAGTTTTTCCTTATATAGAAAGTATTTATTTTTTTACTTTGAATAGGCAGTTTCATATTATAACGATTCAAAGTAGCGTAATCTACTACCAAAAAAAGTAAAAATAATTTCCCTTGAAAAGGAAGATAGCTTTTAAAATAGATTGACAAACTTATGATAACAAAAAACAAAAGGGTTATCCCAATAAAATTAAGATAACCTAAAATACTTTCACATTCTTTTTTAGAAAGTATTTTCATCTAGTTCTACCATAGAGCTGCTTTAGCAGCACTTTTCTTTTTCAACATATAAAGAACTGTTGCTGCAATACCCGAACCAATAGAACCTACTCCTGTGATTGCACCTACAATTGAAATTACTGCTGTAACTGTACTATAAGCACTAATCAAATTGACTACAGTAGCAGCAGATCCTGTCGAAATTTCTAATGTCCCAGCCAACATAGGAAAAGAAACAACACCCAAGCTTAACCAACTAATGACTGCTAACATTGCTGAAACAATGAGAAATTTATTATGAAATTCCATTCTTTTAGATTTCATTTTAGTGTACTCCTTTTGTATATTATTTATGTTTTATTGAGAGTTAATTCGCACATGTTGTATTCCTAACTCTCTTCAAATGTTCGTCTATATTTTATACTACTTTTATTAACATATCTATAATAAATAAATTACTACTACATTTTCCTAGATTATCAAATTACTTTTATATCACTAAGACTCAATAAAAGATAATGTCTATTTAACTTTTATACGATTACTACCTCCTTTTTAGTTCACACTTCCTACATCATAAATAAACATACTCAACCCTCACAATCTCCAAATCACTCTTTTATATCATTGAAAATTAAGTTTCATCCTCTATACTAATGTAGGAAACCTATTAAAACATTCCTTTAATCCAATATAAGAATACTTTATTCCATTAATCTCTACCCGATATTATAGATAGAACCAAATTCCTATACTTAAAAGGACAAATAACGTTCCAACCATAATAAACCTCCTTTCTTTTTGGAATCGCTTTCTTTATGGGTTTAGTATAACAAAAACATGAAAAAACAACATGACTTAGAAGTCAGGTTGTTGGGAAATCTATTTGTTTTTCTGCTAAGATTCTCTGAACTAGTATCTGATCGTCTAGCAATTCTGCTAGAGAAATTGCCTTTTCATAGAAACTTTCTGCCTCTAAAATATTCTTGTCTACAAATAAAGCATATTTTGCCTTTAGCAAAAATAGATGAGGTCGGTAAAAAACATGTCTTGTTTTAGCAATAATTTTCTCAAATGTTTGAATATATATCAGACTATCTTCTGTCTGAATTTGGATAAATAGGCTCAGAAGAACTTTTTCCATCTGAGCTAGGCTAGCCTTATCTTCATATTCTGAACATAGCAATACTTTTTGAGCTAACTCCTCAAAATGTTCTTTCTCTTCTAATCCCATAGCACAACAAAAGAAATACAATTCAATAATCAACAAATCATTTACAGAAAAATATTTCTTTTTTAATAACTGCTGGAAATATTCTTCCACTAACCCTAAACCGTAGGTCGCATCTGAACTACCATAAATATCAAAACGAGCTTGTGTCACATCCACAATTAACTGTTCTTCCTCAGGCAAATTCTCATAATAGTTTTCATATATTTCCTCAAGTATAGCTTCTTTTCGTTCGATTCTTCTCTTATCAGCGTAGGTTTGAGAATGAATCAGCTCATCTTTTAGTTTTAGGAATGCTTTTGGAATCTCTATAGCCTTAACATCTACAATATTCTGTAATGATACTCCAAGTTTATCCGCAATCAATAATAATTTAGGAAGTGTTGCTAAGGCTTGCCCATTTTCAATACGTGCTAGCTGACGAATCGTCAACTCTGATTCATCTCCACAAATATCTATCTGAGTTTTCCCACAAGATCGCCTAATAGTTTTGATTTTATAACCAATTTCACGTTTCAACTCATCCATAGTAATACTCCTTAAGTTGATTACAAAGATTTCTTTTTCTTCCTAATTCTTTTGTCAATCATATATAAAACGATAATCGAAAACAGCGGTGGTACAATATAACTATTTTCACTCATTGTAAGCTGAAATCCCAAAGTTGCTAGTATCTTAAAGATGAAAATATTCATCAAAAATAGAAAAATAAATACTAAAAAATGTTTTAAAACCTTCTTCATTCCTTTTCTTCAACTTTCCTAATTTCTATACCTATTTTATCAAAAAATACATATAAAACTCCAAATAAACTCCAAACGATATAAATAAACACCTCAACTGCACTTTTTGGATAAAAAAATAGGCAGAACAAGCATCCTACCTACTAAAAATATGGTATGAAAGGAAATTGATGTTTTACTGTCACCCTAGGCAAGCTTGGGACAAATAAATCATTGATAGTAACATTTATGACAGCCTATTTATTACTTCAATTTCTAATGTCCCTGCTATTTCTAAGCTACCTCTGGTATGATCTATTCATGGTCAGAATAGATAACACCGTTCTAAATTACGATTCATCGTTACTCCTTTTTTGATTCGTTGCTATAAGACTCCTAATTACCTGACAAGAGTGCCCGAGTTGTTAGAATAGCTCCACCAGTATATACAAATCCTTTAACAAAACCAGCGGCAATAGGGATAAGAAGAGGAAATGCTCCCCCTTGAATTTCCTGCAGGTCTGTATTAGTCATTTTTTCAAATTTTAAAATAGATTTTTCCATAGCAATTTCTCCTTTAATTTTTACCACTTACCTGTCATATAATGATAACCTGCAATTCCCACTGCAGCAACTCCACCAGCAATTTTGGCTGCCGTCACAGGATTAGCGATTAACCAAGCTACAAGAGGAATTGCTCCCCCATCTACATTAATCAACTCTTCTTCTGTAAGAGCTACAAAGTTCTGTTCCATTTTGTCAAAATTTGTCATCTTTTTTTCTCCTTAATTTTTATATATTTTTATATGTTTAGACTCTAAACTACTTTTTATTGACCTTATATCCTAGATAAAATAGCCCAAATAAAACAGGGTAAATTTCTGGATAAAATAGGGTATTGATTGGATTTCTCAAAATCAAATACGTTGCGATGTAGATTATGAGCGATACGATAAAATACCCCTCAGCAAAACCTAATAAGAATTGTTTCATAAGAGACTCCTAATTACCTGACAAGAGTGCCCGAGTTGTTAGAATAGCTCCACCAGTATATACAAATCCTTTAACAAAACCAGCGGCAATAGGGATAAGGAGAGGAAATGCTCCCCCTTGAATTTCCTGCAGGTCTGTATTAGTCATTTTTTCAAATTTTAAAATAGATTTTTCCATAGCAATTTCTCCTTTAATTTCTACCACTTACCTGTCACATAATGATAACCTGCAATTCCCACTGCAGCAACTCCACCAGCAATTTTGGCTGCCGTCACAGGATTAGCGATTAGCCAAGCTACAAGAGGAATTGCTCCTCCATCCACATTCACCAACTCTTCTTCTGTAAGAGCTACAAAGTTCTGTTCCATTTTGTCAAAATTTGTCATCTTTTTTCTCCTCAATTTTTATGTTTTGTTATATCTTTAATGTTTAGTCTCTAAGCCACTTAAATAGCCAGATTGGATAAATAACTGAAATAATCATTTCTAATCTCCTTCCTTTTCCTCTTACTTATCTATTCGAAAAAGAATTCGAAAATGTACAACTAAATTAAATTTTATTTAAAAAATAATTTAATGTACCATGAATAGAAAATTGGTAGATACATGAAGTAAACTCCTTTCTTTTTCCTCTTACTTATCTATTCGAAAAACAATTCGAAAATGTACAACTAATTAAATTTATTTGAAAAATAATTTAGTAAACCACGGATAGAAAATTGGTAGATACATGAAGCAAACTCCTTTCCTTTTCTTCTCACTTATCTATTCGAAAAAGAATTCGAAAATGTACAACTAAATTAAATTTATTTGAAAAATAATTTAGTAAACCATGGGTAGAACATTGATATAAACATGAATCAGACTCCTCTCTTTTTCCTCTTACCTATTTATTCGAAAAAGAATTCGAAAACGTACAACCAAATTAAATTTTATTTAAAAAATAATTTAATGAACCACGGATAAAAACCGGTCACATACATAAATATTCCTCCTTTTTCTTCCTTATCTATCTATTCGTAATTCCCACTAAAAGTTCTAAATTTTTTATTTTTCCTGACAATAAAAAAGCAACACGACTTGCATGTTGCTTCTTGCTATTCTTTACTTTTGACGACTTCTACCACATCTCCTACACTTTGGAGTTGATCAATTTCCTCATCGCTAATTTCGATATTAAATTCATCTTCCAGTGTCAAGATAAACTCCATCAAGTCAACTGAGTCAGCATCCAAATCGTCTTTCAGACTCAAGGATTCTGTCACGACAAAGTCCTCTCCCTGTCGCTCTTGGATAATGGTCACAATACGGTCAAAAATTTCTTTTTCTGTCATCTCTTTTATTCTCCTGAAAATTCACGCGCAGTCTGGGCAACTACGTCTGTTTCTAGCATGGCACGAATCTGGCGAATCGTACTATAAACAGCTTTGGCATCGCTTGAGCCATGAGTCTTGACAACCGGTGCCTTAACACCAAACAAGACCGCTCCACCAACATCTGAGTAGTTGAGCTGTTTTTCAAACCTCTGAGGCTGTCCTTGAGAAGGAGGGCGCCTAGTTTCGCTCGAAGTCCACCACCTGTAATAGCGGTCTTGAGCAAGCCCATGATTCCCATAGCTGTCCCTTCGATGGATTTGAGCACAGCGTTTCCCGTGAAACCATCTGCCACGACAACATCCGCAACGCCATTCATCAAATCACGCGCTTCCACGTTTCCGATAAAGTTCAAACTTTCATCAGCCGCCAGCAATTCATAGGTTTCCTTACGAAGCGGGTCGCCCTTACTACTCTCTGTTCCGTTGTTAAGCAAGCCAACGCGTGGTTGCGCAATTCCACGGACATTTTTAGCATAGAAAGAACCTAGAACCGCGTATTGATGGAGGTGCTGGGCTGTATTTTCTGCATTAGCACCGAGGTCAAGCATATCAAAACCTTTCCCATCAATAGTCGGCAAGGTTGACATAAGTCCAGGTCGATCTATATTCTTGATACGACCCACGATGAAAAATCCTGCTGCCAACAAAGCACCTGTATTCCCAGCTGAGAGAACAGCGTCTGCTTCGCCTTCTTTGACAGCCTTGGCCGCCAATACCATACTGGCATTTTTCTTTTTCCGAATAGCTCTTGTAGGTTCATCGTCTGAATCAATCTTCTCATCCGTATGGATAATGCTGACGCGTTCTGTCGCTGTCAGATATTGCTTGATTTTAGCTTCATCTCCGTAGAGTTGAACCTCGATATCTGAAAAGTCAGCTAGGGCTTGATTGATACCCTCAACGATGGCCTGAGGTGCGTAATCTCCCCCCATGGCATCTACTGCGATTTTTTTCATTTCTTTTCCTCTTTTAGTAATTGTCCCCAGTCTGCTAGGGAATCAATAAATTTCTTTGATTTTAGGTGAATCCCCACGTACTCTTCGTAGAGTTGATCCATAAATTGGCGTAGCTCTTGCTTGATTTCAGGCTTGAGCGAAATGGTCTCCAAAGTCTCAAAATCAATGGCTTGAAATTGATTGAGCAGATAAGGGATATTGGGATTTAGATGGCAACGTCTCTCATCCTCATGATAATGCTCTGGACAGAGGCAGGCTCCATATTTGAAAGAAAAGTCAAAAGCCTGACCGACCCGATGGCAGAAGACACACTCATTAAAATTGAGGCTAATTCCAAATCGAGTCAAGATTTGGATTTCAAAAATATTGGTCAAAACCTGATAATCTAAGCCTACTTCCATCAACTCCAAAGTCTTTTGCAAAAAAGCAAACAAGGGAGCATCCTGCTGATTGTCCTGCAAACTAGCATCTGCAAGAGCCGCTACATAGGTCGCATAGGCTATGACAAAGAGGTCACTATTAATCTTGGGAAAAGTCATCACCTCATGATAGTCCTCAATGTAGCTAAGCCCATCATCATTGATTCGCAAGAGAAATCTTGCCAACACCAAGGGCTGAATAACCGGCGCCAGCTTAGACTGGCCAGCGTGTTTGACAAAAAACATGCGTTTACCAGCCTGCTCTGTAAAAATCTTGACTAGCTTATCATCCTCACGAAAGTTACGATTGTAGAGCACCAAGCCTTGACTCGTGATAGACTGAATCATGCTTCTCTCATGTACTCCTCAAGTCGTTTCATGGCTTCTTTGATCGTCTCCATGCTAGCTGCATAAGACAGACGCACATAACCTTCTCCGTAACGCCCAAAGGCAGCTCCAGGGATAAAGGCAACGGCCTTCTTCTGAGCAAAATCCTTGAGAAAGGCAAAGGAATCTTGATTGTAGCCAGCTGGAATCTTAGCAAAGATATAGAAGGCACCGTCTGGTTTGATAATCTCAAAACCAAGAGCAGTCATTTTTCGATGATATAATCTCGACGCTGGATGTATTCCTTCTTCATAGGCTCCGCATCGTTTTTACCCGCCGTCAAGGCTTCCACCGCAGCATGTTGCGCCATGGTATTTGCGGCAGTCACCAAGTACTGGTGACTCTTAATTAACTGGGCTGTGAAGGACGCAGGAGCGAAAATCAGACCCAAACGCCAACCGGTCATGGCATGTGATTTAGATAGACCATTGATAATAATAGCCTGATCTCTCAACATGGTTCCCAGAGACACATGGGCTTCCCCTGTGTAGGTCAATTCTGAGTAAACCTCATCACAGACAACAAAAATTTCGTACTTGCGTAAAACAGCTGCCAAGGCTTCCAATTGTTCCCGACTATAGGTAATTCCTGTCGGATTGGCTGGATAATTGAGAATAACCGCCTTGAGCTTGTCACCCTGCTCTAAAATGGCCTTCTCCAACATTTCAGGAGTCAAGACAAAATTATTTTCAGTTGTATCAATCTCGACAACCTCTGCCCCAACTAGATTGACAATCGGTTCATAACCTGGATAGGCAGGAGCTGGCAAGAGCACCTTGTCTCCCTCTTCCAAAATAGCCGTCAAACTAGCAGATAAAGCCTCTGTCGCCCCAATTGTAACCAAGATTTCATTTTCAGGAGCATAGTCCAGTTGGTACTTTTCCTTAACAAAGTCACTAGCTGCCTGACGTAGAGTCAGCAGACCACTCATCCCTGTATAGTAGGATTGGTTCTGGTCAATCGCTCGCTTAGCCGCCTCCTTAACATGATCTGGCGTTGTAAAATCAGGTTCCCCCAAGGTCAAACGCAAGACCCCAGGAATCTCAGAAATAGCCTGGTCAAACTGACGAATCAACGAAACTTGAATCTTATCTAACTGTTTATTAAAGCGCTTAGTTAAGTCCATAGATACCTCCTACTTTCAAAACGTATCTCTATTATACTACAAAAGCCCCCCGACCGCAAAAATACATTATAGAATAGCTTTTCCTCTTTCTATTTTACTTTTCCTGTTTATAGGTCTATAATGGTAAGGTATTTTATTTGGAGGTTTTTATGTCATTTCTATCAAAAAATGGAGCAGGTATCTTGGCCTGCCTTCTCATTTCAATCGTATCTTGGTACTTAGGAGGATTCTTCCCTGTTATTGGCGCGCCCGTTTTTGCCATTTTCATAGGCATGCTCCTACATCCCTTTCTCTCGTCCTATAAACAACTGGATGCTGGGTTGACCTTTAGTTCTAAAAAATTGCTCCAATATGCCGTTGTCTTGCTTGGTTTTGGTCTCAATATCTCGCAGGTCTTCGCAGTTGGCCAATCTTCGCTCCCTGTCATCCTGTCCACTATCTCAATAGCTCTGATTATTGCCTACTTCTTCCAGCGCTTCTTTGCACTGGATACAAAACTGGCTACCTTGGTTGGAGTGGGTTCTTCTATCTGTGGGGGTTCTGCCATTGCGGCGACAGCGCCTGTTATTGATGCTAAGGAAAAGGAAGTAGCCCAAGCCATTTCCGTTATCTTTTTCTTCAATGTCTTGGCTGCGCTCATCTTTCCAACCCTCGGCACCTGGCTTCATCTATCCAATGAAGGCTTCGCCCTCTTTGCAGGGACTGCGGTCAACGACACTTCCTCTGTAACAGTGCCGCCAGCGCTTGGGACAGTCTTTACCAAAGCAATACCCTCGAGTCTGCAACCATTGTTAAACTCACACGTACTTTGGCCATTATCCCTATCACGCTCTTTCTATCCTACTGGCAAAGTCGCCAACAAGAAAACAAGCAAAGCCTACAACTGAAAAAAGTCTTCCCACTTTTTATCCTTTACTTTATCCTTGCCTCTCTCCTCACTACACTACTCACCTCTCTCGGTGTGTCTAGTAGTTTCTTTACCCCTCTCAAACAACTCTCTAAATTCCTTATTGTCATGGCTATGAGTGCTATCGGTCTCAAAACCAATCTGGTCGCTATGGTCAAATCCAGTGGAAAATCCATTCTTCTCGGAGCCATCTGCTGGATAGCCATCATCCTCACTAGTCTTGGTATGCAGATCCTTATCGGCATTTTCTAATACTCTTCGAAAATCTATTCAAACCACGTCAACGTCTCCTTGCCGTATATATGTAACTGACTTCGTCAGTCTTATCTACAACCTCAAAGCAGTGTTTTGAGCTGACTTCGTCAGTCCTATCTACAACCTCAAAACAGTGTTTTGAGCTGACTTCGTCAGTTCTATCTGCAACCTCAAAACAGTGTTTTGAGCAATCTGCGTCTAGTTTCCTAGCTTACTCTTTGATTTTCATTGAGTATAACACAAAAGGTAGCCCATCAGCTACCTTCTTCTTATGCTTCCTCAATCAAGCGAGTATGTTCTCTCTTGATGCAACGATTCATCACGATGTCCTCGCATCCACCAGCACGCAAGATTTCTTCCGCTTCCAGACTTTCAAGTCCTAGCTGTGCCCAAAAAATCTTGGCATCAGCCTTGAGAAAATCACGCGCTACATCTGGCAGAAATTCACTGCGACGGTAAACATTGACAATATCTACAGGAAAAGGAATCTCTGCTAGGCTATCATAAGCCTTTTCGCCCAATATTTCACCACCTGCTACCTTGGGATTGACTGGGATAATTTTATAACCCCGATCCTGCATTTCCTTGGTCACTCGATTGCTAGTTGTTTCTTCACGGTCTGACAAGCCCACCACAGCAAGGGTTTTACTCGTTGCGAGATACTGACGAATCACGCCATCACTTGGATTGATAAATTCTTGACTCATAGAAATCCTCCTTTTCATCAGTATAGCATATTTTGAAAAGGCTTGCAGATTTTTAATATAAAAACCTCCTAGCAGTTCACTGCTAGGAGTATGTTTTATTCTAAGTGAAAACTTAAATCTTTTTCTCAATACTGAAAAGTGGAGAAAGTGGGCGTTTTTCATGGATACGTACGATAGCATCCCCCAAGAGATGAGCGATTGAAATCTGTTCAATCTTATCAATCAAACGCTCTTCTGGCAGATAGATGGTATCCAAAACAACCAATTTTTTAATAGCTGATTTTTGGATATTGTCCATAGCAGGACCAGAAAGAACTGGGTGTGTACAGCTCGCATAGACTTCAACAGCACCAGCCTCTGCAAGGGCATCTGCCGCATGACAAATGGTTCCTGCCGTATCAATCATATCATCAATCAAGATACAAGTCTTGCCTTCGACCTTACCAATGATGTTCATGACTTCACTAGTATTCATCTTATCAACGCTACGACGTTTATCAATAATAGCGATAGATGTTTTCAAAAATTCTGCCAACTTACGAGCACGAGTCACCCCTCCATGGTCTGGGCTGACAACCACATAGTCAGAACCAACCATGCCACGACGCTCAAAATAATCCGCAATCAGAGGAGCCCCCATCAAGTGATCCACAGGAATATCAAAGAATCCTTGAATCTGCGCAGCATGCAAGTCGATTGTCAATAAACGATCCACTCCAGCTACTTCAAGCATATTTGCGACAAGTTTTGAAGTGATTGGCTCACGCGCTCTCGCCTTTCTATCCTGACGTGCATACCCATAGTAAGGCATGACAACATTGACAGATTCTGCACTCGCACGCTTCAAAGCATCTACCATAATCAAAATTTCAAGCAGATTGTCATTTACAGGCGAGCTAGTTGATTGTAGGATAAAGACGTGTTTCCCACGGATTGATTCTTCGATGTTGACCTGAATTTCTCCATCTGAAAATTGGCGAACACTTGATTTCCCCAACTCTATCCCAATCTCCTGCGCCACACGTTTTGCCAATTCTTGATTCGAAGAAAGGGCAAACAGCTTTAAATCAGAAAAAGACATGATTTCCTCCGGTATATATGTATCGCTTGTGTTTTTCACAAGATTTTTCCATCTACCATTGTAGCGCTTTTTGCACTATTTTTCAATCAAAAATAAAAGAAGGGCAACATATTTGTGCCCTTGTATCATTCTTTTGAAAAATATTCTAGTTCATCAACTCATTGTGCTTCTCAACAAAGCGATAAGCCTGATAAAAACCATAAAGAGTAATAGCCGTAACTACTGGAATCGCTAGTGGCAACTCTGTATCTAACTCCACAAAAGGAGAATTAAACAGGAAGTGAGTTCCCAAGGCTAAACCTAGGAAAATAAGCCCCTCTTTCTTGTCAACCTTCTGCCCTTTATAGGCTCTGTAAAGCAAGTAAACACCTACTACAGCTAGACCTGAAAAAGTCCAGTGAGAGGCAATTCCTGAGATGATACGCTCTAAAATTCTCGAAATAGTAAAGTCAAAGCCCTCTGGCAAATCCGTACGAATGTAGCCAATATCCTCAATCATTTGAAATCCCAAACCAGAAGCAATTCCAAGTAAAAACAAAGATTTTAATTTTCGCACAGGAATCAAAGCTAAAACAAAGACAAGTGGCAATAATTTCAAGGGTTCTTCTACCAAAGGAGCCACAATAGCACTTTCAAAGGCATTTAAAAATACACTATCTGGGAAAAGAACCCCCAGTAAATCATGGATATAGGTATTAGCAAAGCTAGACAGCCAACCTGAAAGGAACATCCCACCCAATAAAGACAAGATCAAGGCCTTCTTTGGCAATTCCCATTTTTTCCCAATACGGAAAAGGAAATAAAGAGCCGGAATCATGTAAAAGAGAGCTAGAAAGATAGAAACTCCCATGAGTCCATATTCCGCACCTGACATCGAACCGTCCGTATAGTAGATGGTTTCATATTGTAAACCAATACATAGCAATAAGATAAAAATAAATAAAATGCTGTTTTTCTTCATACACTTTCTTTCTAAATGAAGTATTTATAATTCTACGACTGTCATACTTCCTGTATCCACATCATAAATGGCACCAGAAATAATGACATCATCTGGTATTAGGGGGGACTCGATAAGGAGTTGCATGTCCTCACGTACACTCTCCTCTATATCTTGAAAGGGCAAGAAGTCCTGGTCTGACACATCGACACCTAGTTCCTCTTTTAAATACTCCTGAAAAGGGCTATTTTCAAAGGTCTGAGCACCACAGTCTGTATGGTGCAATACCACAATCTCTCTTGTCCCCATTTGTTGCTGGGAAATAACTAGCGAACGAATCATGTCCTCAGTCACTCGACCACCTGCATTCCGCAAGATATGAGCATCCCCAAGTGCCAATCCCAAAGCTTGTGCAACGTGCAAACGTGAATCCATGCAGGTCACAATAGCTACTCTGGTTTTGGGTTTAAGTGGCAGATTTAACTGCCCATGTAGGGCAACATAAGCCTGATTGGCTTGCATAAACTGTTCAAAATACGACACGATTCCCTCCTTGAAAATTTGATAGTCAAATATTTCTCCTATCTTATCATTTTTAAGAGGATTTGTCACGGATTATGCAAAGACCTTTTTCAAAACTTCCTGAATGGTAGTCACACCAATCACCTGAATTTCCTTAGGTGGAGTAATTCCTGTCAAGGAATTCTTGGGTACATAAATCTTAGTAAAGCCCAGTTTAGCAGCTTCGTTGATACGTTGTTCAATACGATTCACGCGCCGAATTTCTCCTGTCAAGCCCAGTTCTCCCACAAAACATTCCTGAGGGTTGGTTGGCTTGTCTTTATAGCTCGAAGCAATGGCAACTGCAACAGCTAAGTCAATGGCAGGTTCATCCAATTTGACACCGCCAGCAGATTTGAGGTAAGCATCCTGATTTTGCAAGAGAAGACCTGCCCGTTTTTCCAAAACAGCCATAATCAAGCTAGCACGATTAAAATCAAGTCCTGTCGTTGTACGCTTGGCATTTCCAAACATGGTCGGTGTCACCAAAGCCTGAACCTCCGCCAAAATCGGACGCGTCCCTTCCATAGTTACCACGATTGATGAACCAGTTGCCCCATCCAAACGCTCTTCTAAGAAAACTTGACTCGGATTGAGAACCTCAACCAAGCCACCTGACTGCATCTCAAAAATCCCAATCTCATTAGTGGAGCCAAAACGGTTTTTGACCGCTCTCAGAATACGGAAGGTATGGTGACGTTCCCCTTCAAAGTAAAGCACCGTATCCACCATATGCTCCAACATACGAGGCCCAGCCAAGGTTCCCTCCTTGGTCACATGCCCTACAATAAAGATGGCAATGTTATTAGTTTTAGCCAGCTGCATAAGTTCAGCCGTCACCTCACGCACTTGAGAAACAGACCCCTGCACCCCTGAAATTTCAGGAGACATAATGGTCTGAATAGAGTCAATAATGAGGAAGTCTGGCTGAATTCTTTCTACCTCTGCGCGAACACTCTGCATATTGGTCTCTGCATAGAGATAAAACTCGCTATCAATATCTCCCAAGCGCTCTGCTCGTAGTTTAATCTGCTGGGCAGACTCTTCCCCACTTACGTAAAGAACCGTTCCCACTTGAGACAGCTGGGTTGAGACTTGTAGGAGAAGGGTTGATTTCCCAATTCCAGGATCCCCACCTATGAGGACGAGACTTCCTGGTACCACTCCGCCTCCAAGTACACGGTTGAATTCCTCCATCTCTGTCTTGGTTCGATTGACGTTGATCGAAGTCACCTCAGCCAGTTTCATGGGCTTGGTTTTCTCACCTGTCAAGGACACGCGCGCATTCTTGACCTCGACAACCTCAACCTCTTCTACAAAAGAAGACCAAGACCCACAGTTGGGGCAACGCCCCAGATATTTAGGTGAATTATACCCACAATTTTGACATACAAATGTCGCTTTTTTCTTTGCGATGATAAACCTCTTTCTATATCTCTAATTCACACTCAACCACTTGGCAAAAATCAATCTTCTCATTTGGCACAAACTGACGCATGAGCATGTTGTGAGTTACCACTATCACGGTCTGGTAATCTCGATACTTAGCCATGCATTCTAGAAAACGAGACTTCATCTCCGTAGCTGTCTCATATTGAATAGGACTATTAGGAAGTAACTCCCCCTTATTTTCTAGAAATAGTCTTCTAGCTTCTTCAAATCTATCTATGCCACTTTCATAGACCTGCCATTCATGCAATAATGGCTCCACTCTCAAAGGAAGTCCCGTAGCACAAGCCACATAAGAAGCCGTTTCTAAAGCTCTTGTGACTGCAGAAGACACCAGGATATCAGCTGAGCCAAACAAAGGATTTTTGCAAAGTTCCTGAGCTTGTTGTCTTCCTTTCTCAGATAAGGGTGCCAAATCTATCCCGAATCCAGTATAGGAACGCTCCTCTAACTCACGGTAATTTGGCTCTCCGTGACGGATAAAAATAATTTTCATATTAAGATCCCCATAAAACTATCCAATCTTGATTCCGCAATCTTGCCACTGCTTCAGTGTTTTAGTGAATTTCTTCTGGTTGGTAACTCCGACAGCAAACAAATCGACAGAAAGCTGATAATTCTCCTTGGTAGCTGCCAAAACGGAAGCCTTAACACAGCCATTGCCATCTACCACTATAAACTCTATGCTTTTAGCACCGTTTTCCTCTAAAAAATCTTTTAAATCTGGATTAGTAAAGCAAGAAGTCCGACGCTTCTCAAAGATACGAGAAGAGACAAGCAGCAAGCCGGTCGCAAATTTCTTCTTTCTTTCTTTTCTCACCTGTCAAGGACACACGCGCATTCTTTACCTCGGCAACCTCAACCTCTTCTACAAAAGAAGACCAAGACCCACAGTTGGGGCAACGCCCCAGATATTTAGGGGAATTATACCCACAATTTTGACATACAAATGTCGCTTTTTTTTGCGATGATAAACCTCTTTCTATATCTCTAACTCACACTCAATCACTTGGCAAAAATCAATCTTCTCATTTGGCACAAACTGACGCATGAGCATTCCGTGAGTTACAATGATAATAGTTTTATAATTTTTATATTTTTCCAAAGTTCTTAAAAAACGATGACGCATCTCCAGAGCTGTTTCATAGCGATAAGGAGAATCTTCAGGTAAACTTCCTTGATGTTTTAGATAATATTCATGAGCTACCAATACACTAGTTAAATCAGAGTTAGTACCATCTAAGTCTGGACGCCACTCATGAAAAAACGGCTCCACAAATAAGTCCAATCCTGTTTCAACTGCTATATAATGGGCTGTTTCTAAAGCCCTCGTCACAGACGATGAAATAATAATCTCTGCCTTTCCAAAACATGCAGTTTTAGCAACTTCTTTTGCCAAACTGCGACCTTTTCCTGTCAATGGTGCTAAATCACGACCAAAACCACTATAGAGTTGCGGATTTTCAAGTTTATCAAGCATACTATAATCTGGCTCTCCATGACGTACAAAGGTAATCTTCATTCTAGTGCCCAGTCGATCCAAATCCACCAGTTCGCACGCCATCAGCTGCATCTCCATCTGCAATTAAGAAAGGAGCAAAGACAGCCTGGACCACACGTTCCCCAACTTCAAGAACAACCTCTTGGTCTGTGATATTCTTCATCTGAGCAAAAATATGCCCTTCATTCCCAGGATTTCCATAATAATCCCCATCAATGACACCAACCGAGTTAATCAAGACCAAGCCCTTCTTACGAGGGTTTGAAGAGCGATCATAGAGGTAGAGAACCTCAGTCGGTTGCATATAAGCCTTAACCCCTGTCGGAACCAAGACAATCTCTCCTGGTGCAATCACAGTCCGTTCCGCAACCTTTAAGTCGTAACCAGCCGCATGCGCTGTCTCACGCTTGGGTAATAAATTTTCATCTGTAAAAGTCGAAACCAATTCAAAACCACGAATTTTCATCATCTTCTCTTTTCTATTATCATTTATTCTAGATTATTCTATCTTATTTATTCGGAAAAAGCACGAAAAAAAGAGCACACAATTCAAATCGCTTAGGGCTGCTGGATTCCTCCCCTGACCCGCTTCACGCAGAACTGTTGCTCCACTATTTATTATATCACATTCCTCTTCATTTTAAAAGCAAAATTATTTTTTCCGTCTATTTCTAAAAAAGTTCTGCATAATAGCTGCGCATTCATCTTCCAAAATTCCCGTTTCAACATCCACACGATGGTTGAGACGCTCATCTGTCAAGATATCGTACAAACTCCCAGCAGCGCCAAATTTCTGGTTTTTAGCCCCATAGACCACGTTTGGAATGCGGGCAAGTCCAATCGCCCCACTACACATGACACAAGGCTCAATAGTCACAAAAAGCGTGCAATCCAGCAAGCGCCAACTCTCCTCACTCAAGTTCGCATTCTCTATGGCTATAATCTCCGCATGCATAACTGCTCGTTGCAACTCTTCACGCGCATTATGCCCACGGCCAATGATTGCTCCGTCCTTGACAATCACACAACCAATTGGAATTTCATCGTGTTCAAGAGCAATCTCAGCCTCTCTCAAGGCCTCTCTCATGAAGACTTCTTTTTCTTCAACTGTATAATTCATCCGTTTCTCTTTTCCTACTTATCGATTTTATTATTATATCATGAATCCCAACACAAAAAAAGCCACCGAATGCGGTGACTTTATAGGGAGATTATTATGAAAAAGAAAAGTTTAGGATATTTGTTACAACAAGTTAGGAGGTCTTCTTGTAACTGTCTATAGTATACCCGACCTATCTTAAACAAATCTTAAAAATCTCTTAGGACCAAACACTTTCTAAAATATTTGTTTGTTCACGACCAGGACCTACTGAGAAAGTAGAAATACGAACGCCAACCAATTCACTCACACGACGAACGTAGTTACGCGCATTCTCAGGAAGATCTTCCAAATTACGAACTCCAGTAATATCTTCTGACCAACCTGGCAACTCTTCATAGATAGGCTTGCAACGTTTCAATTGCTCAAGACTAGCTGGATAGTAGTCAATACGTTGACCATCAAGATCATAGGCCACACAGATTTTTACTGTATCCAAACCACTCAAAACATCGATAGAGTTCAATGAAAGATTAGTAATACCAGAAACGCGACGGCTATGACGCATGACAACTGAATCAAACCAACCCACACGACGTGGACGACCAGTTGTTGTACCATATTCATGACCGACTTCGCGGATACGTTCTCCCACTTCATCAAACAATTCAGTTGGGAAAGGACCATCTCCTACACGACTTGTATAGCCTTACATACACCTACAACCTTGTCAATCTTGCTTGGACCGACACCAGAACCAATTGTCACACCACCAGCTACAGGGTTTGAAGACGTAACAAATGGATAAGTACCTTGGTCAATATCCAGCATAACTCCTTGTGCACCTTCAAAAAGCACACGTTTACCGTTATCAAGCGCATCGTTCAAGATTACAGATGTGTCTGTCACATATTTCTTGATTTGTTGACCATATTCGTAATACTCTTCAAAAATATCATCGAAAGCAATCGCTCTACTGTCATACAATTTTTCAAAAAGACGATTCTTTTCAGTAAGGTTACGTTCTAAACGCTCACGGAAAATATCTTTATCCAAAAGATCGGCGATACGAATCCCAACACGAGCAGCCTTGTCCATATAAGCTGGACCAATTCCCTTAATTGTCGTACCAATTTTATTGTCGCCCTTAGCTTCTTCTTGCAAGCGATCCAACTCGATATGATAAGGCAAAATAACATGCGCACGATCAGAAATACGCAAGTTATCAGTTGTCACACCTTCCTCATGAAGATAGCTCAACTCTTTTACAAGAGATTTAGGATTTACAACCATACCATTCCCAATAACAGAGATTTTTTCAGGGAAGAAAATTCCAGATGGAATCAAGTGCAACTTAAATTTCTTACCATCGATCACAATCGTGTGGCCTGCATTATCACCACCTTGGTAACGTGCAATCACTTCTGCATTCGCTGAAAGGAAGTCTGTAATCTTCCCTTTACCTTCATCACCCCATTGGGTACCTACAACAACAACTGAAGTCATAATCTTGTCTGAGCCCTCAGGCTCTTCCTTTCTCACATACATGGCAGGACTCTCACCTGCAATTATATCTTACAATTTATTATAAGAAAAAATCGCCTTTTTATCAAGAAGAAACAATAGAAAGATTTGCTATTTCCAACTATTAAAAAATGATTTAGAAAAATAAGTAGCTATTTATTATTATCTTTCCATAAAAAAGTAAATTTGTTCGGAAATTTACTCAAAACATCTCAACAAGCAACAAAACCTTGTTTCATTATCAATTTTTCAAGATACAAACGATAAGCAACACGATAATGGTAAACAATAAAATCCCTACGACACCCAATGCCATATCTAACTAAATAATAAATTAAAAATTTAAAATGAAAATGTTCCCAGTCCCAACTATTACCAAAGAAAGTAGCATACTCTTCTTCGATACTGTTATAGAAATCTGTCATCTGATCATAAATACTTTGTAGCATAAATATATACTCCTTTTCTTTTTATGACCTTATTCTAACAAAAAATTTTAATTAATCATTAATAATTCCTGAATTGTTAAAATACCAACCTCAACAAGAGAAAAAATAGGAAAAGTTAACAGAATAGAAACAAATATCTTACATCAAAAACAAACTATTAAATCCCTAAAAATAAAAAATTTCCTATAAATGATTTACAAAAATTATCCTTATTACAAATCATCCTGTACGATTACCATTGCATTGAATCTTTCTCAGTTTAAGCTATAAAGTGATTGAATAGAAATGAAGCACTTTATAATTATTAAAAAGAAAAGTAACTATAATATTTGTGGCTCTATAATATTTGTAGTGGGTAAATCCCCTATAGATATTATGGAGCCTATTTTGTTGTAGAAAAAAAGTCCCATATGAGCTATAATGAAAAAGCGACAAAACAACTCATTAGAAAGAATCATATGGAACAATTACATTTTATCACAAAATTACTAGACATTAAAGACCCTAATATCCAAATTATGGATGTTGTTAATATGGATACCCACAAAGAAATCATTGCTAAACTAGATTGTGAGGCTCCATCTTGCCCTGAGTGCGGAAGTCAAATGAAGAAATATGATTTTCAAAAACCTTCTAAAATTCCTTATCTTGAAACGACTGGTATGCCTACTAGAATTCTCCTTAGAAAGCGTCTATTCAAGTGCTATCACTGTTCAAAAATGATGGTCGCTGAAACCTCTCTCATCAAGAAAAATATCTCGCTTTGTTAGGTGCGAGATAGATTATTAATTATATAACAAAAAAAGAGGTCAAAACCTCCTTTAATTAACTACTCCGCCAGTAGGACTCGAACCTACGACATCATGATTAACAGTCATGCGCTACTACCAACTGAGCTATGGCGGATTAAAGCTAAGCGACTTCCATATCTCACAGGGGGCAACCCCCAACTACTTCCGGCGTTCTAGGGCTTAACTTCTGTGTTCGGCATGGGTACAGGTGTATCTCCTAGGCTATCGTCACTTAACTCTGAGTAATACCTACTCAAAATTGAATATCTATTCAAACCAAGAAAACCGTTCGCTTTCATATTCTCAGTTACTTTGGATAAGTCCTCGAGCTATTAGTATTAGTCCGCTACATGTGTCACCACACTTCCACTTCTAACCTATCTACCTGATCATCTCTCAGGGCTCTTACTGATATAAAATCATGGGAAATCTCATCTTGAGGTGGGTTTCACACTTAGATGCTTTCAGCGTTTATCCCTTCCCTACATAGCTACCCAGCGATGCCTTTGGCAAGACAACTGGTACACCAGCGGTAAGTCCACTCTGGTCCTCTCGTACTAGGAGCAGATCCTCTCAAATTTCCTACGCCCGCGACGGATAGGGACCGAACTGTCTCACGACGTTCTGAACCCAGCTCGCGTGCCGCTTTAATGGGCGAACAGCCCAACCCTTGGGACCGACTACAGCCCCAGGATGCGACGAGCCGACATCGAGGTGCCAAACCTCCCCGTCGATGTGAACTCTTGGGGGAGATAAGCCTGTTATCCCCAGGGTAGCTTTTTATCCGTTGAGCGATGGTACTTCCATACGGAACCACCGGATCACTAAGCCCGACTTTCGTCCCTGCTCGAGTTGTAGCTCTCGCAGTCAAGCTCCCTTATACCTTTACACTCTGCGAATGATTTCCAACCATTCTGAGGGAACCTTTGGGCGCCTCCGTTACCTTTTAGGAGGCGACCGCCCCAGTCAAACTGCCCGTCAGACACTGTCTCCGATAGGGATCACCTATCCGGGTTAGAGTAGCTATAACACAAAGGGTAGTATCCCAACATCGTCTCCTTCGAAACTGGCGTCCCGATCTCATAGACTCCTACCTATCCTGTACATGTGGTACAGACACTCAATATCAAACTGCAGTAAAGCTCCATGGGGTCTTTCCGTCCTGTCGCGGGTAACCTGCATCTTCACAGGTACTAAAAATTTCACCGAGTCTCTCGTTGAGACAGTGCCCAAATCATTACGCCTTTCGTGCGGGTCGGAACTTACCCGACAAGGAATTTCGCTTCTGTAGGACCGTTATAGTTACGGTAGCCGTTTACTGGGGCTTCAATTCATACCTTCGCTTGCGCTAAGCACTCCTCTTAACCTTCCAGCACCGGGCAGGCGTCACCCCCTATACATCATCTTACGATTTAGCAGAGAGCTGTGTTTTTTTGATAAACAGTTGCTTGGGGTACTATTCACTGCGGCTGACTTAAAGTCAGCACCCCTTCTCCCGAAGTTACGGGGTCATTTTGCCGAGTTCCTTAACGAGAGTTCTCTCGCTCACCTGAGGCTACTCGCCTCGACTACCTGTGTCGGTTTGCGGTACGGGTAGAGTATGTTTAAACGCTAGAAGCTTTTCTTGGCAGTGTGACGTCACTAACTTCGCTTCTAAACTTCGCTCCCCATCACAGCTCAATGTTACAGAACTAAGCATTTAACTCAGTTCACACCTCACTGCTTAGACAGACTCTTCCAATCGTCTGCTTTAGTTAGCCTACTGCGTCCCTCCATCACTACATACTCTAGTACAGGAATATCAACCTGTTGTCCATCGGATACACCTTTCGGTCTCTCCTTAGGTCCCGACTAACCCAGGGCGGACGAGCCTTCCCCTGGAAACCTTAGTCTTACGGTGGACAGGATTCTCACCTGTCTTTCCTTCTCATACCGGCATTCTCACTTCTATGCGTTCCAGCGCTCCTCACGGTACACCTTCTTCACACATAGAACGCTCTCCTACCATACCTATAAAAGGTATCCACAGCTTCAGTAAATTGTTTTTAGCCCCGGTACATTTTTCGGCGCAGGGTCACTCGACTAGTGAGCTATTACGCACTCTTTGAATGAATAGCTGCTTCTAAGCTAACATCCTAGTTGTCTGTGCAACCCCACATCCTTTTTCCACTTAACAATTATTTTTGGGACCTTAGCTGGTGGTCTGGGCTGTTTCCCTTTCGACTACGGATCTTAGCACTCGCAGTCTGACTGCCGACCATAATTCATTGGCATTCGGAGTTTATCTGAGATTGGTAATCCGGGATGGACCCCTCACCCAAACAGTGCTCTACCTCCAAGAATCTTTATGTCGACGCTAGCCCTAAAGCTATTTCGGAGAGAACCAGCTATCTCCAAGTTCGTTTGGAATTTCTCCACTTCCCACAAGTCATCCAAGCACTTTTCAACGTGCCCTGGTTCGGTCCTCCAGTGCGTCTTACCGCACCTTCAACCTGCTCATGGGTAGGTCACATGGTTTCGGGTCTACGTCATGATACTATGGCGCCCTATTCAGACTCGGTTTCCCTACGGCTCCGTCTCTTCAACTTAACCTCGCATCATAACGTAACTCGCCGGTTCATTCTACAAAAGGCACGCTCTCACCCATTAACGGGCTCGAACTTGTTGTAGGCACACGGTTTCAGGTTCTATTTCACTCCCCTCCCGGGGTGCTTTTCACCTTTCCCTCACGGTACTGGTTCACTATCGGTCACTAGGGAGTATTTAGGGTTGGGAGATGGTCCTCCCAGATTCCGACGGGATTTCACGTGTCCCGCCGTACTCAGGATACTGCTAGGTACAAAGACTATTTTAAATACGAGGCTATTACTCTCTTTGGCTGATCTTCCCAAATCATTCTTCTATAATCTTTGAGTCCACATTGTGCAGTCCTACAACCCCGAAGAGTAAACTCTTCGGTTTGCCCTTCTGCCGTTTCGCTCGCCGCTTCTAAGGCAATCGCTTTTTGCTTTCTCTTCCTGCACTACTTAGATGTTTCAGTTCACTGCGTCTTCCTCCTCACATCCTTAACAGATATGGGTAACAGGTAGTACCTGTTGGGTTCCCCCATTCGGAAATCCCTGGATCATCGCTTACTTACAGCTACCCAAGGCATATCGTCGTTTGTCACGTCCTTCTTCGGCTCCTAGTGCCAAGGCATCCACCGTGCGCCCTTATTAACTTAACCTTATTTTCTGACCTTTCAGTCATAAACTCTTATTAATACTACAGCGTTTTCGGTTTATTTTCTTGTTACTATTTGATATAGATATTCAATTTTCAATGTGCATTACTTGGTGATCTCTCACCAATGGAGCCCTAGCGGGATCGAACCGCTGACCTCCTGCGTGCAAAGCAGGCGCTCTCCCAGCTGAGCTAAAGGTCCCACAAGACCTCTCAAGACTAAACAAGACCAATGCGCAGTTCCTTTTCCTTAGAAAGGAGGTGATCCAGCCGCACCTTCCGATACGGCTACCTTGTTACGACTTCACCCCAATCATCTATCCCACCTTAGGCGGCTGGCTCCTTACGGTTACCTCACCGACTTCGGGTGTTACAAACTCTCGTGGTGTGACGGGCGGTGTGTACAAAGGCCGGGAACGTATTCACCGCGACGTGCTGATCCGCGATTACTAGCGATTCCGACTTCATGTAGGCGAGTTGCGACCTACAATCCGAACTGAGACTGGCTTTAAGAGATTAGCTTGCCGTCACCGGCTTGCGACTCGTTGTACCAGCCATTGTAGCACGTGTGTAGCCCAGGTCATAAGGGGCATGATGATTTGACGTCATCCCCACCTTCCTCCGGTTTATTACCGGCAGTCTCGCTAGAGTGCCCAACTCAATGATGGCAACTAACAATAGGGGTTGCGCTCGTTGCGGGACTTAACCCAACATCTCACGACACGAGCTGACGACAACCATGCACCACCTGTCACCTCTGTCCCGAAGGAAAACTCTATCTCTAGAGCGGTCAGAGGGATGTCAAGACCTGGTAAGGTTCTTCGCGTTGCTTCGAATTAAACCACATGCTCCACCGCTTGTGCGGGTCCCCGTCAATTCCTTTGAGTTTCAACCTTGCGGTCGTACTCCCCAGGCGGAGTGCTTAATGCGTTAGCTACGGCACTAAACCCCGGAAAGGGTCTAACACCTAGCACTCATCGTTTACGGCGTGGACTACCAGGGTATCTAATCCTGTTTGCTCCCCACGCTTTCGAGCCTCAGCGTCAGTTACAAGCCAGAGAGCCGCTTTCGCCACCGGTGTTCCTCCATATATCTACGCATTTCACCGCTACACATGGAATTCCACTCTCCCCTCTTGCACTCAAGTTAAACAGTTTCCAAAGCGTACTATGGTTAAGCCACAGCCTTTAACTTCAGACTTATCTAACCGCCTGCGCTCGCTTTTACGCCCAATAAATCCGGACAACGCTCGGGACCTACGTATTACCGCGGTACGCTGGCACGTAGTTAGCCGTCCCTTTCTGGTAAGATACCGTCACAGTGTGAACTTTCCACTCTCACACTCGTTCTTCTCTTACAACAGAGCTTTACGATCCGAAAACCTTCTTCACTCACGCGGCGTTGCTCGGTCAGACTTCCGTCCATTGCCGAAGATTCCCTACTGTCGCCTCCCGTAGGAGTCTGGGTACGTGTCTCAGTCCCAGTGTGGCCGATCACCCTCTCAGGTCGGCTATGTATCGTCGCCTTGGTGAGCCGTTACCCCACCAACTAGCTAATACAACGCAGGTCCATCTGGTAGTGATGCAATTGCACCTTTTAAGCAAATGTCATGCAACATCTACTGTTATGCGGTATTAGCTATCGTTTCCAATAGTTATCCCCCGCTATCAGGCAGGTTACCTACGCGTTACTCACCCGTTCGCAACTCATCCAGAGAAGCAAGCTCCTCCTTCAGCGTTCTACTTGCATGTATTAGGCACGCCGCCAGCGTTCGTCCTGAGCCAGGATCAAACTCTCATTAAAAGTTTGAGTTCTCACTCATTTCTGTCACTGACAGATTTATTGTTTTTCATTGTTCAGTACTACAACAGTTGTTGTAGTGCCCTGCACATTGGTTCGTCTTGTTCAGTTTTCAAAGGTCTTTGTCACTTGCTTCTCTCAAGCGACAACTATATTAGTATATCACAGTCGCTTTCGCTTGTCAACACTTTTTTGAAACTTTTTTTAATTTTTTCAATCAGTATTTCATCTGCAACATACCATAGTCCGTACGGGATTCGAACCCGTGTTACCGCCGTGAAAAGGCGGTGTCTTAACCCCTTGACCAACGGACCTGAGTTGGTGTTTTCAACTCTTACTATTATACCGACTTTTTAAACTTTGTCAACTACTTTTTCTAATTTTTTTCATTTTTTTTACCGTGCTAACTTCTCAAAGTAACTTCCACTTGCCCAACCGAAGTGGAAATTAGTCTAAAACGGATTTTTATGGTGGAATTAAGTATGAGACGTTTGAGTTAGAAATGAGGTCCACTATGACAAAACATAAAACCTTACCCTTTCAGAACGTAATGATATTCAATTAGGCTTAGAGCGCGGTGAAACCTTCAAAGCTATCGGACAACTTATTCTAAAAAATCCGACTACTGTTTCCAAAGAAGTCAAACGAAACAGACAAGTTAGAGACTCTACCTCTAACAACCTTCCTTGCCCTCTACTCGCTAAGGCTCCCTTTGTCTGTAATGGGTGCCCTAAAAGAAGACAAAATTGTGGATTTAAAAAAATCTTCTACCTCGCTAAGCAAGCTCAAAAACAATACGAACAAACTCTTGTCGAAGCTCGTGAAGGAACTCCCCTCAATTCCAAGACCTTCTGGGACATGGACAAAGTCATTTCTGAGGGTGTAAAAAAAAAGGACAACACATCTATCATATCCTCAAAACTCATAACCTTGATGTCAGCTCCTCAACTGTCTATCGACATATCCGAAAAGGATACCTATCTATCGCTCCTATTGACCTAGTCAGAGCCGTTAAATTCAAAGAAAGACGGAAAAGTAAGCTACCTTCCATCCCTAAAGAAGCCAAAAAAAGGCCGCTCCTATGAGGATTTCCAAAATTATTTATCCCTTAACCAACTGAATTCTTGGCTGGAAATGGACACCGTTATAGGGAGAATGGGAGGTAAAGTCCTACTCACCTTCAATTTATCTTTCTGTAACTTTATCTTCGCTAGACTTCTGGATAATAAAACTGCCCTTGAGGTTACTAAACACCTCTATGATATCAAGAACACCCTTCACCAAGCGGATAAAGATTTCTGTCAACTCTTTCCTGTCATCCTCACAGATAATGGTGGAGAGTTTGCCAGGGTTGATGACATCGAAATGGATGTTCGAGGAGAGAGTAAACTCTTCTTTTGTGATCCTAATCGCTCTGACCAGAAAGGGAGAATTGAGAAATCACACACTAATTCGTGACATTCTACCTAAGGGAACTTCTTTTGACAACTTAACTCAGGAGGACATCAATCTAGTTTGTTCGCATGTCAACAGCGTCAAACGCGCTGCTTTGAATGGAAAGTCAGCCTATGAACTTTTTGACTTTACTTATGGAGAAGAAATTCCTAAACTTCTTGGTATTTCTAAAATACCTGCAGAAGACGTCTGTCAGTCTTCTACATTACTCCAACATAAGTTCTAAAAACTAACCTAAAAACCCATTCAAACGTCTCACACTAAGTTCCACCATAGCGGAACTTAATTTGAAACGCTTTCAGATGAGAGGTTTTTGTGCGCTCTTTTTTCCGATTCCTTTCGGCTACAAAAGCGATGAAATCAAGCAGTATTAAAACCAGTGGAACTTACCCTGACACGGAATTCTACTGGTTTTTATGATTTTTATCAGACTAACTTCCACTTGGATTAGCGGTGGAACTTAGTTTGGGAATTTACCCTTTTTTGCATGACTTCCTAGTGGGTACGAATATCAAACTCTTTAAACACAATACGTAAGTCTCTTAGGACTCTTTGACGACCTCGAAAGCGTTCATTGTTTAAGACGCGTTCTAACTCTTCTTGTTGCTCTTTATTTTGTTTACTTCTATAATCTTTTAATGTTTCATGAAAGAGATAATAATCATCTAGCCACAGACCTCCCTCGCTTATACGATGACTGATCTCACCTACTTCTTCATACGGTTCTTTATCATATCTCCGTTTTTGACTTTCTTGTTTACGGATATAGTCTAAGATTCGATTCCGAAACTTGGTCTTAAAATATTTCCTTAAACGAGGAATATCTTCTACTATTCCTTCTTCTCTACTAATCAATTCATGTAAGCAAATCATACCCTCTTGGTCCCAATCCGATAACTCCCATAAATGAAGGTAATATTCATTTCTACACTTGTACACAATCCCTTGGACTTCTTCATATAATTCTTTAAACATAATCTTCCCCTTTCTAGATACAGTTTAACAAATAAAGAAGCTAATTGGGACTATTTCACCTATTCTGTCCCCTTTACCTCCTCAACTGTACAAAAAAGAGAGGACATGCCTCTCTCGGGGTTATTTTTCGTCATTCATTTTTGACTTTACTTCATCATAAGATAATGCATGTGATTCCTCTTCTACTGTTTCAGGCATCTTTCCTGTTTCAAAAAGAGCTTTAATTTGTATACTATCCAATGTTTCGTATTTCAATAATGCTTCTGCAATCAACTTGTGAGTTTCACGATTTGACTGAATAATTTCAGCAGCTTTATTTCGTGCCTCATTCAATAATGAACGAACCTCTTCGTCAATTTCATAAGCTGTTTGTTCTGAAATTGATTTTTGAGGGCTTTGTGCTCCAAACATAGCATGATTGCCCTCATATTGTACTGGGCCAAGTTTTTCACTCATACCGTACTCTGTAACCATTGCACGCGCCATTTGTGTCGCTTGTTCAAAATCGTTTGAAGCTCCTGTAGTTTGGACATTAAAGATAATTTCTTCAGCTACACGTCCACCCATTAATCCAGCCAATTGCTCTTTCATATCTTCTTTAGAAAGAAGCATTTGATCTTCTTTAGGAAGTGCAATCATGTATCCGCCTGCACGTCCGCGTGGTACGATAGTAACTTTATGAACAACACGGGCATTCGACAAGACTAGACCTACAATGGTATGTCCTGCCTCATGATAGGCAACCAATTCACGTTCTTTTTGTGAAACTGTCTTATCTTTCTTAGAAGGTCCAGCAATAACTCTATCTTCTGCTTCATCAATATCTGAGGCATCAATGATTGATTTATTACGACGAGCGACAACTAAAAGTCTGCTTCATTCAAGACATTCTCTAAATCAGCACCAACAAAGCCAGGAGTTTGTTGAGCCACTAATTTCAAATCAACATCTTCTGCTAAAGGCTTGTTCTTAGCATGAACTTTCAAGATTGCTTCGCGCCCCTTAACATCAGGACGAGTAACCAATACTTTTTCTATCAAAACGTCCTGGACGCAGAAGGGCTGGGTCAAGTACATCTGAACGGTTTGTAGCAGCGATGACGATAATCCCTTCATTTCCCTCAAAACCATCCATCTCAATCAAGAGTTGGTTCAAGGTTTGTTCACGTTCATCATTTCCTCCGCCAAGACCAACTCCACGTTGACGTCCAACAGCATCAATTTCATCGATAAAGATGATAGCTGGTGCTGCTTTTTTGGCATCTTCAAAAAGAGAACGAACACGACTTGCACCAACCCCGACAAACATTTCTACAAAGTCAGAACCTGAAATACTAAAGAATGGAACACCTGCTTCTCCGGCGACTGCTTTAGCAAGCAAAGTCTTACCTGTTCCCGGAGGTCCCTCCAAAAGAACACCTGCTGGAATCCGAGCTCCAAGTTTTGTAAATCGTTTTGGATCTTTTAAAAATTCAACAACTTCAACTAGTTCTTGTTTTTCTTCCTCAGCTCCAGCCACATCTGAAAATCTTACTTTAATATCTTCTTTATTTGCGGCTTTAGCCTTACTTCGTCCAAAACTCATTGGGTTACGGCCATTATTTCCTCCCATATTTCCCATCATAGAGAATAGGAAGAAGAAAAGAATACCGAATGGCACAATGGATACAAGAATATTAATCCACATACCACTTGAACTTTCATGCTTAACAGTTACTTCCGCCTTATGGTCAGAAGCAAGTTTTTGCAATTCTGATACTGTAGTATCTGAAGGAAGAATAATACTTGAAAATTTCTCTACTGTTGTAGCAGAAGGAGAAAAGAACTGGATACCTGTTTCTTCTTTACTTGTTTTAGGATTTTTATAAACACCTGAAACTTCGATAACACTGCCATTTGGTTGGTAAGTCAATTCTTTTACATTGTCATCGGTAATTTCTTTTACCAATTCTGTATAATTAATTTGCTCACTTTTCCCTGCAACACTACCTGTACTAAAATACTGGTAACCTGTAACTAGGAGAAAAATAAGTAATAACCATAGAAAAGGATTTTTAATTAAACCATTATTTTGTTTTTTCATTAAAAATTGTTCTTTCTAATTTGAATACACTTCTTCTTTCAATATTCCAACATAAGGAAGATTACGATAATTTTCTTTGTAATCTAAACCATAACCTACTACAAACTCATTTGGAATAGTAAAGCAGGTATAGTCTGCCTCAATTTCTACAACACGCCCCTCTGGTTTATCCAACAAGGTTGCAATATTAACAGAAGCAGCTTCTCTTTCAATAAACATATCTCGCAAATTCTTCAAAGTTTGTCCTGTATCAATGATATCCTCTACAAATAGAACATGTCTTCCTTTGATGTCTTGAGTCACATCTTGCTTGATATTAATGACACCACTACTTGCTGTTCCACCATGGTAGCTAGAAACCATCATGAAGTCCATTTCAATATGTGTGTCGATATGTTTAACCAATTCAGCCATAAAAGGGATAGATCCTTTTAAAATCCCAATTAAAATCGGATTTTTTCCTGCATAGTCTTTAGTTAGTTGGGAACCTAATTTTTTAGCAGCTTCTGTAATTTCATCGTGTGAAACGAGAATTTTTTTAATATCGTTTTCTAACATTTTTTTACCTATCTATTTTTTCTATATAAAGTACAGTGTTCATTATATCATTTTTCGTGTTTTTACTCAAATTACTGGTCGCAATTCCCAAAATTGAGACGATTTCACCAAATTGCTCAATAATCAGAGCAGATTTCGCTTTTCCATAGGAATTTTCAAATCAATAAATAGACGTCTGAGTTTTTTTCTATGCCCATTTTGAATCAAAACATCTCCTGGTTTTCGATGACGAATGTATATGGATGTTTCGCGTGAAACAGGTATTTGTTGAATTGACTCACCTTCTAAAGGAAGTCCAAAGGAAAATAAATATCCTTGATAAGTAACCTGATTTTGATAGTGTAACACAAATTCATCTTCCTTTTCATCAGCCTGCGGACTGATTTTACAAATCTGAAACTTTTGATACTCTTTTATCAATTCATAGCCATTTTTAAGCAGATGACGATACTGGCTTTTAATTTTTAAAATCTGCCGAACTTCTTCAAACTGAGCTTTTGTAAGATTCAAATCTGGAAAACGATTCAGATAAGTTTGAAGTAAAACTCTTTGTGTCGACTCAGAGTAAGACAATAGTTGCTCTAAATTTTCTACATCAATATTCTTTGATAGTTCAGCTATTGCCAAATCATAATCTAAAATTTCATTGCCGAGACTTAAGATTGCATCCCTAAATCGAGGATTTTCTTTTTCCAATTCTGGTAAATAAGAGTTTCGAATACGATTTCGAAAATAATGATTTTCCTGATTTGATATATCTTCAAAATGAAAAATTGATGGAAAGTCTTTTTTATGAAATTGCAAGAAGGGACGAATCATTTCTATATCCCCGACTACTTGCTTCTCCTTAATTCCTGATAGATAGCGCAAGCGAGTGCCTCGAATCAAACGCATCAAAATCGTTTCCACCTGGTCATCAGCATGGTGGGCAGTGACCAAGGCTGTAGCACCTGTCTTTTTCATGACCTCTTGAAAAAAATCATAACGAAAATCTCGAGCACGCGCTTCTGAAAATTCTCCTGAAAAATTGCTGATATAAATAGGAAGCTCTGCTTCAGCAGCTAACTTCCTTAATTCCTTTTCTTCCCAATCTGATTCTACTCTCTGCTTATGATTCACATGAGCTAGAATCAATTCAATTGCTAACTCTTTTTGATACGTAGACAATACCTTAAATAGAAACATAGAATCTAATCCACCAGAAAGAGCTAGCACCACCTTAGTATGTTTTTTAAAATATCCTCTCTTGAGAAAATGATTTAAAAAATCCTGTTCCCTCATTTTAGAACCTCATAAACATCTTTAGCTATCTGAGAAATCGTATCATAATCAGAATTTTTAGTGAAAATAGAAAGAACAAATGGAGAATCTGCATAGATAACACCCGTATCATGCTCAAATTCGTCCGCATCCCCAATTTTATGAGCTACCTTCACAGAAACACCTTTGGCAATTCGCTCATTATCAAAATCTGTTTTTGTTAAAGACTCCAATACAAATCCATTTTGATTATAAATAGCTTCCATGACTTTCCCAGCCATTTTAGAAGAAATCAATTTTTCTTTCGTATCCCAATCATCTCCCATAATAGCAGATATCTTGGACTTAAATGTTGTATCAGATTGATTTGAAATGTAATATCCCAATAGATTATGAGCTACATTGTCCGATTCTTTAGATACTTTCGTAATTAAATCTTTTAGAGAATACTCTTTATTATCCTCTTTTTTAGGGAGACTACCACTTCCCTCTGGTCTATAAGAACCTGGAAAATCATTGACTGCAGATACATATTTTACAGTCGTGTCTAACTGATAAAGACCCTCATTTATTTTTTCTTGCGTATAGTAGAGATAAGGGAGTTTTAAAACACTAGCTGCATACATCTTTTCATCTTGATTGATACCAGCTTCTTTTCCAGTAGTCAATTGCTTAACATAAATAGAGAAAGAATCTTTTTGATATTTTTCAGATAACATTTCTTGGACTTTACTCATCCGATTATCTTCTTCAGAAGTTGACTCTTTATCCACCCATCCAGCCTGATCAATATGTAGAAATTCTTTTCCTTCTACAAACATGGTCTTATCGATTGATACCTGCGAATAAGCTGATAAGGATGATTTCACCTCTTTTAAATCATAAGGACTATTATACAGTTTAAAACCTGATTCTAACCATACTTTTTTTATTGTTGGAGTTACCTCTGACTGATCATATAAAAATCGTTTGTCTGCAGCTATAAATTGATGGTTGGATAACTTAAATACTGGAATTCCTTGTTTATTTAAGCGCCACTCGGTTATTTGAAAATTTGTTTTAGGAGTCAATTTTCCAGATTCTACCACTAAATCTTCATTTGCATAGACAGGAACTTCTCCATAAACCATAGGAGTACTTAGCTTTTCTCTAAAATAAATACCAAAGTCAGATTGTGAAAGGTAATAAATTTCTTTCGAAGTATAGACAACTTCTTTTTCTGTGCTAACGACTTTTGAAATGGTCAAAAAACTCGGTAGCAACAAAATAATTAAGAATTTACGCATTCTTCCTTTCCTTTTCTTCTTGTAAACGCAATAATTGATTTTTATCAGCTAGCTCTTCCAGCTTTTCATCCGATAGACTCAAAAATTGCTCAATTACATCTAATAAATTTTCCATTTTATCACCTTGGAAGCAAGTCAGGAATCGTATAAACAGCTTCCCGATTCTTAGAATAATAATATTTTGCACGCATGTATTTAGCAGCGTAATCTTCATCTTTCAACTTTGTAGCAAAAGCTGTCTCCTTCTCCTTTTCCTCACTCAAGGTTTGATACTGAGTTTGCAAGTCTGACAACTGTTGACGTCTTTGGAGTAATTGGTGATAGCTTTGAGCAAGGTTATAAGTTGGTAAAATGAACAATAAAATCATCAAAATAAGAACCCAGCCCATGAAACGATTACGTTTTTGTCGTTCCTTCATCAGATAGCGACGACGTTGGTGCTCATTTTGAATAAAAGAATTATTCAATTGTACGATATTTTTAGACATTTTCTTCTACCCGTGTTTCACTGATAATTTCATACATGCCTGCTGCATCTTCTTTTTTTGTACTATCTTTCATCTCCAGTACTTTGACAAGTAGCAACTTATTGCCAAAACGAATTTCAACTTGATCATTAACTTTCAAATCTGTTGAACTTTTGGCCAAGATTCCATTCACCTTGATTCTACCTTTATCAGCTACTTCCTTTGCGACTGTACGACGCTTGATAATTCTTGATACTTTTAAATATTTGTCTAATCTCATTTTTATTACCTCAAATTATTATTGTACCATTTTTATCAATTTTATAGAAGAAAAATGTTAAAGGGAATTGCCTTCTTTTGACTCTTTTATCTCTAATAAACTTTCTCCAAAAATGAGCAGACCTTCTAAAATTTCATAGTCCTTCTTGTTTCGGACATCAAATACAACTTCCATTAGTCCCTTATTCTCAGCTATGGCTGCTTTTAAATTCGTTGCGGATAAAACTTTAAAATAATCTTGAGCCAAGAACAGTCGCTGAGTAATGTTTTCAAATTGAACTGTAATCTTATTATCTTTTCTTTCCACACGTTGAACAAAGACCTTGTCCAAGTATGATTTGACCAAACCAATCTCTAAAAGATAAGCAACTACATCTGGGTACTCTCCAAAACGGTCCATCAACTCCTCTTGTAACTCTTCATAATTGACACGGTTGTCAATTTGACGAATTTTCTTGTAAATTTCAATCTTATGTCGTTGATCAGAAATATAAGTATCAGGAAGATAGGCATCAATTTGCAAAATCAACTCAGCATTCCCTTTGGTTCTTGTGTTAGTGTTAGCATTACCATTTCGTTTAGCAATAGCTTCCTCTAGTAACTGCGAATACAATTCAAAACCAACAGAATCAATGAAACCAGACTGAGACTTGCCTAAAAGATTTCCTGCTCCACGAATCGAAAGATCTCGCATTGCAATCTTAAATCCAGAGCCCAATTCTGTAAATCCTTTGATCGCTTCTAATCTCTTTTCAGATACTTCACTGATTGATTTTTCTGGACGATACATGAGATAAGCATAAGCAATGCGGTTGCTACGACCAACTCTTCCTCTTAATTGATACAAGGTTGACAAGCCCATATGGTCCGCATTTTCAATAAATAAAGTATTGGCATTTGGAATGTCCACCCCTGTCTCAATAATGGTAGTTGTCACCAAAATATCATACTGACCTTCAATGAAATCCAGTAGAGTATTTTCTAACTTAATTTCACTCATTTGCCCATGAACATAACCAATCGAAGCCTCTGGAATCAACTCCTGTAATTCTGAAACCTTCTGATCAATTGTGTCAACTTTGTTGTAAAGATAATAAACTTGACCTCCACGCTCCATTTCACGTAAGACCGCATCACGAATGACACTATCATTCTTTTCCAAAACATAGGTCTGAACAGGATAGCGATTAGTCGGCGGAGTTTCAATAACAGACAAATCTCTGATTCCCAGCATAGACATGTGAAGGGTGCGAGGAATTGGAGTAGCGGTCAAAGTTAGGACATCCACTTGTTTTTTCAGTTTTTTCAAGGTTTCCTTATGCTTGACACCAAATCGCTGTTCCTCATCAATAATCATCAAGCCCAAATCAGCAAACACAACATCTTTTGACAAAACACGATGGGTTCCAATCAAAATATCAACTTGACCGTTTTTCAATTTTTCAAGTGTTTCAGTCTGCTCTTTTTTACTTCTAAAACGACTTAACACATCAATATTAACTGCAAAATTTTGGAATCGTTCCTTAAAATTGGTATAGTGCTGTTGCGCTAAAACCGTCGTCGGAACTAGAACGACAACCTGTTTGTGATCATTGACTGCCTTAAAGGCTGCACGCATAGCAACTTCAGTCTTTCCAAAACCAACATCCCCAACTAAAAGTCGATCCATTGGCTGAGAAGCCTGCATATCTCTCTTTATTTCCTCAACACTACGAAGTTGATCATCCGTTTCAACATAAGGGAAGGCATCATCAAAAGCATGTTGATCCTCATCATCAGCTGAGAAAGCAAAACCCTTCAACTGGCTGCGTTCAGAATAGAGTTTGATTAAATCATCAGCTATATCCTCTACCTGATTCTTAACCTTTTGCTTGGCCTTTTTAAAATGACCGTCATTTAATTTATTGAGTTTGGGCGCTTTACCATCACTTGAAACATATTTAGATAGTAGATGAATCTGTTCCACTGGGATGGAGATTTGATCCCCATTTTGATACTGGACACTGACATAATCGCGGTGGATTCCTTTTATTTCAATTGTTTCAATTCCTAGATATTGACCAATTCCATGAATATGGTGAACAACGTAATCTCCTTTTTCAAGTTCATTGTAATCTTTTAATCTCTCTGCGTTTGAAACATGTTGTCTTCGAAAACGACGTTTCAATTTCTTTTGAAAAATCTCATGTTCAGTAATCAATAAAATCTTTTCATCTACAAAATGAAAACCATGTCTGAGATTACCCTCAATTAAGTTTACAGATTCTTGACAGATTCTTGACTTATCTCTAGAATCCAATTTAATCTGGTATTCCTCTAAAACATCCTCCAATGTTTTACTTCCCATTGAATTGCTAGACTGCAGAATAATAGTGTAATCCATTTTTTTGTATCGCTCAATTTCTTCTTTTAGAAAAGAAAATTGATTGAAAAACTCCTGCATAGGATATTGATTAAATTGATAAATTTTGTCAAACTTGAGATTTCCTAACCCCTTTTGCAGATTAGAGAAAAAGGTAACCGGACTCTGTTTTTTATAGATTTGCTCTGTATCAGCAAAATACTGCATTTCAGAAACTGCTTTACCATTCTGTAATTCTTCTGTAAAGTATTGCGCTAATTCTCTTTCAAATATTTCATACTGATTCATCAATTTTTGATAATCATCAAAGAATATTGGGGTATCTTTTTCAATATAGTCAAAAACAGTCCATGTCTTGTCATAACACAAAGATAAAAATTTCCGTGAATCAGAATGAATTTGTTTTTGGTGAAAAATTGAAAAAATTTCTTCTAAGTATGATTTTAAAATAGGTGATAAAGTTTTTGAAATCTGTTTTTCTAAAACTGACTGACCTTGTTGATAATCCTTTTCTTTCAAAAGAATATCACTAGCTGGAAATATGGTGAGTTCTGTCTGATTTTTTTTCGATAATTGTGTTTCGACTTCAAATGACCTGATACCATCGACTTCATCACCAAAAAACTCAATTCGGTAAGGTTCTAACTGGGATATTTCAAAAATATCTAAAATATCTCCTCGCATACTAAATTCGCCTTGAGTTTGTACTTGTGTAACTTTTCGGTAGCCTATTCCCTTTAACTGATGGATAAGCGCGTGTTGATCATATTCTTCACCAACTGAGATTTTTACAATACTATCTTTAAATACATTGGGAGACGGTAAAATCAATCGACTTGCTGCGATATTACAAACTAAAATCCCTTTCTTAGACGGATCAGTCAAAAAGCGCAAGGCTTCAACCCGTGAAATGATTTTTTCTTGTGAAGACATCAAAAACTCTACCATAGGGGAGTCATCTACCAAAAATGGATAGACAAGTTCCTCACCCAAGATTGATAGAAGATCACTAACAAGTCCTTCTGCTTCTCCATAAGTTGACGTCAATAACACAATCTTATCTTCTTTTTCTAAACTGCTTGCAATTGCAAGAGCCTTAGTAGACGTTGATAAACCAAGTATTAGTTGTCTTTTCTTATCTGTTAAACTTTGATGCCATTTTTTGATCTGATCATTTTCTGAGAATAAATCTAATAAGGTCACCATTTATCCGTTATACCTCTGCATTGTTTTCTCAAAGTTTTTCTCTTGTAAATAGTAGTTTACAGAATCGTCAACTTTGTCAATAGACTGTAAAATACCAATATAATCATCCTTGTCAAACTTACTCAAAACATGGTGAACAACTGACATACCATTTTTAGGTCTTCCGATTCCAATCTTAACACGGTTAAAGACCTGAGTTCCAATATGTTGAATAATAGACTTAATACCATTGTGACCACCTGCAGAGCCCTTTGCTCTTAAACGAATCTTTCCAACTTCCATGTCAAGATCATCGTAAATGATAAGTAAATCTTCAATATCCAAACCATAGTAAGTCAATAAAGCATGAACTGCTTTTCCACTTTCATTCATAAAGGTCGTTGGTTTGACCAGATAAATTTTTTCTCCATTTAGGAAAAAGGATGCTAGGTCAGCTTGAAATATCTTATCGTGTGTAAAAGTGACATTTTGTTTTTTCGCTAGTTGATCAATCAGCATAAAGCCAACGTTGTGTTTGGTTTCAAAATATTTATCTCCTGGATTTCCCAATCCCACAAGTATTTTTGTCATTTATTTTTCCTTTCAAAAGCCAAAAGGGTTGGAATTATTTTCCAACCTAATTGACATTATTTTTAATATTGATTAAACGTTAAAGCGGAATTCCATAATATCGCCATCTTGCACGACATATTCTTTTCCTTCTTCACGCAAGCGTCCAGCTTCTTTTACGGCTTTTTCAGATCCGTATTTCACTAAATCCTCATATGACATGGTTACTGCACGAATAAAGCCTTTTTCAAAGTCTGAGTGGATAATACCAGCTGCTTGAGGAGCCTTCATACCACGCTTAAAGGTCCAAGCGCGAACTTCTTTTTCACCAGCTGTGAAGTAAGTTCCAAGTCCAAGTAAGTGGTAAGCTGCACGAGTCAACTTGTCAACGCCTGATTCTGTCAACCCAAGTGCTTCAAGAAACTCTTGCTTGTCTTCTTCGTCTAACTCAGAAATTTCTTCCTCAGCACGCGCAGAAATAACGACTACTTCAGCATTTTCTGTCGCTGCGAATTCACGAATTTGTTTAACATAGTTGATAGAGTCAGGTTCTGAAACCACATCCTCGTCCACATTGGCAACATAGAGCACTGGTTTAGTCGTCAAAAGGAAGAGACCTTTGACAACCTTTTGCTCCTCATCTGTAAATTCGATGGTGCGAGCTGATTTCCCATCTTCAAGGACTGGTTTAATCTTTTGAAGAACATTAAATTCTGCTACTGATTCTTTATCTTTTTGCGTACGTGCCATCTTTTCTACACGCGCATAGCGTTTATTAACTGATTCTAAGTCAGCAAGAATCAACTCCAGGTTAATGGTATCAATATCTGCAAGTGGGTCTACAAAGGCATCTTCACGCCCTTGCTCACGCATGACATTTCATCATCAAAAGCACGAACTACATGAACAATCGCATCTACTTCACGGATATTGGCCAAGAATTTATTCCCTAGTCCTTCTCCTTTTGAAGCTCCTTTTACAATCCCTGCGATATCTGTAAATTCAAATGTTGTTGGCACTGTCTTTTTAGGAGTAATCATTTCCGTCAATTTTTGTAGACGTTCATCTGGAACTTCTACCATTCCAACGTTTGGATCAATCGTCGCAAATGGGTAATTTGCTGCCTCTGCTCCTGCTTTTGTAATTGCATTAAATAGTGTTGATTTACCAACGTTTGGCAAACCAACGATACCTGCTGTTAAAGCCATATTTTCTCATTCTCCGTTTTCATTTCAATCCCTAATATTATAACACAAAAAGGGAAAACTTGCTAACCCTCTAACTAAGGCTTCTTAGTCAATAATTTTATTCATTTTTCGATCAAAATCATAGCGTCCCATCATGACAACATGGTCACAATTACTGCATTTTATTTTGATATCTGCTCCTACACGGGTAATTTCCCAACGATTAGCTTTTTTTCCTGTTGATTTGATTGTGCAAGCATGTGGTTTTTTCATTTCAACAAAATTTCCAACTTGATACATACTACTCTCCTTTTCTTTTTCGATTATATCATAAAAGAGGCGAGCCAGGCTCAACCTCTTTCACTTAATTTGTACGAACTGGTGTAATGAGCTGCATGAAGTCCTCATCAGTATCCGCTGGCACAAGTGTGAAGGGACGAACTGCAGAAATAAAGCTGATTGTAACCTTTTCGCTATTTAAAGCTTTAAGGGAATCAATCAAATAAGTTGGGTTGAAACTAATAGTCAAATCTTCACCAGTCACCTGATCAGTATCGATTTCTTCGTTTACTTTACCAACTTCTGGAGAGTGAACATGGGCGCTAACAATACCACCTTTAATTTCAAGCTTCACAGTACCATTTTGAGTCGCATTTGATAAAAGACGAGCACGTTCCATTGACTGGCGTAAGTTTACAACATCAAAAGTAATAGTAGTGTTAAAGTCTATTGGAATCAAGCGATCTGTATCAGGATAGTTTCCTTCTAGGAGACGAGTATAGAAGCTAATATTTTCGCTTCTAAATAGAATTTGGTTATTGGCAAAGAAAATCTCTACAGTTTCAATATCATCTGTAAATACCACTGAAAATTCGCGTAGAGAACGGCTAGGAATGACAACATCAAAATCATCACTATTTTTCTCAAGCGTTAATTTTTTCTGGCTTAGACGATGAGAGTCTGTTGCCACTGTTTTGAGCTCCTTGTGGTTACTCAATACAAAATGAACACCTGTTAAAATTGGACGACTTTCTTGTGTACTTGCAGCAAATGCTGTTTCATTGATAATTTTCTTGAGTAATTTTGTTTCAAGAATTAAAGGAGTGCTTGCTGAAATTTCTTGGATTCGTGGGTACTGTTCGCTATCTTTTCCTTTTAGGGTAATTTCTGATTTGCCGCTGGTTAAAACAATTTGATTTTGTTCAATTTCTTTAAAATCAAGAGTCACATCAGGTAGACTAGATACCACATTGATAAAGAAAGAAGCTTCAAGAAGGATCGAACCTAAAGAAGTAATTAACAAACCAGCATCTTCATTTTTTTGAGAAATAAAATTTTCAATTGAAATCTGACCATTTGAACCAATTAAAGTAACACCTTCATTGGTTACGTCAATTTTTACGGTTGATAAAATAGGAATAGCATTTTTAGAACTAATAGCTCTCTTAGTGGTATTTAATGCTTGTAGAAATAAGTTTTTATTAATTGAAAAATGAATCATGGATTCTCCTTTATTTATTTTTAGTATTAGAAGGATAATAGTAATAATAGAGTCTGTGAAATCTGTGGAAAACAGACTTAAAGCAAGTCATATCAAGATTTTTGGATTGTTTAAAAAATGTGGATAAAAAAGATAAAAATGCGAAAGTTATCCACAAGTTATTTAATTTTATTTTCTTTTTGATTGATTCGATTTCTAAACGTAAATTATCGTCTTCATCAATCAAAGATTTAATTTTTGCATGGGCATGAATGACTGTTGTATGATCTTTTCCTCCAAATTCCTTCCCAATTTTTGGAAGACTATTATCTGTTAGTTCTCTAGATAAATACATGGCTACTTGACGGGCTAACACAATATTTTGAAGGCGTCTGCTTCCCTTCATTTCTTTGATACTGACACCATAAAAGTTACCAACTTCATTTTGGATTTTGTCAATTGGGATGACGAGCATTTGGCTAACATCTTGTTTGCGAGCTCTAATAGCTTCTGCAGCAATATCAATAGTGATATCCTTGATTTTTTTTACTCTGGCAATTAAAGTGATGTCGTTGATGGCTCCCTCAAGATCTCGAACATTTGAATCAAATTGCCCAGCTAGGTATTCTAGAGTATCACTTTGGAAATTGTAGCCTAAATGTTCCGTTTTGCTTTGTAAAATGGCAATACGTGTTTCAAAGTCAGGAGGTGTGATAGTTTGGGTTAACCCCCAACTAAAGCGCGTGACAAGCCTCTCCTCGAGCCCTTCTAGATGTTTTGGACTACGATCACTCGTTAGGACAATCTGTTTTTGCTTGTCATGAAGGGCGTTAAAGGTATTGAAAAATTCTTCCTGAGTTGCAACTTTTTTTCCGCTGAGTGACTGGATATCATCGATTAACAAAAGATCAAGACTGCGGTAGGTCTTTTTAAACTTTTCCATTTCTCCAAGTCTTAGGTGGTCAAGAAAGTCATTAATAAAACTTTCAGCAGGGATATATTTAACACGCGCATCAGGAATATTTTTTAGAATTTCATTTCCAATAGCGTTTAACAGGTGAGTCTTACCAAGCCCAGGTCCTCCATAGATAAAAAGAGGGTTATAGGTCAGAGCCAAATCTTCAGAGACAGCTAAAGCGGCTGATACAGCCCAAACATTTCCATCCCCTTGGATAAAATTATCAAAGGTATACTTCTCTTTTAATCCAGTATCCGAATAAGGAATAGATACCAACTTTGGACTATAGTCATAAAGAGTTGAATTTGTAGCTTCTTCAACTTGTGAGATAGTCGTATCTTGAGGTTTGGTGAAAATATAGTGGGGAGTAATCTCAGCATCATAAATTTCAAATCCAGCAACGACAATAATATCTTTTAGTTGTTTTTCCCAGACCATTTCCATTTCAGATCGTGGTAAAAATATAGTAGCAACATTTTCCTCTACCTTGATGAGTTCAGCTTGAATAGCATAGAAATCATACATGGATCGAGTCAGTCTTTCTTGAGCAAATTCTAATATACGATTCCAAAATTGTTTTTCTTTCAATCCTTTCTCCTCCTTTACTATTTAAAAGTTTAATACTAGACCTATTTTACCATAGAGAACAAGAATTTTCCACAAGCTGTGAAAAATAATCCACAATGTTACCAAGTTTTATCCACAGGTTGGGGATAAAACCAAAAACTATTGACTTATTAAGCTTTTTATTGAAAAAAAATAGTGGATAACCTTGTGAGATAAAAAAATAAAAGAACAGCCTTATTTCAGGCTGTTGATAATTCTACTGTATTCTTCTTGATTTGAAAAAGAAATAATGATTTTTCCACTATCTTTTTTAGACAGTTTGATTTCTACATCTAATCCGAGTAGTTTTTTTAACTGTTCTTCTTCATTTTGTATGAAATAATCAGTTTTTTGCTGTTTCTTTTGTTTTTTTTCTGTCAGAAGAGCTTCTAACTTCCTTACAGAAATATCTTCCTCGATGATTCGTTGAAAGAAATAGTCTTGTTGTTCCTTATTCAAACAAACTAGCGAACGTGCATGTGCTTGTGATAGTTTGCCATTTTCTACTTCTGAGAGGATTTGTTCTGGTAAGGAAAGCAAGCGAATGGAGTTGCTGATATAAGGACGAGACTTGCCCATTTTATCTGCAATTTCAGCATGGGTAAATCCTTTCTCTACGAGAGATTCATAGGCACGTGCTTCTTCTATTGGATTTAAATTTTCTCTTTGTAAATTTTCAATGATGGACTGAACCATCATCTCTTGGTCTGAAAGCTGCTTAACAACAGCTGGGATAGACGTTAGACCTGCTAAAAGTGAAGCCCGATAGCGTCTCTCTCCTGCAAGGATTTCATAACCAATTACAGGAGATTGACGAACAATAATCGGTTGGATGACCCCATTTTCTTTAATAGACTGTGATAGTTCATGTAATTTTTCTCTATCAAATTCTTTTCGAGGTTGATAGGGATTTTTTTGTATATCTGTGATAGAAATCATTTCAAATTTTTCCATGATTCTACACTAACACATCTTTTCTTTTATGTAAAGCTTTCTTTACATAGATGTCAATTAAGATTCTAAATCACCTGAACTCTTGTCAAGTTTAATAGATGTAGTTTCTTCTTTACCGTTACGATAGTAAGTGATCTTAATGGTGTCTCCGATAGAATGATTGTAAAGAGCACTTTGTAAGTCTGTTGATGAAGCAATCTCTTTGTCATCTACTTTTGTAATAACGTCGTATTTTTCAAGATGGCCATTAGCAGGCATATTGCTCTGCACAGAACGAACAACTACACCAGATGTTACACTGCTTGGAATATTCAGTCTTCTAATATCACTTGTATTAATATTTGAGAGATTGACCATTTGGATGCCCAAAGCTGGACGAGTCACTTTTCCGTTCTTTTCTAACTGTTCAATAATATTGATAGCATCATTTGCAGGGATTGCAAAACCAAGACCTTCTACAGAGGTTCCTCCATTTGTGGCAATTTTACTTGAGGTAATTCCGATAACCTGTCCTTGAATATTGATCAGTGGGCCATCAGAGTTACCTGGGTTAATAGCAGTATCAGTTTGGATGGCTTTTGTAGAAATGGCTTGTCCATCTTCAGATTTTAAAGATACATTTCGATTAAGACTAGATACGATACCTTGAGTAACAGTATTTGCATATTCAGAACCTAACGGGCTACCGATGGCAATAGCAGTTTCTCCTACGGTTAACTTGCTAGAATCACCAAACTCAGCTACTGTTGTCACTTTTTCTGAAGAGATTTTGATGACAGCAATATCAGAGAAAGTGTCAGCTCCGACAATTTCTCCAGGTACTTTAGTTCCATCTGACAAACGAATATCTACTTTGCTGGCACCATTTATAACGTGATTGTTGGTGACAATGTAAGCTTCTTTGTCATTCTTTTTATAAATAACCCCAGATCCTTCACTAGAGATTTGTTGAGAATCTGTATCAGTCTCATCATTGCCAAATACGCTATTTTGTCTGTTTGCTGAATAAGTAATAACAGAAACAACGGCATCTTTTACTTTATTAACAGCCTGAGTTGTTGAATTTTCGTTTTTATAGGCAGTTTGTGTAATAGTACTATTGTTGTTAGAGTTGCTTACACTACTTTTTTGAGTTAGTTGAGCTATTGAAAAACCACCCAAGGCTCCACTAAAAAAGCTAATGACGATAACTACTAATAATTGAAACCATTTTTTGTAAAATGTTTTTAGATGTTTCATATTTGCCTCCATATGTTTGAAATTACTGAAAGTATAAACTGACTAGCTTAATTATAACTTAAAAACAAAAGTTTTTCACAGATTGTGGATAACTTTCTAAAAATCTGTGATTTTCTCGGCTAAAATTAACCTTTTATTTTGTGAATAAGATGTGAAAAAATAGAGAATATGTTAGAATAGAGTCATGAAAATTAAAGTTGTAACAGTTGGGAAACTGAAAGAAAAGTATTTAAAAGATGGTATTGCAGAGTATTCAAAACGAATTGCTCGATTTGCTAAACTTGAAATGATTGAGCTAGCAGATGAAAAAACACCAGATAGGGCCAGTGAGTCAGAAAATCAAAAGATTTTAGAAATAGAGGGTCAGAGAATTTTATCAAAAGTTGGTGATCGTGATTTTGTTATTGTGTTAGCCATTGAGGGGAAAACACTTTCTTCAGAAGAATTTAGTAAGCAGTTAGAAGAAGCTTCTATAAAAGGATTTTCTACTCTTACCTTTATTATTGGAGGGAGTCTGGGGTTAGCACAGGATATAAAAAAGAGAGCAAATCTTTCTGTTAGTTTTGGCCGCTTAACCTTGCCCCATCAGTTAATAAGACTAGTCCTTGTTGAACAAATCTATCGGGCTTTTACAATTCAGCAGGGATCACCCTATCATAAATAGAAAATTGACTTTTAATTGAATTTTTGGTAGAATAATTGTGTTAGGTCTCATAGCTCAGCTGGATAGAGCATTCGCCTTCTAAGCGAACGGTCGCAGGTTCGAATCCTGCTGGGATCAATATAGTAGCAAAGCTGGGAATTTTTCCCAGCTTTTTTTCTTAAAAAAAGTACACTTGGGGAGAAAAAAATGACAGTTGAGAGAATTTTATCTAAAACGAAATTCCATTTTGTATAATAGTTTTTGTAAGTTAGCTTACAAGAAAAAAATATTGAGGAGATTTTATTATGAAAAACACAGTTAAATTGGAACAGTTTGTAGCCTTGAAGGAAAAAGACTTACAAAAGATTAAAGGTGGGGAAATGAGAAGAATAGATAGAATGTTCATTAATTTTTCTTAAAAAGAAGATAAAGGGAGTGTCAGAATGAATTTTTTTCTTAGTAGTAGATTTTATATTATATTTTTTTATTATTAGTCACAGTTACAGTTTAATTTGCAAAGGTCAAATAAAAGCAAAGGAACTATACGTTTTTGGTGCTTATACATTACTAGTAGAAATAGTACTTAGCTTTCCCTTTTATCTTCTAAATTTAGATGGGTTAGGGATTGCAACATTTTTATATCCTTTGGGTTTATATTCCTATTTTCGATGGATTAAACAGTATGAGAGGGATAGAGGACTATTCCTAAGTTTACTACTATCTCTTTTATATGAGAGCACTCATACATTTCTGTCCGTAACTTTCTCCTCTATAACAGGAGACAATTTTGTTTTACAATATTATGACCCATTCTTTTTCGTTGTAACGGTGTTGACTTATGTTGTTGTCTTAAAAATCATTCATTATTTCCATTTGGAACTAGCCTATTTTGACAAGGACTACCTTTATCCTTTCTTGAAAAAAGTATTTTTTGCCTTACTACTGCTCCATATTGTATCTTTCGTTTCAAATATGGTAAGTACGATTAAACATTTGAATAGTTTTGGAAGTATTTTGTCATCTATTGTTTTTATCTCGTTACTTTTGACCTTCTTTGCAATGAATTCTCATAAAGAACAAATGGAAAAAGAGATTGCTTTGAAGCAGAAGAAATTTGAACAGAAACATTTACAAAACTACACAGATGAAATTGTCGGTCTGTATAATGAAATTCGTGGTTTTCGACATGACTATGCTGGAATGCTTGTCAGTATGCAGATGGCAATTGACAGTGGTAATTTACAGGAAATTGACAGAGTTTACAATGAAGTTTTGGTCAAAGCCAATCATAAACTGCGTTCAGATAAGTACACTTACTTTGATTTGAACAATATAGAAGATTCAGCTTTACGAAGTTTGGTTGCACAGTCAATTGTCTATGCTCGAAATAATGGTGTAGAGTTTACACTGGAAGTAAAAGATACGATTACCAAGCTCCCAATTGAACTATTGGATTTGGTTCGTATCATGAGCGTTTTATTGAACAATGCTGTCGAAGGATCAGCTGATAGCTATAAAAAGCAGATGGAAGTAGCAGTTATTAAGATGGAAACTGAAACAGTTATTGTGATTCAGAATTCATGTAAAATGACGATGACTCCTTCAGGAGATCTATTTGCTTTAGGATTCTCCACTAAGGGAAGAAATCGCGGAGTAGGATTAAATAATGTGAAAGAACTACTAGATAAGTACAACAACATCATTTTAGAAACAGAGATGGAAGGAAGTACATTTAGACAAATTATTAGATTTAAGAGGGAATTTGAATGAAAGTTTTAATTTTAGAAGATGTTATTGAACATCAAGTGAGACTAGAAAGAATATTGGATGAAATTTCGAAAGAATCGAATATTCCAATATCATACAAGACAACGGGAAAAGTCCGTGAATTTGAAGAATACATTGAAAATGATGAAGTAAATCAGCTTTATTTCCTAGATATCGATATTCATGGAATTGAGAAAAAGGGATTTGAAGTGGCTCAGCTCATTCGTCATTACAATCCTTACGCTATTATCGTCTTTATCACCAGTCGATCAGAGTTTGCGACTCTCACCTATAAATACCAGGTATCAGCCTTAGATTTGTTGATAAGGATATCAATGATGAGATGTTCAAGAAGAGAATTGAGCAAAATATCTTCTATACGAAGAGTATGTTACTTGAAAATGAAGATGTGGTGGATTATTTTGACTACAATTACAAAGGAAATGATTTAAAAATCCCTTACCATGATATTTTGTATATTGAAACAACAGGGGTCTCTCATAAATTGCGCATTATTGGTAAGAATTTTGCAAAAGAGTTCTATGGAACAATGACAGATATTCAGGAAAAGGACAAGCATACTCAGCGATTTTATTCTCCTCATAAGTCATTTTTGGTAAATATAGGCAATATAAGAGAAATTGATCGAAAAAACTTAGAAATTGTTTTCTATGAAGACCATCGTTGTCCTATTTCAAGATTAAAAATTAGAAAGTTAAAAGATATTTTAGAGAAAAAATCTCAAAAGTGATTGACAATTAGTAAGAAATTGATATAATGGTTATATCTGCTACAGATAGAAGGTCCGTTGGTCAAGGGGTTAAGACACCGCCTTTTCACGGCGGTAACACGGGTTCGAATCCCGTACGGACTATTTTATCCGCCATAGCTCAGTTGGTAGTAGCGCATGACTGTTAATCATGATGTCGTAGGTTCGAGTCCTACTGGCGGAGTATAGATAAAAGGGAACACAACTGTGTTCCTCTTTTTGTATCAATTTGTATCACCAAGCATCTTCATAAGGAAGTCTGTTATTTCTTGAGGACTTTCTTTTTTTCCATGTGCAATCCAAGTTTGGCAGACACCAAAAAGTGCGTGAGTTAGATAGATGCTACTATATTCTAATTCAGTGGTATTGAGATTCAGTTGCATAAAGCGTTTTTGTAAATCTGTGCTGAGCATGATATGAAGTTTATTTCTTAAGAAATTTTGGATTTCTTTGGTACCATTTTCAGAAAGCAGAGCAGCCAGAAGTGGTTCTGACTCTAGATATTCAAATACTTCTAAAATAGCATCTCTTTTGTGCTGAGCATGTTTTTGAAAAATATATTCAAATGTATGAAATAGCTTGCTTTGATAGTGCTCAATCATATCATACTTATCCTTATAGTGAGTATAGAAACTGGAACGACTAATTCCGGCTTTTTCTGCTAACTTGACAGTAGAAATTTGATCAAATGGCTGTTCCATCAGTAGTTGTACCATAGCATTTTCAATAGTTCGCTTTGTTTTTAAGCGTTTGTTACTTTCTTGCATACTTCCTCCTTGTAAACAAATTAGACTATATGTCTAAAAATAGATTTTTTTATCTTGTAATTTAGATTTTTTAATGTATAATCTATTATATCAAAATTTTAGACAATATGTTTAAAAAAGGAGAAACTATGTTTAAAGAATGGAAAGCAATTTTTAAAAAACCAACCTTTATTATTGTCATGATAGGAATTTCTCTTGTTCCAGCTCTGTACAATGTCATATTTTTGTCCTCAATGTGGGATCCATATGGGCAATTGTCTGATTTACCTGTGGCAGTTGTCAATAATGATAAAGAGGCTTCCTATAATGGTAATAGCATGTCTATAGGAAAAGACATGGTGTCCAATTTAAAGAAAATAAAACTTTGGATTTTCATTTTGTAGATGAAGAGGAAGGTAAGAAGGGTTTAGAAAATGGCGATTACTATATGGTAGTGACTTTACCAAGTGATCTATCTGAAAAAGCCACTTCTATTTTAACGGATCATCCAGAGCAAATGCAAATCGATTATCAGACTTCAAGTGGTCATAGTTTTATTGCTAGCAAGATGAGCGATTCTGCTATGACACAATTAAAGCAGAATGTTTCTACTAATGTAACCAAGACCTATACCAAAGCTTTATTTAACAAAATGATTGATTTAAAGGATGGTATGAATCAAGCAGCTTCAGGCAGTGAAAAATTAACTGATGGAGCGAATCAGTTAGTGGCAGGAAGTCAAACATTAACAACTAATCTAAACTCTTTAGCAGATTCAAGTTTAACATTTTCAAATGGAACGGAGCAGTTTACTAAAGGATTATCCTCATATGTCTCTGGTGTTGAACAACTTCATCTTGGCTTAGGGAATTTTAATAGTGGTTTAGTTACATATACTGGTGCAGTGAGTCAATTAGATAGCGGATTAGGTCAATTATCTTCTAAAAGCCCTGAATTAGTAAGGGAAATCAATCAGTTATATACTGGTGTAGAATCCTATACTGGCGGTGTTTCTCAGCTCAATGCTGGTCTTAATCAATTTTCATCTGGTGTTAGTGCCTATACAAATGGAGTGGGAAATCTTGCAACAGGAGCTAATCAGTTATCTAGTCAATCAGCTATACTTCGAATGGGGGTGGAGCAATTAAGTGAAGGGATTCAACAACTTTCTAGAAAGTTAGAGGCTTCGTCTGAGCAAAAAGATCAAATTGCTCAATTATCTTCTGGTCTGAATCAGTTAAATCAAGCTATTCAAAATATTGATGTTGGAGATACAAAACAATTAGATTCTGTTTTATCAAGTATAGTGTCTCTTTCTAATCAAATGCTAGCAAGTGCTCAGTCTGATAAAGCGATTACACTAGCTAATATTCAATCAACAGCAGCTTATCAATCTTTGACAAGTGAGCAACAAGCTGAAATAAGTGCTTCTGTATCTAAAAATTCGACTGATAGTATTCAATCGGCTCAGTCAATTGTAGCTTTGGCTCAAGGTTTACAGGGAAGTTTAGAAAACTTACAAAATCAATCTTCTAATCTTTCGACATTAAAAAATCAAGCTAATCAAGTATTACCGCTTGTTGCTACTTCTTTGACAGGATTGTCAAGTGGGTTAACAGAAATGCAGGGAGCGGTTATGAATAAATTAGTTCCTGCCAGTCAGTCTATTACATCAGGTGTAAATGCATATACTGCAGGTGTTGATAAAGTTTCTCAAGGTGCAAGTCAACTAAGTGAAAAAAATTCCACCTTGACAGGTAGTTTGGACCAACTAGTTTCAGGGTCAACGACCTTGACACAAAAATCTTCTAGCTTGACAGCAGGAGTTGGGCAATTAGTTGAAAAAACTCCAGAATTAGTATCTGGTGTTGAAAAATTATCAACTGGCTCCAACCAATTGAATCAAAAGAGTCAAGAATTGATAGCAGGAGTTGATAAATTACAATCAGGCTCTAGTCGATTAGCAGATAAATCCAGTCAGTTACTTTCAGGTGCTTCTCAATTAGAGAATGGAGTTAATAAATTAGCAGATGGATCTAGGAAACTTGCAGAAGGTGGAATAAAGTTAACTTCTGGATTGGAAGGTTTACAGACAGGAGTTGCTTCTTTAGGACAAGGATTAGGTAATGCTAGTGATCAACTCAAGTCAGCATCAACAGAATCTAAAAATGCAGAGATTTTGTCAAATCCTCTCAGTCTCTCCAAAACTGACAATGACCAAGTTCCTGTAAATGGAATTGCAATGGCTCCTTATATGATATCAGTTGCTCTCTTTGTTGCAGCAATATCAACGAATATGATCTTTGCGAAGCTGCCTTCAGGACGTCATCCAGAGAGCCGTTGGGCTTGGTTGAAATCTAGAGCTGAAATAAATGGTATTATAGCTATTTTAGCAGGGATTTTGGTATATGGAGGAGTTCATCTTATTGGTCTAACTGCTAATTATGAAATGAGAACATTTATTCTCATCATCTTAACAAGTTTAGTATTCATGTCTATGGTGACTGCTTTAACAACGTGGAATAGCCGTATAGGAGCTTTCTTCTCTCTTATCTTGCTTTTATTACAGTTGGCATCAAGTGCCGGTACTTATCCACTTGCTTTGACAAATGATTTCTTTAGAGCTATTAATCCTTGGTTACCAATGAGTTATTCAGTTTCGGGATTACGACAAACAATCTCTATGACAGGAAATATTCATCATCAAGTCATTTTCCTTGCTGTGATACTAGCTCTATTTATTGGTTTAGGTATGCTAGCCTATCAACCTAAGAAAATGGAAGAAGATTAAAAAAATCGACCGCTTAACTGGTCGATTTTTTATGTCTTAGATGACTTTCGTTTGTGATTATAGATTCCAAATAGTAAGAGAGAAGTAAAGGAACAGATTGCTCCAACAACAAACCCATTAGGAATAAAGGAAAGTGTAATAGTTCCTTTTCCCTTAGGAACGTCAACTTTCATAAAACCAGTTTGAGCTTGTTTAATTTCTATTTTCTTACCATCTTGGTAGGCAGACCAGCCTTTGTCATAAGGAATGGTGAAGAAAATGGACGTATCTTGTTGAACATTATATCTAGCAAAGACCTTGTTTTTAGAAGTTGATACTGTTACAGGTTGCTCTTTAATTTTTTGAATGGCCTCAGTTAAAGTTTGGGGATCTAAACGATAGAAGGTAGGAGGTTCAAATGATACTTGTGAATTTCCAGGGAAACTAACATGAATATTGAAAGTTTTTTTCTCTTTAGTATATCCTAGATTAAAGAAGGAGAAGACATTATCAGTTGTAAAAGTTTTCTTTTCTCCATTTACAAGGATGTCAACCTTCTTTTGTTTGTCATTAGAAAAGTGAAGGTTTGTGAAAGAAAGATAAACTTGGCTGTTTTCTGGCACTTCAATTTGATACTGGATTGCTGCATCTTCATTTGAAGAACTTGTAAGACTAATCAAATCATCAGTATTTTCAGTTTTTTTATAAGGTATTGGAGAAAAATAATCAAAATCGACGTTAGCAAGTTGATTTAAAAATGAGGCCTGATTATCCAAGGTATGTTCAGTGAACTTGACATCATTGTAAACAAATTGACTAGCAAATGCAATCGGAAGAGAGAATTGATTTTCATATAGAGCAAGATTATCTTTTTGATATACAACTTGGAAACCATACTTATCAATAGGGTTTTCTGAGATATTGTACTGGATGCCAAATAAACTATCAGCTAAAATGCTATTATTGGCATAACGGAGATTGAGATTGGTCCCAGAGGATTTAAACCCAAGTTTATCTAAAGTAGAGCTTGCTGAACGATTTCGAACAGAAGAAAATTGAGAGATTCCATTGTAATTGAATTTCATACTGTCATTTCCTGTCTGAGTCTCTAATTTCTCAGTACGAGTAAATTGATTTCTAATATATGTTGAGAAAGATTCCATAGCTGGGATATCTCGATTATAAGCACTTCGAGAAGCAAATCCCCATTCCTTAGCAATTCCGTCCATTTGAGATGAGGCATTTAAACTCATTTCAACCATTATAAATAAAGAGATTAGAATGGCAAATAGATTTACAGTGATAAACTTTTTAATAACTGCAAGGAGTAAAATAGAATAGACAACCAAAAATTCAAGAGTCAGTAGAATATTCAAATCTGTTAAAAAAGAATAATGCGATTTGAGATAGATGGTAGCTAAAAATCCTGTTACTGCAAGAAAAAGCGAAGATAAAAAATTCCATACTTTAAGTTCTTTCAGACGATTTAAGACTTCTGCTGCTGTGTAAATTAACAAGGTAGAGAAAATCCAAGCATAGCGATGTAAAAACATGTTTGGAGTATGCATGCCTTGCCAAAATAAATCAAGAGCTTCTATATAAAAGCTAGCAATTAGAAATGCAAAGAAGATTATATAGATAAGTTTCACGTGAAACTTAATAGATTTCATCGTAAAAAATAAAATAGTCAAAATAAAGGGAAGTAGTCCAACAAAAATCATTAGGATGGCTCCATACTTTGTTGTGTCAAAGGAACCGATGAATTGTTTAGCAAAGAGATCAAGATACCAGCTACTTTCAGTTTGAAACTTTGTAATTTCAGTTAATTTTTCCCCATGTGTCTGTAAATCAAACAGAGTAGGAAGAGTCAGAATCAAACTAGCCATACCAGCTAAAACGGAGGTGATTATGAAATCAAGAAAAGATGATTTTCGAGTTTTAAAGTCCCAAGAAATTTGGCAGAGATACCAGAAAATAAGAAACAATGCTGTCATATAGCCAAAATAATAGTTTTGGATAAATAAGATTGACAGACTTGTAAAGTACAATAGGAAATTCTTTTCAGTGATAAGTAGCTGTAAACCAGTTATAATTAAAGGAATCAAGATAAAAACATCTAGCCAGGTTTTTATCTCTAATTGACTGACAGTGAAACTCATCAGAGCATAGGAAGTAGATAAAGCTAGTTTTAAAGGCTTAGGAATCGATTGAAATAATTTATTTAAACTAAAGTAAGTTGACAGTCCAATCAATCCAAATTTTAAGAGAGTTGTCAGATAGACAGCATCTGGCATATTAGTTAGATCAAAAAAGTAAACTAGTGGTGAAAGGAAACTACCCAAGTAATAACTAGATAGGGCATAGAAATTCAATCCGAGGCCACTTGTAAAGGTGTAGAACAAACTACCATTTCCATGTAGGATATTTCTTAGAGCTATATCAAAAATAATGTATTGATGAAACCCATCTCCTAATAGTGGAGATGTATCGCTATTCCAGTAGATACCTTGAGATAGATATACTCCTATCATAATGATTATGGGAATGATGAAAGAAACAAAATAGGTCCAATATGTTTTAAAAAATAATTTCATGTTACCTCATAAAATGTTAGAAAACTCAGCTGGTTAACCCAACTGAGTTTTGAATTTTTTTAGTCTTTCCAAAGTTCTTTAACTTTTGCTTGTACTTCTGCATTCTCTAGGAATTCATCGTAGGTTTCATCGATACGGTCAATGACGCCATTTTTAGATAAGACAATGATATGGTTGGCTAGAGTTTGAATAAACTCGTGGTCATGGCTGGCAAAGATGATTGATTCTTTAAAGTTTTTCAATCCATCATTCAAGCTTGAGATAGATTCCAAGTCCAAGTGATTGGTTGGATCATCAAGTACAAGGACATTTGATTTTAAGAGCATGAGTTTTGAAAGCATGACACGAACTTTTTCCCCCCCTGACAAGACGTTGACAGGTTTGTTAACCTCATCTCCAGAGAAGAGCATACGGCCGAGGAAGCCACGTAGGAAAGTATTGTCATCTTCTTCTTTACTTGCGAATTGACGCAACCAGTCAAGGATTGACTCTCCTCCTGCAAAATCTGCTGAGTTATCTTTTGGCAAGTAAGAACGGCTAGTAGTTACTCCCCACTTGACAGTTCCTTCATAGTCAATGTCTCCCATGATTGCACGAATCAAGGCAGTTGTTTGGATATCGTTTTGTCCGATAAGAGCTGTCTTATCACCTGGACGCAAGATAAAGCTAATGTTATCTAAAATAGTCTCACCATCAATCTTTACAGTTAGATTTTCTACTGTCAAGAGATCATTACCAATCTCACGTTCAGCTTTAAAGTTGATAAATGGATATTTACGACTAGATGGCACAATTTCTTCTAGCTCAATCTTATCAAGCATTTTCTTACGCGATGTTGCTTGTCTTGATTTAGAAGCATTGGCAGAGAAACGAGCAACGAATTCTTGCAATTGCTTAATTTTTTCTTCTGCTTTAGCATTACGGTCTGCTAGCAATTTAGCAGCGAGTTCAGAAGATTCCTTCCAGAAGTCATAGTTTCCGACATAGAGTTTGATTTTTCCAAAGTCAAGGTCGGCCATGTGAGTACATACTTTGTTCAAGAAGTGACGGTCGTGGGATACTACAATAACGGTGTTATCAAAATCAATCAAGAAGTCTTCTAACCAAGTAATCGATTGGATATCCAAACCGTTGGTTGGCTCGTCCAAAAGAAGAACATCTGGTTTACCAAAAAGTGCTTTGGCTAGGAGAACTTTTACTTTTTCACCGTTGGCCAATTCGCTCATGTTTTGATAGTGCAATTCTTCTGGAATGTTTAGGTTTTGAAGTAGTTGAGAGGCTTCACTCTCTGCTTCCCAACCTCCAAGCTCGGCAAAATCTCCTTCGAGTTCGGCAGCACGCACTCCATCCTCATCTGAGAAATCTTCCTTCATGTAGATGGCATCTTTCTCTTTCATGATGCTATAAAGTTTTTCATTTCCCATGATAACGACATCAATGGCACGTTCATCTTCATAGTCAAAGTGATTTTGACGAAGCACAGAGAGACGTTCATCTGGACCAAGAGAAATATGACCAGTAGTAGGTTCGATATCTCCAGCTAAAATTTTTAAAAAAGTTGATTTTCCGGCACCATTAGCACCAATTAATCCATAAGTATTTCCTTCTGTAAATTTGATATTGACATCATCAAAAAGTTTGCGATCACTAAAACGTAGTGAAACATCAGATACTGTAAGCAATATTTTTCTCCTATATGTGTAATATATTTATTCTACTAGAAAATACAGAAATATTCAAATTTTTATCTGTCAATTTTGTGTAAATCAGATTTACAACATCCTTTACACAGATCCGTAAATAGCAAGGTTGATTTATTTTAATAAATTGCGGCTATTTCATTAAAAAAATGCTATAATTGAAGGGACCATATCGAAGGAGAGTAAAATGACTAAACCCATTATTTTAACAGGAGACCGTCCAACAGGAAAATTGCATATTGGACATTATGTTGGCAGTCTCAAAAATCGAGTATTATTACAGGAAGAGGATAAGTATGATATGTTTGTGTTCTTGGCTGACCAACAAGCCTTGACAGATCATGCTAAAGACCCTCAAACAATTGTAGAGTCCATCGGAAATGTTGCTTTGGATTATCTTGCAGTTGGATTGGATCCAAGTAAATCAACAATCTTTATTCAAAGTCAGATTCCAGAGTTGGCTGAGTTGTCTATGTATTATATGAATCTAGTTTCATTAGCTCGTTTGGAACGAATCCGACAGTAAAAACAGAGATTGCTCAGAAAGGCTTTGGAGAAAGTATTCCGACAGGATTCTTGGTCTATCCAATTGCTCAAGCAGCTGACATCACAGCTTTTAAGGCTAATTATGTTCCTGTTGGGACAGATCAGAAACCAATGATTGAGCAAACTCGTGAAATTGTTCGTTCGTTTAACAATGCATATAACTGTGATGTCTTGGTAGAGCCGGAAGGTATTTATCCAGAAAATGAGAGAGCAGGGCGTTTGCCTGGTTTAGATGGAAATGCTAAAATGTCTAAATCACTCAATAACGGTATTTATTTAGCTGATGATACGGATACTTTGCGTAAAAAAGTGATGAGTATGTATACAGATCCAGATCATATCCGCGTTGAGGATCCAGGTAAAATTGAAGGAAATATGGTTTTCCATTATCTAGATGTTTTTGGTCGTCCAGAAGATGCTCAAGAAATTGCTGACATGAAAGAACATTATCAACGAGGTGGTCTTGGTGATGTGAAGACCAAGCGTTATCTACTTGAAATATTAGAACGTGAACTTGGTCCTATTCGTGAGCGCCGTATCGAATTTGCTAAGGATATGGGAGAAGTTTATAATATGCTTCAAAAAGGTAGTGAAAGAGCGCGTGAAGTTGCAGGTCAAACCCTATCTGATGTTAAAGGAGCAATGGGACTTCATTACTTTAACTAAGTTTATTTTACAAGAAACTATCATTTCTATCTCGAAGAAAAGATAGTTTTTTATTTAACCCTGTATCATTTGACAAATTTTTATAGAATGGTATGATAGATACAATATAAAAAGAGTCAAGCTCAAAAAGAAAGAAAAGAGGAAACTTCGAATGTCTAATTGGGACACTAAATTTTTGAAAAAAGGTTTTACCTTTGATGATGTATTGCTTATTCCAGCTGAAAGTCATGTGTTGCCTAACGATGCAGATTTAACAACTAAATTGGCAGATAATTTGACTTTAAATATCCCAATTATTACCGCTGCTATGGACACAGTTACAGAGAGTCAAATGGCCATTGCTATTGCTCGTGCAGGCGGTCTCGGAGTTATCCATAAAAACATGTCAATTGCTCAACAAGCAGAAGAGGTTCGTAAGGTAAAACGTTCTGAAAATGGAGTTATTATTGATCCGTTCTTCTTGACGCCTGAACATACAATTGCTGAAGCTGACGAGCTTATGGGACGTTACCGTATCAGTGGTGTTCCAGTTGTTGAAACACTTGAAAATCGTAAATTAGTTGGTATTTTGACAAACCGAGATCTTCGTTTTATTTCAGATTACAATCAACCAATCTCAAACCATATGACCAGTGAAAATCTTGTTACTGCTCCTGTGGGTACAGATCTTGCAACAGCTGAGAGTATTCTTCAAGAACACCGTATTGAAAAGCTTCCTTTGGTAGATGAAGAAGGTCGTCTTTCTGGTTTGATTACTATCAAAGATATTGAAAAAGTTATTGAGTTTCCAAATGCCGCTAAAGATGAGTTTGGTCGTCTACTAGTTGCAGGTGCAGTAGGTGTTACTTCAGATACATTTGAACGTGCAGAGGCTCTTTGAAGCAGGAGCGGATGCGATTGTTATTGATACTGCACATGGTCATTCTGCAGGTGTCTTGCGTAAAATTGCTGAGATTCGTGCTCACTTCCCAGATCGTACTTTGATTGCTGGAAATATTGCTACTGCTGAGGGAGCGCGCGCACTTTACGAAGCAGGTGTGGACGTTGTCAAGGTTGGGATTGGACCAGGTTCAATCTGTACTACTCGTGTGATTGCTGGTGTCGGTGTTCCGCAAGTAACAGCTATCTACGATGCTGCAGCTGTTGCGCGTGAATATGGTAAAACGATCATTGCTGACGGTGGAATCAAGTATTCTGGAGATATTGTAAAAGCCCTTGCTGCAGGTGGAAATGCAGTTATGCTTGGATCAATGTTTGCTGGAACTGATGAAGCTCCAGGCGAAACTGAAATCTTCCAAGGACGTAAGTTTAAGACTTACCGTGGTATGGGATCAATCGCTGCTATGAAGAAAGGTTCAAGCGATCGTTACTTCCAAGGTTCTGTCAATGAAGCAAACAAACTTGTTCCAGAAGGAATTGAAGGTCGTGTTGCTTATAAAGGTGCGGCAGCTGATATTGTCTTCCAAATGATCGGAGGTATTCGCTCTGGTATGGGTTACTGTGGTGCAGCTAACCTTAAAGAACTACACGATAATGCTCAATTTATTGAAATGTCTGGTGCTGGTTTGAAAGAGAGCCATCCTCATGATGTACAAATTACTAATGAAGCACCAAATTATTCTATGTAAAAAACAATGAAAAGAACTCCCGTGGGAACAGGAGTTCTTTTACAATGTTGTCAAGTTTTGTTTACAATAACTTTACCACCCTGAATAGTGAAGATACTTAGATTTTCTGGTAGATTTTGAAGATGGTCTAAGCTTGTTGTTGTGATAAAGGTTTGGATTGAATGAGAAATCGTTTCTAATAATTTTAGTTGCCTAGTGTTGTCAAGCTCGCTCATAACATCGTCAAGTAGTAATATTGGAGATTCCATAGTAATACTTTCCATTAATTCAATTTCTGCTAATTTTATCGAGAGGACGAGACTACGATGTTGACCTTGACTTCCAAAATTAGCATCCATCCCATTTATATAAAAAGAAATGTCATCTCGATGAGGACCGACACCAGTATTCTTTTTAAATAAATCTCTGGACCTACTTTTTTCTAAAGCAATTTTGAAAGATTCTGATAAGTCTTCTTTGTCAGTTAGCTTGACAGAAGATTGATAGGATATTGACAGCTCTTCAATCTGATTAGAAAGTTCAAAATGTTTCTTACGGCCAAAATGTTCTAGTTTTTTTATGAAATCTAAGCGGTGATTCATTACACGACATCCATAATCAACTAGCTGTTCATCTAACACTGAAAGGAAGGTTTCATCTATTGTTTGAGTTGATTTTAGGTAAGTGTTTCTTTGCTTTAGGATGTGGTTATAATTGGTTAAGTCAGATAAATAAATTGGCTTGATTTGTCCAAGTTCCATATCAATGAATTTTCGTCGAACCGAAGGTGCTCCTTTAATTAGTTGTAGATCTTCAGGAGCAAATAAGACAACATTCATGTGTCCTACATAATCTGAAAGGCGTGCCTGTTTTAAGTGATTAACTTTTGTTACACGGCCTTTTTGTGTTAGTTTGATTTCGAGAGGAACGGATCCCGTTTTTTTCTGAACAAGACCTGAAAGATGAAGTTGTTCCTCATCAAAATGAATGAGATTTTTATCTGTTCGAGTTCGATGACTACGGGTTAAGGATAAAAAATAGATAGCCTCTAACATATTTGTTTTACCTTGAGCATTACGTCCTAAAAAGACATTCAATTTAGGATTAAAGTCTATTTTCGTCTCTTTATAATTACGAAAAGTTTTGAGAGATATGTGTTGTAGCCACATGATTATCTACCAGGGAATCGTGGAGCTTGTTTGCTTTTTGGTGATGAAGTAGGTTTAGAGTTGTCTTTTTTTACTCCCTTATTCATCTCTTTAACAAGCTTAGCAATTCGTTCTTTTTCAACTTTATCAGCTTGGTATTCCTCTTGCTCCTCAGAAGTAGGTTGTGTCAACAAGATGTCAATATTCATGTCAGGGATGTCAACTTTATCACCAATACGAAGTTTTTTACCACGACGATTCTCTAATTCCCCATTAAAGTAAACAGAATGTTCAGAGAGAAATGATTTGATAGCTCCTCCGCTATGTGTAATTCCAAGTTCTTTGAATAGTGCTTGGAGGGTAATAAATTCTTCAAATAATTTGTATTCCATAATTCACCTCAATCTTTGGTATTATACCATATTTTCCTAAAAATAGTGAGAGAAATTGGGAAAATGTAAGCGATTTTTATTTCAAAAGTGTTACAGGGAACAAGAAAATTTCAGGTTTTCGTGATATAATAGAAGTCTGTATATAAGGAGGTAAATCATGGAGTTAGTGCATGGAATTTCAACACATTTTATCCAATCAAAAAAGTTTAAAACGAACAAAATCACCGTGCGTTTTACCGCTCCATTATCCCTTGATACGATTGCAGGTCGCATGTTGAGTGCGAGTATGCTAGAGACTGCTAATCAGGTGTATCCCACTTCTCAAAATTTGAGAAGACACTTGGCCAGTCTATACGGTACAGATATGTCAACTAATTGTTTCAGAAGAGGGCAAAGTCACATTGTAGAATTGACATTTACCTATGTTCGTGATGAGTTTTTAAGTAGGAAAAATGTTCTAACTTCACAGGTTTTGGAACTTGTAAAAGAAACTCTTTTTTCACCTGTAGTAGTTGATAATGGGTTTGAATCGGCCTTATTTGAAATTGAGAAAAAACAATTGCTAGCAAGTTTAGCAGCTGATATGGATGATTCTTTTTATTTTTCACATAAAGAATTAGATAAATTATTTTTTCATGATGAACGTCTCAAATTGGAATATAGTGATTTACGAAATCGTATTTTAGCTGAAACTCCACAAAGTTCTTATTCTTGTTTCCAAGAATTTTTTTAGCCAATGATCGAATCGATTTCTTTTTTCCTAGGTGATTTTTAATGAGGTTGAAATTCAAAATGTATTAGAATCATTTGGCTTTAAAGGTCGAAAAGGAGATGTGAAGATTCAGTATTGTCAACCTTATTCTAATATCCTTCAGGAAGGTATGGTTCGGAAAAATGTGGGACAATCCATTTTAGAGTTGGGCTATCATTGCTCTGTTGAATATGGTGATGAGCAACATTTACCCATGATTGTAATGAATGGTTTACTTGGTGGATTTGCTCATTCTAAACTATTTACAAATGTCCGTGAAAATGCTGGATTAGCTTATACTATTTCAAGTCAGCTCGATTTATTTAGTGGATTCTTGAGGATGTATGCTGGTATCGATCGAGAAAATCGGAACCAGGCTCGTAAAATGATGAATAATCAACTGCTTGATTTAAAAAAAGGATATTTTACAGAGATTGAGTTAGAGCAGACCAAAGAAATGATTCGTCGGTCTTTATTACTTTCTCAAGATAATCAAGGTTCATTGATTGAACGTGCTTATCAAAATGCCTTACTTGGAAAATCTTCAGCAGACTTTAAAGGTTGGATTGCAAAACTCGAGCAAGTTGACAAAGATGCTATTTGTAGAGTAGCTAATAATGTGAAACTACAAGCGATTTACTTTATGGAAGGAATAGAATGACAAAGGTTATTTTTGAAGAAAAATACTATCCAGCTGTAAAAGAAATGGTTTATCGAACCCGTTTATCAAATGGATTGACAGTTGCTCTTTTGCCTAAAAAGGAATTTAAAGAGGTTTATGGGAGTGTAACTGTACAGTTTGGTTCGGTAGATACGCTTGTCACAGAAGTTGATGGAGATGTAAAACAATATCCTGCAGGAATTGCTCATTTTCTTGAACATAAATTATTTGAAAGAGAAGATTCTAGCGATTTGATGTCGGCTTTTACGAGTCTAGGTGCAGATAGTAATGCCTTTACAAGCTTTACAAAAACAAGTTATCTTTTTTCAGCAACGGATCATTTTTTGGACAATTTAGACTTACTTGATGAATTGGTAACATCAGCACACTTTACTGAAGATTCCATTTTAAGAGAGCAGGATATTATACAGCAAGAACGAGAAATGTATCAGGATGATCCAGATTCGTGTTTATTCTTTTCAACTTTAGCGAATTTGTATCCTGGTACACCTTTAGCAACTGACATAGTTGGAAGTGAGGAGTCCATTTCCCAAATCAATCTAACTAATTTGCAAGAGAATTTTACAAGGTTTTACAAACCTGTAAACATGTCTCTGTTTTTAGTTGGTAATTTTGATGTGGAGCTAGTTCAGGGATACTTTGAAAGAAAAGAACGGAAAGATTTAGATGTTCAGGAAGTAGTAAGAGAAAAATTTGTTTTACAGGCTGTAAAGCAAACAGACAGTATGAGAATGGAAGTATCTTCTCCCAAACTAGCGATTGGGATTAGAGGTAAGCGAGAAGTTGCTGAGGCGGATTGCTATCGACATCATATTTTATTAAAATTATTGTTTGCAATGATGTTTGGTTGGACTTCGGATCGTTTTCAAAAATTATATGAATCAGGTAAAATTGACGCATCCTTATCTCTTGAAATTGAAGTAACAAGTCGCTTTCATTTTGTCATGTTGACAATGGATACAAAAGAGCCAGTTGCTTTATCTCATCAGTTTAGGAAGGCTATTCGTAATTTTGCAAAGGATTTAGATATTACAGAGGATCATTTGGATACTATCAAAAGAGAGATGTTTGGAGAATTTTTCAGTAGCATGAACTCTCTTGAATTTATTGCAACGCAATATGATACTTTTGGACAAGGTGAGACAATCTTTGATTTGCCGAAGATTTTACAGGAAATCACTTTAGAGGATGTCCTTGATGCTGGACATCATTTAATAGATGATGGTGATATAGTTGATTTTACAATATTCCCATCGTAGTAACCTATCATAATTGATACTAGAAAGAAGGAATGACAAGTATGAGGAAAAAAACAATTGGTGAGGTTTTACGTTTAGCTAGAACCAACCAAGGGTTGACTTTAGAAGAATTACATAAAAAAACAGAAATTCAGTTGGATATGTTGGAGGCAATGGAAGCTGATGATTTTGATCAACTTCCTAGTCCATTTTATACTCGTTCTTTTTTGAGAAAGTATGCGTGGGCAGTTGAGCTAGATGAGCGAATTGTCTTGGATGCTTATGATTTTGGGACCATGATTACTTATGAGGAAGTAGATGTTGATGAAGACGAGTTGACAGGCAGGAGACGTTCCAGTAAGAAAAATAAGGCATCATTTTTACCTTTATTTTATTTTATACTCTTTGCACTATCGATTGTTATTTTTGTGACCTATTATGTTTGGAATTATCTCCAGACTCAGCCGGAGCGTTTATCTGCCTCTAGTTATAGTGTAGTTCAAGCAACAAGCTCAACTAGTTCTGTAACTTCATCTTCAAGTAATAGTTCATCAAGTAGCTCTTCGAATATTGAACCAACTATAAGTGTATCAGGTGAGGGAAATCGAGTAGAAATCGCTTATAAAACAAGTAAGGAAACTGCAAAATTGCAATTATCGGTTTCAGATGCTAGAAGTTGGGTTAGTGTTTCAGAAAGTGAGCTTGAGGGTGGTGTGACCTTATCACCGGATAATAAAAGTGCGGAAACAACAGTTTCAACAAAAAAATCCTGTCACCATTACTTTTGAGGTGTTGTCAAAGGTGTTGCCTTAACAGTAGATAATCAGACTGTTGATTTATCGAAATTAACAGCTCAGACTGGACAAATCACTGTAACCTTTACTAAAAAAATTAAGGAAAAAAACGAATGAAAAAAAAGAACAAATTCCAAATCTCTTAACAATAGGTCGAATTCTCTTTATACCTATTTTTTTATCTTTATTTTTAACGATAGGAAATTCGATAGAGAGTCATATAGTGGCAGCTATTATCTTTGCTGTTGCCAGTATTACAGATTATTTAGATGGATATTTAGCTCGTAAATGGAGTGTGGTTAGCAACTTTGGGAAGTTTGCGGATCCAATGGCGGATAAGTTGCTAGTTATGTCGGCTTTTATTATGCTGATTGAGTTAGGTATGGCTCCAGCTTGGATTGTTGCAGTGATTATCTGTCGTGAGTTGGCTGTGACAGGTTTAAGGCTTTTATTGGTTGAAACTGGTGGAAGAGTTTTAGCAGCAGCAATGCCTGGAAAAATTAAAACTTTCAGTCAGATGTTTGCCATTATTTTCTTGCTATTACATTGGAATTTGCTTGGTCAAGTTCTACTTTATGTAGCCTTGTTTTTCACTATCTACTCTGGCTATGATTATTTCAAGGGTAGTGCCTATGTATTTAAAGGGACATTTGGTTCGAAATGAAATCAATAATTGATGTAAAAAATCTTTCTTTTCGTTATAAGGAAAGTCAGGAATACTATGATGTGAAGGATATTACGTTTCACGTGAAACGTGGAGAATGGCTTTCGATTGTAGGGCATAATGGTAGTGGTAAATCAACGACGGTTCGCTTAATTGATGGCTTACTGGAAGCAGAATCCGGAGAGATTGTAATTGATGGGCAACGTTTGACTGAGGAAAATGTTTGGAATATACGTCGTCAAATCGGTATGGTTTTTCAAAATCCAGACAATCAATTTGTTGGAGCGACTGTTGAAGATGATGTTGCCTTTGGTTTGGAAAATCAGGGACTTTCTCGTCAAGAAATGAAAAAGAGAGTGGAAGAAGCTCTGGATTTGGTTGGCATGTTGGACTTTAAAAAGAGAGAGCCGGCACGTCTATCAGGTGGCCAAAAGCAACGTGTGGCCATTGCAGGTGTTGTAGCCCTAAGACCAGCTATTCTAATCCTGGATGAGGCAACGAGTATGTTGGATCCTGAGGGCCGTAGAGAACTGATTGAGACAGTAAAAGAAATTCGGAAAGACTATGATATGACGGTCATTTCCATCACACATGATTTGGAAGAAGTTGCCATGAGTGATCGTGTATTGGTCATGAAAAAAGGGGAAATTGAATCAACTAGTAGTCCAAGAGAACTTTTCTCTCGAAATGATTTAGATCAAATTGGATTAGATGATCCTTTTGCTAATCAATTAAAAAAATCTTTGAGCCAGAATGGCTATGATTTGCCTGAAAATTATTTGACAGAAAGTGAGCTAGAGGATAAGCTATGGGAATTGCTCTAGAAAATGTGAGTTTTACATATCAAGAAGGGACTCCCTTAGCTTCAACAGCTTTGTCAGATGTTTCTTTTACGATTGAAGATGGTTCTTATACGGCTTTAATTGGGCATACAGGTAGTGGTAAATCAACTATTTTACAACTATTAAATGGTTTATTGGTGCCAAGTCAAGGGAGTGTGAGAGTTTTTGATACCTTAATCACCTCGACTTCTAAAAATAAAGATATTCGTCAAATTAGAAAACAGGTTGGCTTGGTATTTCAGTTTGCTGAAAATCAGATTTTTGAAGAAACGGTTTTGAAAGACGTTGCTTTTGGACCGCAAAATTTTGGAGTTTCTGAAGAAGATGCGGAGCAGATTGCGCGTGAGAAACTGGCTCTGGTTGGAATTGATGAATCACTTTTTAATCGTAGCCCGTTTGAGCTGTCAGGTGGACAAATGAGACGTGTTGCCATTGCAGGTATACTTGCCATGGAACCAGCTATATTAGTCTTAGATGAGCCTACGGCAGGTCTAGATCCTTTAGGGAGAAAAGAGTTGATGACCCTGTTCAAAAACTCCACCAGTCAGGGATGACCATCGTCTTGGTAACGCATTTGATGGATGATGTTGCCGAATATGCGAACCAAGTCTATGTGATGGAAAAGGGATGTTTAGTTAAGGGTGGTAAACCAAGTGATGTCTTTCAAGATGTTGTCTTTATGGAAGAAGTGCAGTTGGGAGTACCTAAAATTACAGCCTTTTGTAAACGATTGGCTGATAGAGGTGTGTCATTTAAACGATTACCGATTAAGATAGAGGAGTTCAAGGAGTCGCTAAATGGATAGTATGATTTTGGGGCGTTATATCCCAGGGGATTCGATTGTTCACCGGTTGGATCCACGTAGCAAATTACTGGCTATGATGCTACTGATTTTAATCGTTTTTTGGGCTAATAATCCCTTGACGAATTTAATTCTTTTTATAGCGACAGGGATCTTTATTGCCTTGTCAGGAGTATCTCTTTCATTTTTTATTCAGGGCTTGAAGTCTATGTTTTTCTTGATTGCCTTCACAACTATTTTTCAATTGTTTTTCATTTCTAATGGGAATGTTTTATTTGAGTTTTCGTTTGTGAGAATCACGGATTATGCTTTGCAACAAGCTGGAATTATTTTTTGTCGCTTTGTATTGATTATTTTCTTTTCAACTTTGTTAACCTTAACGACTATGCCCTTAAGTTTGGCATCAGCTGTCGAAGTTTTGTTAGCACCTTTAAAGCGTGTGAAAGTTCCAGTTCATGAAATTGGCTTAATGCTGTCCATGAGTTTGCGCTTTGTCCCAACCTTGATGGATGATACGACGCGGATTATGAATGCACAGAAAGCGCGTGGAGTGGATTTTGGTGAAGGAAGCATCGTTCAAAAAGTAAAGGCGATGATTCCCATTTTGATTCCTCTTTTTGCGACAAGTTTAAAACGTGCAGATTCCTTGGCTATCGCCATGGAAGCGCGTGGTTATCAGGGTGGAAAAGGCAGAAGTCAATACAGACAATTGAAATGGACTCGAAAGGATACGCTGACCATTCTTGTTGTTCTCGTACTTGGTTGTTGTTTATTTTTCTTAAAATCTTAGTAGCATTTAAAGAATTGATTAAAAGTTACTGTAACAGTTTTTGATATAAAGGTAGGGATATGAACCGTTTTAAAAAATCAAAATATGTCATTATTGTTTTTGTCACTGTTCTGCTTGTGTCAGCTCTTTTAGCGACGACTTATTCAAGTACAATTGTGACAAAATTAGGAGATGGAATCTCATTGGTTGACAGAGTTGTACAAAAACCTTTTCAATGGTTTGATTCTGTCAAATCAGATTTAGCTCATTTGACACGAACATATAATGAAAATGAAAGTTTGAAGAAACAGATTTACCAATTAGAAGTTAAATCAAATGAGGCGGAAAGTTTAAAGACGGAAAATGAACAATTACGCCAATTACTTGATATGAAGTCCAAGTTGCAAGTAACAAAGACTTTAGCAGCGGATGTTATTATGCGTTCTCCAGTATCTTGGAAACAGGAATTGACCTTAGATGCAGGCAAATCAAAAGGAGCTTCTGAGAACATGTTAGCTATTGCAAATGGTGGCTTGATTGGGAGCGTTTCAAAAGTAGAGGAGAACTCTACTATGGTCAACCTTCTGACAAATACGGAAAATGCTGATAAGATTTCTGTTAAAATTCAACATGGTTCTGCTACAATTTATGGGATTATTGTTGGCTATGACAAGGAAAATGACGTTCTCAAAATTAGTCAATTAAATAGTAATAGCGATATTAGTGCAGGCGATAAGGTGACAACGGGTGGATTAGGAAACTTTAATGTTGCTGATATTCCTGTTGGTGAAGTGGTTGCCACAACGCATAGTACGGACTATTTGACACGAGAAGTAACTGTTAAATTGAGTGCAGATACTCATAATGTGTATGTGATAGAATTAGTGGGGAATTCATAATGAGACAGCTGAAGCGGGTTGGAGTGTTTTTATTGCTTCCTTTCTTTGTTCTAATTGATGCCCATATTAACCAGCTTTTGGGATCATTCTTTCCCCATGTGCAGTTAGCTAGTCATTTTCTATTTTTGTTTCTCTTATTTGAGACGATTGAAGTATCAGAGTATTTCTATTTAGCCTATTGTTTTGTAGTGGGTTTGGTTTATGACATCTACTTTTTCCACTTGATAGGAATTGCGACTCTGTTGTTCGTCTTGTTGGGGGTATTTCTCCATAAATTTAATAGTGTTATTTTTATTGAATCGTTGGACGAGAATGTTGGCAATTATTGTCATGACTTTTCTATTTGAGATGGGGGCATATATACTTGCAATAGTGGTAGGTTTAACTGTGGATAGTATGTCTTTGTTTATAGTCTACAGTTTAGTACCATCAATGATTTTTAAATCTTATATGGATGATTGTTTTTTTCAGTTTATTTTTTTGAAAAAAATTTTTATCTATGAGAAAGAAATACAAATGTAATAAAGGCGTAATATTTATTATGTCTTTTTTTGGTATACTAGTATTGTCTTAAATAGAAGGAGTATCTACGTAATATGAAGAAAAAAATCTTAGCGTCACTTTTACTAAGTACAGTAATGGTTTCTCAAGTTGCTGTTTTAACAACTGCGCATGCAGAAACTACTGATGACAAAATTGCTGCTCAAGATAATAAAATTAGTAATTTAACAGCACAACAACAAGAAGCTCAAAAACAAGTTGATCAAATTCAGGAGCAAGTATCTTCTATTCAAACAGAGCAATCAAACTTGCAATCTGAAAATGATAGACTACAAGCAGAATCTAAAAAGCTTGAGGGTGAAATTACAGAACTTTCTAAGAATATTGTATCTCGTAATGATTCATTGCAAAAACAAGCTCGTAGTGCTCAAACAAATGGAGCTGCAACAAGCTACATAAATACAATTGTAAACTCAAAATCGATTACAGAAGCTATTTCACGTGTAGCTGCAATGAGTGAAATCGTATCTGCAAACAATAAGATGTTGGAACAACAAAAAGCAGATAAAAAAGCTATTTCTGAAAAACAAGTAGCAAATAATGATGCAATTAATACAGTTATTGCAAATCAACAAAAATTAGCTGATGATGCTCAAACATTAACTACAAAACAAGCTGAATTGAAAGCTGCAGAATTGAATCTTGCTGCTGAAAAGGCTACAGCAGAGGATGAAAAAGCAAGTTTACTTGAGAAAAAAGCTGCAGCGGAAGCAGAAGCTAAAGCAGCAGCAGCAGCAGAAGCTGCTTATAAAGCTAAACAAGCAAGTCAAGAACAAACAGTTGTTGCTTCTGGGAATACAACTTTTACAGCAGAAGTTCAAGCAGTCTCTGAATCATATTCAAGCTATACTCCTGCACTAGTGAAACATCATCCAACATATAGCACAAATGCGTCAAGTTATCCAACTGGTGAGTGTACATGGGGAGCTAAGACATTGGCACCTTGGGCTGGAGACTACTGGGGTAATGGAGCACAGTGGGCTACAAGTGCAGCTGCAGCAGGATTCCGTACAGGATCTACACCTCAAGTTGGTGCGATTGCATGTTGGAATGATGGTGGCTATGGACACGTAGCCGTAGTTACAGCGGTTTCATCATCAACAAGTATCCAAGTTTCTGAATCAAACTATGGTGGAAACCGTACAATCGGAAATAAACGTGGATGGTTCAATCCTACTACAACTTCAGAAGGTTTTGTAACATATATCTATCCAAACTAATGAATGAAACGAAGAGGCTCTATTCGAGTCTCTTTTATGATGATTTATGTAGTGAACTATAGTTAACTTACTTTAAAAATCTACTAAAATAGCTTGAAAATATTGGAAAAGTATGGTAGAATGAAACTTGTCGTGTGAACGATAATACTCATTCTTGATGAATTGTGAAGCAGTTGCCCTTGGGTCGTTTTGCGAGTTGAAGTCAAGAAGAGGAAAAAAACAAAAAGGAGAAATACTCATGGCAGTAATTTCAATGAAACAACTTCTTGAGGCTGGTGTACACTTTGGTCACCAAACTCGTCGCTGGAACCCTAAGATGGCTAAATACATCTTTACAGAACGTAACGGAATCCACGTTATCGACTTGCAACAAACTGTAAATACGCTGACCAAGCATATGACTTCATGCGTGATGCAGCAGCTAACGATGCGGTTGTATTGTTCGTTGGTACTAAGAAACAAGCAGCTGATGCGATTGCTGAAGAAGCAGTACGTTCAGGTCAATACTTCATCAACCACCGTTGGTTGGGTGGAACTCTTACAAACTGGGGAACAATCCAAAAACGTATCGCTCGTTTGAAAGAAATCAAACGTATGGAAGAAGATGGAACTTTTGAAGTTCTTCCTAAGAAAGAAGTTGCACTTCTTAACAAACAACGTGCACGTCTTGAAAAATTCTTGGGTGGTATCGAAGATATGCCTCGTATCCCAGACGTAATGTACGTAGTTGACCCACATAAAGAGCAAATCGCAGTTAAAGAGGCTAAAAAATTGGGAATTCCAGTTGTAGCGATGGTTGACACAAACACAGATCCAGATGATATCGATGTAATCATCCCAGCTAACGATGATGCTATCCGCGCTGTTAAATTGATTACAGCTAAATTGGCTGACGCTATCATCGAAGGACGTCAAGGTGAAGATGCAGTAGCAGTTGAAGCAGAATTTGTAGCTTCAGAAACTCAAGCAGATTCAATTGAAGAAATCGTTGAAGTTGTAGAAGGCGACAACGCTTAATTAATATAAATAGTAATTACCTAGGAGGGCGGGGCTTAGCCCAGCTCTCCTATTTTTAAAAAATATAGGAGAATCAAAATGGCAGAAATTACAGCTAAACTTGTAAAAGAGTTGCGTGAAAAATCTGGTGCTGGTGTTATGGACGCTAAAAAAGCGCTTGTAGAAACAGACGGTGACATCGAAAAAGCGATTGAATTGCTTCGTGAAAAAGGTATGGCTAAGGCAGCTAAGAAAGCTGACCGTGTTGCTGCAGAAGGTTTGACTGGTGTTTATGTTAACGGTAATGTTGCAGCAGTTATTGAAGTAAACGCTGAAACTGACTTCGTTGCAAAAAATGCTCAATTTGTTGAATTGGTAAATACCACAGCTAAAGTTATTGCTGAAGGAAAACCTGCTAACAATGAAGAAGCTCTTGCTTTGACAATGCCTTCAGGTGAAACTCTTGAAGCTACATACGTATCTGCAACAGCAACTATCGGAGAAAAAATCTCATTCCGTCGCTTTGCATTGATTGAAAAAACAGATGCACAACACTTCGGTGCATACCAACACAACGGAGGACGTATCGGTGTTATTTCAGTTGTTGAAGGTGGAGACGAAGCTCTTGCTAAACAATTGTCAATGCACATTGCAGCGATGAAACCAACAGTTCTTTCTTACAAAGAATTGGATGAGCAATTCGTTAAAGATGAGTTGGCACAATTGAACCACGTTATCGACCAAGACAACGAAAGCCGTGCAATGGTTGGTAAACCAGCACTTCCACACTTGGCATACGGATCAAAAGCTCAATTGACTGATGAAGTGATCGCTCAAGCTGAAGCTGATATCAAAGCTGAGTTAGCTGCAGAAGGAAAACCAGAAAAAATCTGGGACAAAATCATCCCAGGTAAAATGGACCGTTTCATGCTTGATAATACTAAAGTTGACCAAGCTTATACACTTCTTGCACAAGTCTACATCATGGATGACAGCAAGACAGTTGAAGCATACCTTGAATCAGTTAACGCTTCAGTAGTTGAGTTTGCTCGCTTTGAAGTTGGTGAAGGTATCGAGAAAGCTGCAAACGACTTCGAAGCTGAAGTTGCAGCTACAATGGCAGCAGCCTTGAATAACTAATAATAAAAAGGAAGCCAAATCGCTTCCTTTTTATTATGCAGTAGATTCCTATAGGGAGATTTTCCTATTTTCAAGGTATAAATAAAAAGCCCTATAAGGGCTACGTGCATTTAGGAGACTACACTTCAAATTCATAGAGTGCTGTAGACAAATAACGTTCGCCGTTATCTGGTGCTAGAGCAAGGACTTTCTTACCTGTGCCTAATTTCTTAGCAACTTCAATTGCTCCGTAGATAGCTGCAGCTGAAGAAATACCAACAAGGAATCCTTCTTTTCCGCCAATCTCACGGCCAAGTGCCAGAGCGTCGTCTGATGTTACACGAACAATACCATCATAGGCGTTTGTATCAAGTGTATCAGGAATAAATCCAGCTGAGATACCTTGAATTTTGTGAGGACCAGGTTTTTCACCAGATAGAATAGCAGATTCGTCTGCCTCTACTGCAAAAACTTGAATGCTTGAATTTGCTGATTTGAGTGCATGAGAAACACCAGAAATTGTTCCACCGGTACCCACTCCAGCAACAAAGGCATTTAGTCCATCTTTACCGAAAGCAACTAGTATTTCAGCTCCTGTTGTTCTTTCGTGTATTTCTGGATTAGCTGGATTGTCAAATTGAAGAGGAAGGAAACCATCGCGTTCAGCAGCGATTTCTTGAGCCTTAGCAATAGCACCTTTCATTCCCTCACTACCAGGAGTTAGGACGAGTTCAGCACCATAAGCCTGGATAATCTTACGTCGTTCTACACTCATAGTTTCAGGCATAACGATGACAACTTTATACCCTTTAGCAGCACCTACCCATGAAAGTCCAATACCAGTATTTCCACTTGTTGCTTCAACAATAGTAGAACCTGGTTTCAGAATACCGTCTTGTTCAGCTTTCAATCATGCTAAGAGCAATACGGTCTTTTACAGATGAACCAGGGTTAAATGCTTCAAGCTTTACATAAACGTCCGCAGCACCTTCTGGAACAATGTTGTTGAGTTTAACGATCGGAGTTTGACCGATTAATTCAGTAATGTTGTTATAAATAGACATATGAATACCTCTTTGTATAAGATATTTCTAGTATAACGCTATCTATATCATTTGTAAAATATAGAAATCCTATCGAAGTGATAGGATTTTTTTATATCATAGGTCTAAGCCATTAATTTTCAAGCGATTGTGATAAGCTAATTCTAGTAAATATGTATACAGAGGAACGATATCTGTTTTCTTAGGAAATTCAAATTTATGAGCATTAAAATGCTCATTATGTGCTTTTAGAAAAACATTTTCTAGATAAGTAATCGTTATTTCACTATCATCTATACCTGCCCCTGCAGTTTCCATTTCAACGTTAACAATATTCATCAAAAAAATAGATTTAACGGACATCTTACGACCAGTAGCGCCTTGTTTATCTGTAAAGATAATACGGATATTTGTAAATATAATTGAGTCACGAATCAGTTTATATCCACTTTGAATTTCTTCATTTTCTAGTAGATATTGTCCATATTCTTTGATAAGAGTTTCTTTGTTTTGCTCGCTAAGGTTACCAGCGAGTCCCTGAATGAATTTTCCAAATGCCATATTTTTCTCCTTTGTTTACACTAAGTTTACAGGAACTTCAACTTCTCGTAAACCTTGATCAGTTAAAGTGACTTTTCCATTAAAAAACTCCACAAGTGCAGCTTTAATAGTTTCTTTTTCTTCTTTATCAACATAAATCATCGTATCAACTTGATCTGTAAAGTTTGTCTCAAGTTCCATGAGCTCATGTTCTTTAAGAAAGTTACTGTACTCTTGGTACTGAGCGTAAGACATTTGAATAGCAATGCCAGCCTGTTCCTTTATTTCAATGATGCCAATTTCTTTGACAGCTAAGGCAACACTGCCAGCGTAAGCACGAATCAATCCTCCAGCGCCTAGTTTAATGCCACCAAAGTAGCGTGTCACTACCACACAGACATTAGTAAGATTGTGATTTTCTAGTACCCCAAGCATGGGAATGCCAGCAGTACCACTGGGCTCACCATCATCACTTGTACGTTTGATTTCACTACGTTCTCCAATAATGAAGGCAGAACAGTTATGTGTAGCTTTGTAGTGTTCTTTTTTGATGGCAGTAATGAAGTTACGAGCCTCTTCCTCATTATAAACACGCTTGGCATGACAGATAAAGCGGGATTTTTTGATTTCTTCTTGGACTTGACCGTCCTCTTTAATTGTTCTAAATTCCATGATTTAATTGTACTAAAAAATCATCTAAAGCGCTAGGTTTTTACGAATAAAGAAGTATGAAAGTAAATCCAAATTATCTCGGTCGGTTGTTTACTGAGAATGAATTAACAGAAGAGGAACGTCAGTTGGCGGAGAAACTTCCAGCAATGAGAAAGGAGAAAGGGAAACTTTTCTGTCAACGTTGTAATAGTATTATTCCAGAGGAGTGGTATTTGCCTATCGGTGCTTACTATTGTCGAGAGTGCTTGCTGATGAAGCGAGTCAGGAGTGACCAAGCTTTATACTATTTTCCGCAGGAGGATTTTCTGAAGCAAGATGTTCTTAAATGGAGTGGTAAATTAACTCCTTTTCAAGAGAAGGTATCAGAGGGACTGATTCGAGCAGTAGACAAGCAGGAGCCAACCTTGGTTCACGCTGTAACAGGAGCTGGAAAGACAGAAATGATTTATCAAGTTGTGGCTAAGGTGATTAATAGGGGTGGTGCAGTGTGTTTGGCCAGTCCTCGCATAGATGTTTGTTTGGAGCTGTACAAGCGCCTGCAAGATGATTTTGCTTGCGAGATATCTTTACTACACGGAGAATCAGAGCCGTATTTTCGAACACCACTAGTTGTTGCGACGACCCATCAGTTATTGAAGTTTTATCAAGCTTTTGATTTGCTGATAGTGGATGAGGTAGACGCCTTTCCTTATGTTGACAATCCCACGCTTTACCATGCTGTCAAGAATAGTGTAAAGGAGAATGGACTGAGAATCTTTTTAACAGCGACTTCTACTGATGAGTTAGATAGGAAGGTCCGTTTAGGAGAATTAAAACGATTGAGCTTGCCTAGACGATTTCATGGAAATCCGTTGATTATTCCAAAACTAGTTTGGTTATCGGATTTTAATCGCTATTTAGATAAGAATCGTTTGTCACCAAAGTTAAAGTCTTATATTGAAAATCAGAGAAAGACAGGTTATCCGTTACTCATTTTTGCTTCAGAAATTAAGAAAGGGGAGCAGTTAAAAGAAATCTTACAGGAGCAATTTCCAAATGAGAAAATTGGCTTTGTCTCTTCTGTAACAGAGAATCGATTAGAGCAGGTACAAGCTTTTCGAGATGGAGAACTGACAATACTGATCAGTACGACAATCTTGGAGCGTGGAGTTACCTTCCCTTGTGTGGATGTTTTCGTAGTAGAGGCTAATCATCGTCTGTTTACCAAGTCTAGTTTGATTCAGATTGGTGGACGAGTTGGACGAAGCATGGATAGACCGACAGGAGATTTGCTTTTCTTTCATGACGGGTTAAATGCTTCAATTAAGAAGGCAATTAAGAAAATTCAGCAGATGAACAAGGAGGCAGGCTTATGAAGTGTTTGTTATGTGGGCAGACTATGAAGACTGTTTTAACTTTTAGTAGTCTCTTACTTCTGAAGAATGATGTCTCCTGTCTTTGTTTAGATTGTGATTCTACTTTTGAGAAAATTGGAGAAGAGTACTGTCCAAACTGTATGAAAACAGGGTCGTCAACAAAGTGTCAAGATTGTCAATTTTGGTGTAAAGAAGGAATTAAGGTCAGTCATAGAGCGATTTTTACTTACAATCAAGCTATGAAGGATTTTTTCAGTCGGTATAAGTTTGATGGGGACTTTCTTTTAAGAAAAGTGTTCGCTTCATTTTTAAGTAGGGAGTTGAAAAAATACAAAGAGTACCAATTTGTCGTCATTCCCCTAAGTCCTGAAAGATTGCTTGAGAGGGGATTTAACCAGGTTGAAGGTTTAGTTGAAGCAGCAGGATTCTCTTTTCAAGACTTACTAGAGAAGAGAGAAGAGCGGGCCAGTTCTTCCAAAAATCGTTCAGAACGCTTGGCAACAGAACTTCCTTTCTTTGTCAAAAGTGGAGTCACTATTCCTAAAAAAATCCTACTTATAGATGATATCTATACTACTGGAACAACTATAAATCGTGTGAAGAAACTGTTGGAAGAAGCTGGTGCTGAAGATGTAAAAACATTTTCCCTTGTAAGATGAGGAAAAAATTTGCAAAAATAAAATGAAAGCGTTATAATGAAATCAGAAAAACAAAAATGTTTAGAAAGAAGGTACTCATATGATTAAATATAGTATCCGTGGTGAAAACCTAGAAGTAACAGAAGCAATTCGTGATTATGTAGTTTCTAAACTCGAAAAGATCGAAAAGTATTTTCAAGCTGAACAAGAGTTGGATGCTCGAGTTAACTTGAAGGTGTATCGTGAAAAAACGGCTAAAGTGGAGGTAACGATTCCACTTGGATCAATTACTCTTCGTGCAGAAGATGTGTCTCAAGATATGTATGGTTCAATTGACCTTGTAACTGATAAAATTGAACGTCAGATTCGTAAAAATAAAACAAAAATCGAGCGTAAAAATAAAAATAAGGTAGCAACTAGTCAATTATTTACAGATGCATTGGTGGAAGATCCAAATGTTGTCCAGTCTAGAGTTGTTCGTTCAAAACAAATTGATTTAAAACCAATGGATTTGGAAGAAGCTATTCTACAGATGGATTTGTTGGGACATGATTTCTTTATCTATGTGGATGTTGAAGATCAGACAACCAATGTGATTTATCGTCGTGAGGATGGCGAGATTGGCTTGTTAGAAGTTAAAGAATCTTAATTTCAATATGTGTCAAGGTAGGTTTACTGAATTGTAAACCTCCTTTTTCTTACAATGGATGGAATTACTGATTACACTTTTAAAAAGTCGCTTTTTGGTGGTTATTATGGTATAATGGGTGCCAAGAGGTTTGGAATGAAAAAATTTTATGTAAGTCCTATTTTTCCCTTAATATTAGGAATAGTGGCGTTCGGAGTGCTATCTGTGCAACTTGTTTTTGTAACGAATACACTGGTAACGCTATTTCTTTTGCTACTTATTTTGGGTTCATATATTTTACTATTCATCCATCAGAGAGACTACTACTCAAAGAGTGAAGTAGAACAAATCCAGTATGTAAACCACCAAGCTGAAGAAAGTTTGACAACCTTGTTAGAACAGATGCCGGTTGGAGTTATTAAATTAGACTTGTCGTCAGGTGAAGTTGAATGGTTTAATCCTTATGCTGAATTGATTTGACTAATGAAGTGGGCGAGATTGATGTGGCATTAATTCAAACAATTATCAAGGCATCGGTAGGAAATCCAGGTTCTTATGCGACCTTGGGTGAGACCCGCTATTCGGTTCATATGGACAAGGTATCTGGAGTTCTTTACTTCTTTGATGTGTCTGGAGAATATGAAGCGAATGTTGAGTTAGTAACGAGTCGACCTGTGATTGGAATCGTCTCTGTTGACAACTATGACGATTTAGAAGATGAAACATCGGAGTCTGATATCAGTCATATCAATAGTTTTGTAGCTAATTTTGTTTCAGAATTTGCTGGTAAACATGCCATGTTCTCCCGTCGAGTGAGTATGGATCGTTTTTATCTATTTACGGACTATACGGTGCTTGAGGGACTAATGAATGATAAATTTTCTGTTATCGATGCTTTCAGAGAAGAGGCGAAACAGAGACAGTTGCCATTGACCTTAAGTATGGGATTTTCTTATGGTGATGGAAATCATGATGAAATAGGGAAAGTTGCTTTGCTCAATTTGAACTTGGCTGAAGTACGTGGTGGCGACCAAGTGGTTGTCAAGGAGAATGAGGAAACGAAAAATCCAGTTTATTTTGGTGGTGGGTCTGCTGCCTCAATCAAGCGTACACGGACCCGTACGCGCGCTATGATGACAGCTATTTCAGATAAGATTCGAAGTGTAGATCAGGTTTTTGTAGTTGGTCACAAAAATCTAGATATGGATGCTTTGGGTTCTGCTGTAGGTATGCAGTTATTTGCCAGCAATGTGACTGAAAATAGCTATGCTCTTTATGATGAAGAACAAATGTCGCCGGATATTGAACGAGCTGTTTCATTCTTAGAAAAAGAAGGAGTTACGAAGTTGTTGTCTGTTAAGGATGCAATGGGGATGGTAACCAATCGTTCTTTGTTGATTCTTGTAGACCATTCAAAGACAGCTTTAACTTTATCAAAAGATTTTTATGATTTATTTACCCAAACCATCGTCATTGACCACCATCGAAGGGATCAGGATTTCCCAGATAATGCAGTTATCACTTATATCGAAAGTGGTGCAAGCAGTGCCAGTGAGTTGGTAACGGAATTGATTCAGTTCCAGAATTCTAAGAAAAATCGTTTGAGTCGTATGCAAGCAAGTGTTTTAATGGCTGGTATGATGCTGGATACTAAAAATTTTACCTCACGAGTGACCAGTCGGACATTTGATGTTGCTAGCTATCTCAGAACGAGAGGAAGTGATAGTATTGCTATCCAAGAAATTGCTGCGACAGATTTTGAAGAATATCGTGAGGTCAATGAACTGATTTTACAGGGGAGTAAATTAGGTTCAGATGTACTAATAGCAGAGGCTAAGGACTCGAAATGCTATGATACAGTTGTTATTAGTAAGGCAGCAGATGCCATGTTAGCTATGTCAGGTATTGAAGCGAGTTTTGTTCTTGCGAAGAATACACAAGGATTTATCTCTATCTCAGCTCGCAGTCGTAGTAAGCTGAATGTACAACGGATTATGGAAGAGCTGGGAGGTGGAGGCCACTTTAATTTGGCAGCAGCTCAAATTAAGGATTTAAGCTTGTCAGAAGCGGGTGAAAAACTGACAGAAATTGTATTAAATGAAATAAAGGAAAAGGAGAAAGAAGAATGAAAGTAATCTTTTTAGCAGATGTCAAAGGAAAAGGTAAAAAAGGCGAAATTAAGGAAGTACCAACAGGGTATGCGCAAAACTTTCTTATCAAAAAGAATCTAGCCAAAGAAGCGACTGCTCAAGCTGTAGGTGAACTTCGTGGTAAACAAAAATCTGAAGAGAAAGCTCACGCTGAGATGATTGCAGAAGCAAAAGCAATTAAAGCCCAACTTGAAGCAGAAGAAACTGTTGTAGAATTTGTCGAAAAAGTTGGTCCAGATGGCCGTACTTTTGGTTCTATTACCAATAAGAAGATTGCAGAAGAATTGCAAAAGCAATTTGGAATTAAGATTGATAAACGTCATATCCAAGTGCAAGCTCCGATTCGAGCGGTTGGTTTGATTGATGTGCCAGTGAAAATCTATCAAGATATCACAAGTGTAATCAATCTTCGTGTGAAAGAAGGATAAATTTACACCTTCTTGACAAGATTGTAAAAGGAAGGGAAGTCTGATGGCAGAAGTAGAAGAGTTACGAGTACAACCTCAAGATATCTTAGCTGAGCAATCCGTTTTAGGGGCTATCTTTATTGACGAGAGTAAGCTTGTTTTTGTGCGAGAATATATTGAATCTCGGGACTTTTTTAAGTATGCCCATCGTTTGATTTTCCAAGCTATGGTCGATTTATCTGATCGTGGCGATGCTATAGATGCAACAACGGTTCGTACCATTCTTGACAATCAAGGTGATTTGCAGAATATTGGTGGCCTGTCTTACTTGGTTGAGATTGTCAATTCTGTGCCAACTTCTGCTAACGCGGAGTATTATGCTAAGATTGTTGCAGAAAAGGCTATGTTACGGCGCTTAATCGCCAAGCTGACAGTGTCTGTCAATCAAGCTTACGAGGCTTCGCAACCAGCTGATGAAATCATTGCTCAGGCAGAAAAAGGACTGATTGATGTCAGTGAAAATGCTAATCGAAGTGGATTTAAGAATATTCGAGATGTGTTGAATGTCAACTTTGGAAATCTGGAGGCTCGCTCTCAACAAACGACAGATATTACAGGGATTGCGACAGGTTATCATGATTTAGATCATATGACGACGGGTCTTCATGAGGAGGAGTTGATTATCTTAGCAGCTCGTCCGGCGGTTGGTAAGACAGCTTTTGCCTTGAATATTGCTCAGAATATTGGGACTAAGTTGGACAAAACAGTTGCTATCTTTTCGCTCGAGATGGGTGCAGAAAGTCTAGTAGACCGTATGTTAGCTGCAGAAGGTTTGGTAGAGTCTCACTCTATCCGTACGGGTCAATTGACCGATGAGGAATGGCAAAAGTATACCATTGCTCAAGGCAATTTGGCTAACGCAAGTATCTATATTGATGATACGCCAGGGATTCGGATTACAGAGATTCGTTCTCGTTCTCGTAAACTGGCTCAAGAAACTGGAAATCTTGGTTTGATTTTGATAGATTACTTGCAATTGATTACAGGTACAGGCCGAGAAAATCGTCAACAAGAAGTTTCAGAAATTTCACGTCAGTTGAAAATTTTAGCAAAAGAACTGAAAGTTCCAGTAATCGCTCTAAGTCAGCTTTCTCGTGGTGTAGAACAACGTCAGGATAAGCGACCAGTCTTGTCAGATATTCGTGAATCTGGGTCTATTGAGCAGGACGCTGATATCGTAGCCTTTCTTTATCGCGACGACTACTATGAGCGTGGTGGTGAAGAAGAGGAAGGCATACCAAATAATAAGGTAGAAGTTATTATCGAGAAAAACCGCAGTGGAGCTCGTGGAACGGTGGAATTAATTTTCCAAAAAGAATACAATAAATTTTCAAGTATCTCAAAGAGGGAGGCATAAGATGTCAGATGCATTTACAGATGTAGCCAAGATGAAAAAAATCAAAGAAGAAATCAAGGCACATGAGGGACAAGTCGTAGAAATGACTTTGGAGAATGGTCGTAAGCGCCAAAAAAATAGATTGGGTAAGCTAATTGAAGTTTATCCATCCCTATTTATCGTTGAATTTGGAAATGTTGAAGGAGATAAACAAGCTAATGTTTTCGTTGAATCCTTTACTTATTCAGATATTCTTACAGAAAAGAATTTGATTCATTATCTTGACTAAAGTGAGAAATTTTCTCACTTTTTCTTTTTTCTCCGAATAGTTTAGGTGAAGGCAATCTTCGATTTATATTATTTTCAAGGAGGAAGAATGAAAGTTTTACCATTCAAAGTAACAGAGATAAGGTTTTCTTTTAGAAAATCAGTTAAAAAGGTTGTTCCTTTTTTAGTAGTAGGATTGATGCTAGCAGCGGGTGATAATGTATATGCCTATTCCGGAGGAAATGGATCGATTGCACGTGGGGATGATTATCCTGCTCATTATAAAAATGGGAGCCAGGAGATTGATAAGTGGCGCATGTATTCTCGTCAGTGTACTTCTTTTGCAGCCTTTCGTTTGAGTAATGTCAATGGTTTTGAGATTCCGGCAGCTTATGGAAATGCGAATGAATGGGGCTATCGTGCTCGTCGTGAAGGATATCGTGTAGACAATACACCAGCTATTGGCTCCATTGCTTGGTCTACTGCAGGGACTTATGGTCATGTTGCTTGGGTATCAAATGTAATGGGAGATCAGATTGAGATTGAAGAATACAACTATGGAATAAGGGAATCTTATAACAAGCGTGTTGTGAAGACGAATACTATGACTGGTTTTATTCATTTTAAAGATTTATCTGGTGGCAGTGTTGGGCACAGTCAATCCTCGGCTTCAACAGGAGGAACACATCATTTTAAGACCAAATCTGCTATCAAAAATCAGCCTCTAGCTAGTGCAACTGCGATTGATTACTATTATCCTGGGGAGAATGTTCATTATGATCAAATTCTCGAAAAAGATGGATACAAGTGGTTGAGTTATACAGCTTATAATGGAAGCCGTCGCTATGTTCAGTTGGAGGCTGTGAATACAAATCCTCTTGATTCTCACGTTCTAAATGATTCTCGTATCTCTTCCACAGGAGGAACACATTTTTTTAAGGCTAAATCTGCTATCAAGACTCAGCCCCTAGCTAGTGCAACTGTGATTGATTACTATTATTCTGGGGAGAATGTTCATTATGATCAAATTCTTGAAAAAGATGGATACAAGTGGTTGAGTTATATATCTTATAGTGGAAGTCGTCGCTATATCCAGCTAGAGGGGGTGACTTCTTCACAGAATTATCAGAATTAATCAGGAAATAGCTCTAGCTATGGATCCAATAGTAGTTTAACTGTTGGTTGGAAGAAAATAAATGATAGTTGGTATCATTTCAAATCAAATGGGTCTAAATCAACGGGATGGCTGAAAGACGGTTCTAGCTGGTATTATTTGAAATCATCTGGTGAAATGCAGACAGGATGGTTAAAGGAAAATGGTCTGTGGTATTATCTGGATGATTCAGGGGCAATGAAAACGGGCTGGTATCAAGTATCTGGTAAGTGGTATTATTCTTACTCTTCAGGTGAGCTAGCTGTTAATACGATAGTGGACGGTTATACTGTAAATCATAACGGTGAGTGGGTTTAATTTTAAGTAATTGAATCTGAACAGGAGAGAAATCTCCTGTTTTTTTGTTTAAACTAGAGTTTTTATGAAGAGTTAAGATATCTGAATTGGATTCGAAACTATAATTTACTATAGAAAATGAAAGTGATGAAAAGAAAGAAAAAAGAAAGCTAGTAAAACATGCGTTACTTTCTTGAAGTTTTTTATAGCCTTGAAATACAACATATTAATAATAAAGTATATATAATATAACATATTTCTTGATTTCACTCAAAAAAAGGTTTATAATGTACATAAATATGATTCTCAAAAAGAGGTACACAAGATGAACAAAAAGAAAATGGTTTTAACCAGTTTGGCTAGTGTGGCTGTTTTAGGTGCTACATTTGTTGCATCTCAACCGTCAGTTGTGAAAGCTGATGACAAACCTACAGCTGCTCAACCTACTGGAGAAACTAAGCCTACACCTGCGACTGAAACACCAAAAACTGAGGTTGAAAAAGCCAAGGAAGCTGAAAAAGAAGCTAACGCTAAAGTTGATGAAGCTCAATCTAAAGTAGATAGAACAACTACTACAGCAACTGATGCAGCTACTAAACTTGAAACAGAGAAAAAAGAATCTGCTGAGGCTGATGTTGCAAAAACTAAAGCTGAAGAAGCTAAGAAAACAGCTGACGATGAATTAGCTGATGCTAAAGCTAAAGCAGCTGAAGCTGACGCTAAAGCAAAAGAAGAAGCCGCAAAAGAAGAAGTTGCAGCAAAAGAAGAAGCTGAAGCTAAAGAAGGTTTAACCGAAGCTTTGAAACAAATTCCTGATAACGAATTGCTTGATAAAAAAGCAAAAGAAGAATTATTAAAGGCTGTTGAATCTGGTGAATTAAATGCTTCTGATATTCTTGCTGAGTTAGCAGATGATGCTGAAAAAGCACAAGATACTAATCCAACAATCAAAACAGAAACTCCTGTATCTAAGGATAAGCTTCCTGAAGAGGTGCAAGCGGGAATTGAAGAAGGTGAAGCAGCGGATGCTGCTCGTCCTGAATCAGAAAAATTGCAAGACAAGGCTGATGATTTAACTGAAACAATTGAAAACTTAACGGATGATGCTGAGCAATTAAAAGCTGATGCTGAAAAGAAAGCTGAAACACTAAAAAAACAGGAAGATACTTTAAAAGAAGCAAAAGAAGCTCTTAAATCCGCTAAAGATAATGGATTTGCTGAAGATATCACAGCACCGTTAGAAAAAGCTGTAACTGCGATTGAAAAAGAACGTGATACTGCGAAGTCTGAATTTGATGAAGCTGATGAAAAAATTCAAGCTGCTGTAGCTGAAATTCAAGATTTAACTGAAAAACGTGATAATCTTCTTGAAGAAGTAAAAAAAGCAGAAGCAAAAGAAGCTGCAGAACCAGCTAAACCAGCAGAAGAAACTCCAGAGGAAGAAGCAGAACCAACAGAAGCTGAAAAAGCTGCTAAAGCTAAAGCAGAGGCTGATGCTAAAGTTGCTGAATTAGAGAAGAAAGTTGCTGAAGAAGCTAAAAAAGTAGAAGAAGCTACGACTAAAGCTAAAAAAGAAGCTGCTGATGTAACTGCTGTTGAGACTGCAAAAGCAGAAGCAGACAAAGCTAAAGCTGATGCAGAAGCTGAATTAGCTAAGGCTAAAGAAGAAGCAGCTAAAGCAAAAGCTAAAGTTGAAGAAGAAGTTAAAAAAGAAGAAGACGCTAAAAAAGAAGAAGCAGATAACTTAGAAGCTTTGAAAGGTGCTTTAGAGCAACTTGAAAAAAAAGCTGAAGATAAAGTCAACAAGGATGCTAGCATCAAGCCAGAAGATAAAGCGAAAGCTATCGAAGAAGCAAAAGCTGAAATCGGTAAAGAAGCTTTATTAAAAGCGATTGAAGATGGAGTTCTTACAGCTACTCAAGCTATAGATGAATTCCTCAACGATGCCAACACAAAAGATAAAGCTCCTGAAGCTTATAAAACTAAAGAATTAACTGCTGACGAAACTAAAAAAATTGAAGAAGCTGCTAAAAAAGAAGCTTCTAAACCAATTGTTAAAAAACTTACAGACATTGCTGATGATTTAGCTGAAAAAATTAAAAAATTAACTAAAGAAGCTGAGGAAGATAAAGCTAATGCTGCTGAAAAAGCTAAGGTAGTAGAAGAGAAAAATGCTACATTAGAGAAACAAAAAGAAACTTTAGAAAAAGCTAAAACTGCTCTTGAAACTGCTAAGAAAAACAATGCGGATCAAGCTATCCAAGATGGATTGCAAGATGCTGTAACTAAACTAGAAGCTTCAGTTGCTTCTGCTAACGTAGCTGCGGATGAAGCTAAAGCCGATTTCGACGAAGTGAATGAAGCAGTTCAAGAGGGTGACGATGCAATTGCCAAACTAACTGATGCTTACAACGCAACTGTAGGTTACATCGAAAACTTAAAAGAAGTTCCTAAGGGTGAAGAATCGAAAGACTTTAGTGGTAGTGTAAATCCTAGTGATGCACCTTCTGATGATGCTAAACAACCTGACCAAGTTCCAAGTGCTCCTAACGCTCCTGAATTCAATGGTGGTGTGAATCCTAGTGATTCTCCTTCTGGAAATAATGGCTCTGATTTCAATGGTGGGGTAAATGATGCAACAGCTCCTACTGTAGCCGATGCTCCTGAGCATACTGGTCCGCTAGCTACTGATATTCCAGTTTCTGAGAATGGAGAAGCTGTAGATGCTCCTAAAGCAGATACTCCTGACTATAAAGGCCCACTAGCTACTAATACTCCTGTAAATGAAAACGGAGAAGCTGTGGAAGCTCTTAAAGCAGAGATTCCTGAGTATACTGGACCTTTATCTACAAATGGTGAAGACCTTGTAGTGAACAATGTTCCAGCATACGGAGAAACAGGCGCACCAGCAATTAACGAAGTTCCAGCATATGCAGAAACAGGTGCACCAGCAATTAACGAAATTCCAGCGTATGCAGAAACAGGTGCACCAGCAATTAATGAAGTTCCAGAATATACTCTTACAACAGCAGGTACTAACAAGGATAATACTTATCAAGCACCAGCAGCAAAAGTAGAAGATAAAAAAGAACTTCCAAATACTGGTGGTAAAGATAATGTTGCAGTTGCATCATTAGGATTCCTTGGATTGTTCCTTGGTGCTATTCCATTTGTGAAACGTAAAAACTAATTCATTTCGTAGTTTGCAAGAGAAGGAATAATTTCCTTCTCTTTTGTATATTATCTTAGTTTCTCTCAGGGAATTCTTCCCAATGGTATTTTTTTGTGCTTTCCTTTATAATGGGTGTATGGATAAGAAAAAATTGTTATTGATTGATGGGTCTTCTGTTGCTTTTCGGGCGTTTTTTGCGCTCTATCAGCAGTTGGACCGTTTTAAGAATGCGGCTGGTTTACATACCAATGCGATTTATGGCTTTCAGTTGATGTTGAGCCATTTATTGGAGCGGGTGGAGCCGAGTCATATTTTGGTGGCTTTTGATGCGGGGAAGACGACCTTCCGGACAGAGATGTTTGCGGACTATAAGGGTGGTCGGGCTAAGACTCCTGATGAGTTTCGTGAGCAATTTCCCTTTATTCGTGAGTTGCTGGATCATATGGGGATTCGTCACTATGAGTTGGCTCGGTATGAGGCTGATGACATCATTGGGACACTGGATAAACTAGCAGAGCAGGATGGTTTTGATATTACCATTGTCAGTGGGGACAAGGATTTGATTCAGCTGACGGATGAGCATACGGTGGTTGAGATTTCCAAGAAAGGTGTGGCTGAGTTTGAGGCTTTTACGCCAGAATATCTTATGGAAAAGATGGGCATTACACCGACTCAGTTTATCGATCTCAAGGCGCTCATGGGTGATAAGTCGGATAATATCCCTGGAGTAACCAAAATTGGTGAAAAGACAGTATCAAGCTCTTGCTGGAGCATGGCTCACTCGAGGGGATTTATGAAAATATCGATGGGATGAAGGCTTCTAAGATGAAGGAAAATCTCATCAATGATAAGGAACAGGCCTTTTTGTCTAAAACACTAGCGACCATTGATACCAAGGCACCGATTGAGATTGGTTTGGAGGATTTGGTCTATAGTGGTCCAGATGTTGAAAATCTCGGGAAATTCTACGATGAGATGGGTTTCAAACAGCTCAAACAGGCTTTAAATGTGTCGTCAGCTGATGTGGCTGAGAGTTTGGATTTTACTATTGTTGACCAAATCAGTCAAGATATGCTGAGTGAAGAGTCTATCTTCCATTTTGAGCTTTTTGGTGAAAATTACCATACGGATGATTTGGTTGGTTTTGCTTGGTCTTGTGGAGATAAGCTCTATGCCACAGACAAGCTTGAGCTGTTGCAAGAGCCGATTTTCAAGGACTTCTTAGAAAAAACACCTCTGAGAGTTTATGACTTTAAGAAGGCCAAAGTCCTCTTGCATCGTTTTGATGTGAATTTGCAGGCGCCTGCTTTTGACAGTCGCTTGGCTAAATACCTCCTTTCGACTGTGGAGGACAATGAAATTGCGACCATTGCGAGTCTTTACGGTCAGACTTATTTGGTTGATGATGAGACTTTCTACGGTAAAGGTGTTAAAAAGGCCATTCCTGAACGCGAGAAATTCTTGGAACACTTGGCTCGTAAGATTGCAGTTTTGGTCGAAATAGAGCCTATTTTACTTGAAAAACTCAGCGAAAATGGGCAATTAGAGCTTCTTTATGATATGGAGCAACCTCTGGCTTTTGTCCTTGCTAAGATGGAAATTGCTGGGATTACGGTCAAGAAAGAGACCTTGCTTGAGATGCAGGCTGAAAATGAGCTTGTCATTGAAAAACTGACTCAAGAGATTTACGAACTGGCTGGTGAGGAGTTTAATATCAACTCGCCTAAGCAGTTGGGCGTGCTTCTCTTTGAAAAATTGGGACTTCCTCTAGAATACACTAAGAAAACTAAAACGGGTTACTCGACAGCGGTGGATGTGTTAGAGCGTCTGGCTCCTATTGCTCCGATTGTTAAGAAAATTCTCGATTACCGTCAGATTGCCAAGATTCAATCCACTTATGTAATTGGCTTGCAGGATTGGATTTTGGCTGATGGTAAGATTCATACTCGTTATGTGCAGGATTTGACCCAGACCGGGCGTCTGTCTAGTGTGGATCCAAACTTGCAAAACATTCCTGTGCGTTTGGAACAAGGTCGCCTCATTCGTAAGGCTTTTGTGCCAGAGTGGGAGGATAGTGTCCTTCTCAGCTCCGACTATTCACAGATTGAATTACGCGTTTTGGCACATATCTCCAAAGATGAACACTTGATTAAGGCTTTCCAAGAGGGGGCAGATATCCATACTTCGACAGCCATGCGGGTCTTTGGCATTGAACGTCCTGAGGATGTGACTGCAAATGATCGTCGCAATGCCAAGGCGGTTAACTTTGGAGTGGTTTACGGGATTTCAGATTTTGGCTTGTCTAATAATTTGGGTATTAGTCGTAAGGAGGCCAAGTCCTATATTGATACCTACTTTGAACGCTTCCCAGGTATTAAAAACTACATGGATGAAGTGGTGCGTGAGGCGCGTGATAAGGGCTATGTAGAGACCCTCTTCAAGCGTCGTCGTGAGTTGCCAGATATCAATTCGCGTAACTTCAATATTCGTGGTTTTGCAGAGCGGACGGCTATCAACTCTCCTATCCAGGGTTCGGCGGCAGATATTCTCAAGATTGCCATGATTCAGCTAGATAAAGCCTTGGTTGCAGGTGGTTATCAGACTAAGATGCTGTTACAAGTGCACGATGAAATTGTCCTTGAAGTTCCTAAATCTGAACTGGCAGAGATGAAAAAATTGGTCAAACAAACCATGGAAGAAGCTATTCAACTCAGTGTTCCCCTGATTGCGGATGAGAATGAGGGAGCAACCTGGTACGAGGCTAAATAAAAAAGCTATGTAGAGTTTGAAGCACTTGTTTTCAAACTCTTTTTCATGTTTTTCTGTAAGCAGTTTCCTTGACATTTTTTTTGTTTTGCGCTATCATATGTCCATATAATATATGGGAGTCTGTGTACAGTCTGAGAGGAAGTGTTAAACTTCGACCGCACCTGATCTGGGTAATGCCAGCGTAGGGAACGATACTTAGTCTATTCTGCACCTTTTCCATATATGGTAAAGGTTTTTCTTTTTGTCAAAGGAAAACGAGAAGAGGAGGTTTTTATGAAAGCAAGCATCGCCTTGCAAGTTTTACCCCTAGCACAGGGGATTGATCGGATTGCTGTTATCGATCAAGTCATTGCTTATCTGCAAGCTCAAGAAGTGACCATGGTGGTGACACCATTTGAAACGGTCTTGGAGGGGGAGTTTGATGAGCTTATGCGCATTCTCAAAGAAGCGTTGGAAGTAGCAGGACAGGAGGCAGACAATGTCTTTGCCAATGTCAAAATAAATGTAGGAGAGATTTTAAGTATTGATGAGAAACTTGAAAAGTATACTGAGACGACACATTAGTTTATTGGGCTTTCTGGGAGTCTTGTCAATCTGGCAGTTAGCAGGTTTTCTTAAACTTCTCCCCAAGTTTATCCTGCCGACACCTCTTGAAATCCTCCAGTCTTTTGTGCGTGATAGAGAATTTCTCTGGCACCATAGCTGGGCGACCTTGAGAGTGGCTTTGCTAGGTCTAATTTTGGGAGTCTTGATTGCCGGTCTCATGGCTGTACTCATGGATAGTTTGACTTGGCTCAATGACCTGATTTATCCTATGATGGTGGTCGTTCAGACCATCCCGACCATTGCCATAGCCCCTATTCTGGTCTTGTGGCTAGGTTATGGGATTCTGCCCAAGATTGTCCTGATTATCTTGACGACAACCTTTCCTATTATCGTCAGCATTTGGACGGTTTTAGGCATTGTGACAAGGATATGCTGACCTTGTTTAGTCTGATGCGGGCCAAGCCTTGGCAAATCCTGTGGCATTTTAAAATTCCAGTCAGTCTGCCTTACTTTTATGCAGGTCTGAGGGTCAGTGTTTCCTACGCCTTTATCACAACGGTGGTATCTGAGTGGTTGGGAGGCTTTGAGGGTCTTGGTGTTTATATGATTCAGTCCAAGAAACTGTTTCAGTATGATACCATGTTTGCTATTATTATTCTGGTATCGATTATCAGTCTTCTCGGTATGAAGCTGGTTGATGTCAGTGAAAAATATGTTATTAAATGGAAACGTTCATAGAATTAGAATGTTTCAAAAAAGAAAAGAGGAAATCAAAATGAAAAAAACATGGAAAGTGTTTTTAACGCTTGTGACAGCTCTTGTAGCTGTTGTGCTTGTGGCCTGTGGTCAAGGAACTGCTTCTAAGAACAACAAAGAAGCAGAACTCAAGAAAATTGACTTTATCCTAGACTGGACGCCAAATACCAACCACACAGGACTTTATGTTGCCAAGGAAAAAGGTTATTTCAAAGAAGCTGGAGTGGATGTTGACTTGAAATTGCCACCAGAAGAAAGTTCTTCTGACTTGGTTATCAATGGTAAGGCACCATTTGCAGTGTATTTCCAAGACTATATGGCTAAGAAATTGGAAAAAGGCGCAGGAATCACTGCCGTTGCAGCTATTGTTGAGCACAATACATCAGGAATTATCTCTCGTAAATCTGACAATGTAGCTAGTCCAAAAGACTTGGTTGGTAAGAAATACGGAACTTGGAATGACCCAACTGAGCTTGCTATGTTGAAAACCTTGGTAGAATCTCAAGGTGGAGACTTTGAGAAGGTTGAAAAAGTACCAAATAACGACTCAAACTCTATCACACCGATTGCTAATGGAGTATTTGATACTGCATGGATCTACTACGGATGGGATGGTATCCTTGCTAAATCTCAAGGTGTAGATGCTAATTTCATGTATTTGAAAGACTACGTTAAAGAATTTGACTACTACTCACCAGTCATCATCGCAAACAACGACTATTTGAAAGATAACAAAGAAGAAGCACGTAAAGTTATCCAAGCCATCAAAAAAGGTTACCAATATGCTATGGAGCATCCAGAGGAAGCGGCAGATATCCTCATTAAGAATGCACCTGAACTTCAGGAAAAACGTGACTTTGTCATCGAATCTCAAAAATACTTGTCAAAAGAATACGCAAGCGACAAGGAAAAATGGGGTCAATTTGACGCAGCTCGCTGGAATGCCTTCTACAAATGGGATAAAGAAAATGGTATCCTTAAAGAAGACTTGACAGACAAAGGCTTCACCAACGAATTTGTGAAATAATGACAGAAATAAGACTAGAACACGTCAGTTATGCTTATGGCGAAGAGAGGATTTTAGAGGACATCAATCTGAAAGTCACTTCAGGTGAAGTGGTTTCTATCCTAGGCCCAAGTGGTGTTGGTAAGACTACGCTTTTCAACTTAATTGCTGGGATTTTAGAAGTTCAGTCAGGGAGAATCGTCCTTGATGGGGAAGAAAATCCCAAGGGGCGCGTGAGTTATATGTTGCAAAAGGATCTACTCTTGGAGCACAAGACGGTGCTTGGCAATATCATCCTGCCCCTCTTAATTCAAAAAGTGGATAAGGCAGAAGCCATTGCCCGCGCGGATGAAATTCTTGCGGCCTTTCAGTTAACAGCTGTACGGGACAAGTATCCTCATGAACTTAGTGGCGGAATGCGCCAGCGTGTAGCCTTGCTCCGAACCTACCTTTTCGGGCACAAGCTCTTTCTCTTGGATGAGGCCTTTAGCGCCTTGGATGAGATGACCAAGATGGAACTCCATGCTTGGTATCTGGAGATTCACAAGCAGTTGCAACTGACAACATTGATTATCACGCATAGTATCGAGGAGGCTCTCAGTCTCAGCGACCGCATCTATATCTTGAAAAATCGCCCTGGGCATATTGTTTCAGAAATTAAACTAGATTGGTCCCAGAGCGAAGACAAGGAAGTACAAAAGATTGCCTACAAACGTCAAATCTTGGCAGAATTAGGCTTAGATAAGTAGAAAAATAGGGAGTTGGTGAAGATTATCCTTTACCAGCGCCCTTTTTCTTTTAAAAATGAGAAAATTTCGGTATAATAGTCAAAGATAGTCAAGGTTTAAAGAGAGAGGTGGGTTTGTTATGAGATTTAAAAATACATCGGATCATATTGAGGCCTACATCAAGGCGATTTTAGATCAATCTGGTATTGTGGAGTTGCAACGGAGTCAGTTGGCAGATACCTTTCAGGTTGTTCCTAGTCAGATTAACTATGTAATCAAGACACGCTTTACGGAAAGTAGAGGCTACTTGGTTGAAAGTAAGCGTGGTGGTGGAGGCTACATTCGTATAGGACGGATTGAGTTTCTAGTCATCATGAAATGCTCAGGGAGCTGCTTTACTCGATTGGTGAGCGGGTCAGTCAAGAAATTTATGAGGATATTCTGCAGCTTTTGGTTGAGCAGGAATTGATGACCAAGCAGGAGATGGATTTGCTGATGACAGTAGCTTTGGATCGCGTTCTAGGAGAAGAAGCTCCAGTTGTTCGTGCAAACATGCTACGACAGGTCATACAAGAGGTAGATAGAAAAGGGAAGTAAGATGAACTATTCAAAAGCATTGAATGAATGTATCGAAAGTGCCTACATGGTTGCTGGCCATTTTGGAGCTCGTTACCTAGAGTCTTGGCATTTGTTGATTGCTATGTCTAATCACAGTTATAGTGTGGCAGGGGCGACTTTAAATGATTATCCATATGAGATGGACCGTTTAGAAGAGGTCGCTTTGGAACTGACTGAAACGGACTATAGCCAGGATGAAACCTTTACGGAATTGCCGTTTTCTCATCGTTTGCAGGTTCTTTTTGACGAAGCAGAGTATGTAGCGTCAGTGGTCCATGCTAAGGTGCTAGGGACAGAGCACCTCCTTTATGCGATTTTGCATGATGGCAATGCCTTGGCGACTCGTATCTTGGAGAGGGCTGGTTTTTCTTATGAAGACAAGAAAGATCAGGTCAAGATTGCTGCCCTTCGTCGAAATTTAGAAGAACGTGCAGGTTGGACTCGTGAAGATCTCAAGGCTTTACGCCAACGCCATCGTACAGTAGCTGACAAGCAAAATTCTATGGCTAATATGATGGGGATGCCCCAGACTCCGAGTGGTGGTCTCGAGGACTATACGCATGATTTGACAGAGCAAGCGCGTTCTGGCAAGTTAGAGCCAGTCATCGGTCGGGACAAGGAAATCTCACGTATGATTCAAATCTTGAGCCGTAAGACTAAGAACAATCCTGTCTTGGTTGGGGATGCTGGTGTCGGGAAAACAGCTTTGGCGCTTGGGCTCGCTCAGCATATTGCTAGTGGTGATGTACCTGCGGAAATGGCTAAGATGCGCGTGTTAGAGCTTGATTTGATGAATGTTGTGGCAGGGACACGCTTCCGTGGTGACTTCGAAGAACGCATGAACAATATTATCAAGGATATTGAAGAAGATGGTCAAGTTATTCTCTTTATCGATGAACTCCATACAATCATGGGTTCTGGTAGCGGGATTGATTCAACTCTGGATGCGGCCAATATCTTGAAGCCAGCCTTGGCACGTGGAACTTTGAGAACGGTTGGTGCGACAACTCAGGAAGAATACCAAAAACACATTGAAAAAGACGCAGCCCTTTCTCGTCGTTTTGCAAAAGTGACGATTGAAGAGCCAAGTGTGGCAGATAGCATGACCATTTTACAAGGCTTGAAGGCGACTTATGAGAAACATCACCGTGTGCAAATCACAGATGAAGCGGTTGAAACAGCCGTCAAGATGGCCCATCGCTACTTGACTAGTCGTCACTTGCCAGACTCTGCTATCGACCTCTTAGACGAAGCAGCGGCAACAGTGCAAAATAAGGCAAAGCATGTAAAAGTAGATGATTCAGGTTTGAGTCCAGCTGACAAAGCCTTGATGGATGGCAAGTGGAAACAGGCAGCCCAGCTAATCGCAAAAGAAGAGGAAGTGCCTGTCTATAAAGACTTGGTAACAGAGTCTGATATTTTGACCACCTTGAGTCGTTTGTCAGGTATTCCAGTCCAAAAACTGACTCAGACTGATGCTAAGAAATACTTGAACTTGGAAGCTGAACTGCACAAACGTGTCATCGGTCAAAATCAAGCAGTTTCAAGTATTAGCCGTGCGATTCGCCGCAATCAGTCAGGGATTCGCAGTCACAAGCGTCCGATTGGTTCCTTTATGTTCTTAGGGCCTACAGGTGTTGGGAAGACCGAATTGGCCAAAGCTTTGGCAGAAGTTCTCTTTGATGATGAATCAGCCCTTATCCGCTTTGATATGAGTGAGTATATGGAGAAATTCGCAGCCAGCCGTCTCAACGGAGCTCCTCCGGGCTATGTGGGCTACGAAGAAGGTGGAGAGTTGACAGAGAAGGTTCGTAACAAACCCTATTCCGTTCTCCTCTTTGACGAAGTAGAGAAGGCCCACCCAGACATCTTTAATGTTCTCTTGCAGGTCTTGGATGACGGTGTCTTGACAGATAGTAAGGGACGCAAGGTTGACTTTTCAAATACCATTATCATCATGACGTCAAATCTTGGTGCGACAGCCCTTCGTGATGACAAGACCGTCGGTTTTGGAGCTAAGGATATTCGTTTTGATCAGGAGAATATGGAAAAACGCATGTTTGAAGAGCTGAAAAAGGCTTATAGACCTGAGTTTATTAACCGTATTGATGAGAAGGTGGTCTTCCATAGCCTATCTAGCGACAATATGCAGGAAGTAGTGAAGATTATGGTCAAACCTTTAGTGGCAAGTTTGGCTGAAAAAGGTATTGACTTGAAATTACAAGCTTCAGCACTGAAATTGTTGGCCAATCAAGGATATGACCCAGAGATGGGAGCTCGTCCACTTCGTAGAATCCTGCAAACAGAAGTGGAAGACAAGCTAGCAGAACTTCTTCTCAAGGGAGAATTGGTGGCAGGCAGCACACTTAAGATTGGTGTCAAAGCAGGCCAGTTAAAATTTGATATTGCATAAAAATGGAGAATCAGGAGCAATCTTGATTCTTTTTTTGCAATCTTTTTATAAAAAATGATAAAAAACTATTGACAAAACAAAAATATAGTTTATAATAAAAACATAGACAATGAAAATATTAGAAATTATAAAAAGGTGATAGGTTTATGAAAAAGAAAACAGCAGTGGTATTTGGGACCTTTGCTCCGCTTCATCAAGGTCATATCGATCTGATCCAGCGTGCGAAGCGACAGTGTGACCAGGTCTGGGTTGTCGTTTCAGGCTATGAGGGAGACCGAGAGAGCAGGTAGGCTTAACTCTTCAAAAAAGATTTCGCTATATCAGAGAGGCTTTTCGTGACGATGAGTTGACCTCTGTCTGCAAGCTGGATGAGACCAACCTTCCCCGTTACCCTATGGGCTGGCAGGAGTGGTTGGATCAGATGCTATCGGAGATTTCCTACGATGAAGCCCAGCAAGAACTGATCTTTTTTGTAGGAGAATGTGACTACCAGCAAGAGCTATCTAAACGTGGATTTGGCACTGTCTTGCAAGAAAGAAAGTTTGATATTTCAGCGACTATGATTCGAGAAAATCCAAGCAAATATTGGAAATATATCGCTCAACCCTTCCGACGTCAGTTTACAAAGAAAGTGTTGATTATGGGAAGTGCCAGCAATGGGAAGACCACTCTGGCCAAGGATTTGGCTAGGTATTACGATGCACCAGTTAGTTTGGAATACGCACGTGAGTACCAGATCAAAAACAATGTCCGCGACGATGAATTGACTCCAAAAGATTACTATTATCTCCTGTTGGGGCAGTATGACCAGACCTCTAAGTTAATTGACAGTAATGCCAATAGGGGACTGGTGATAGCAGACACCAACTCCTTAGTAACCAAGGGCTACTATGATTATTATATGGAGACTGAGGACCAAGGGGACTTATCAGGAGAGACATTTGACAATCTCTTTATTTCGATTTTGGCCAAGGAAAAATGGGACTTGATTCTCTTTGTGCAACCTGTCGGCTCCTATGTCAATGACGGTTTTAGAGATATGACCATGGCAGAAGACCATATTCGTCATAGTTTTTCCCAGCATTTGGACCAGATGAGAGAGCGATATTTAACCAACATTCCACTAGTTTATCTAGCAGAGGATTATCTAGGCAATTATGAAGCAGCAAAAGTGGCTATTGATGCCATTTACCAAGCAGATTAGGAGAAAAATATGAAAAAACTAACTGAAAAAATCACACAATTTATCGAAAACTTTAAAAATGTCCATGCGGAAGCCCGCAAGATCGGTTTTGCAGGAATCATGAACCTGCTCTGGAAAGATCTCTTTGTCGGCCGTAGCCTCTTCCAGTGGTTGTATCTCATCGTCCTGTCAAGTGTTCCCTTGATCTTGGAATTCACGCAAAATACAGAAAGTCATGACTGGATGAGCTTGTTTGCCTCTTGGACTGGGATTGTCTGTGTTATCTTAGTTGCAGAAGGGCGTGCAAGCAATTATCTTTTTGGGGCCATTAACTCTGCTATCTATTTGGTTTTGGCCATGAATGCGACTTTTTATGGCGAAGTTTTGACGACAGTTTACTTCTTTGTCATGCAGCCGATTGGTCTCTATGCTTGGCTGTCCAACCGTATTAATGACCAAGGAAAAGTAGAAGAATCTCACTTTGAAGCTAAGAAATTATCTGTTATTGATTGGTTCAAGTACTTGGCTTTGACTGCTATCATCTGGATTGGTATGGGCTTGGCATACCAAAGTATCCATAGTGCTCGCCCTTTCCGTGATAGTGTTACTGATGCGACCAATGGTGTTGGCCAGCTCTTGATGACTCGTCTCTACCGTGAGCAATGGATTTTCTGGATTGCGACCAATCTCTTTAGTATTTACCTCTGGTGGGGTGAAAATATCCACATCCAAGGGATGTACTGGGTTTACACTCTCAATAGTCTAGTAGGTTGGTACCAATGGACCAAGGCAGTTCGTAAGGAGGCGTAAAATGACGGACACGATAATTCCATCCGAGATGACAGAAAAAGAATATTATGAAATTCATGCCAGTCAGGAAGAGTTTTTGGATTGGTACTATAAGCAGGAACTTCCTCAATACGAAAAACCAAGTGTGACGGTGGATATGGTAGCTTATTGCTTTGTTGAAGGAAAGATCAAGCTCTTATTAATTCGTCGCAAAGCTCACCCTTATCAAAATTGTTTGGCTCTGGTTGGAGGCTTTATGGACAAGGGTGAAGATGCTGCACATGCCTGTCAGCGTGAGGTGAGAGAAGAAGTCAATCTCGATCTTCCTTTGGAAAAAATTGAGCAATTGATGACCGTATCGACTCCCGGCCGTGACCCACGGGGCTGGACAGTGACCATTGCCCACTTGGTTTATTTGCCTAGTCGTGCATTAGAACTTGTTCAAGCAGGAGACGATGCCAGGGATGTCGTTTTTGTAGATGTGGATTTTCAGACGGGCAAGTGCTTCTTAGAGGGAGTAGAGTTGGAGGAGCAAGCCTTCGCTTTTGACCATTATGCCATTATCCAAGAATCCATCAAACGAATCCAAGGCCGTCTCGACTGGAATCCGACCTTCCTCTATCTGCTGGAGGAGGAGTTCACTGTCTATGAAGGGACTGAACTGGTCAATCTTATCAACCCCGGTCGTCCCATCGTCAGCAATAACTTTCTCGTAAAATACGGAGAATATGTAGAAGAAGTTGGACTCAAACGAGTGCCTAAAAAGAAACCAAGAAAAACCTATCGATTGAAATAAAAAACGAGGTCGGGACAAAGTTCCCGACCTCTTTATGTACCATCATGAGATGGTTTTGCTGTTGCGACTGCTTTTAGGTGTGCCTATCTTTCTTAGGATTACTCAACATGTGAGTAAAGAAGTCTTTGTATCGATACTTGAGATAGTTTTCTCATGTAAAGAAATAACAAAGCGATATAGAAACAATCAAAAAGACTGTAGTCAGATAAAACACATCAAATGCAGTTCGCGCATAGTAAGTGGCTGATTGATAAGAGCCAATAGCTCCCAAAATCACCCAAGGAAGATACTTGTAATACTTGTTTAGCATAAGAGTGCACCTCCTATATTCTATTTCAATGTTATTATATTCCTTTGACAAAAAATACAAGCGATTACACAAAAAAAACAAATTCAAATTTTTAACAGGAAAATATCCGGTTTTTCTGTTTTATTACGAATAGAAGAGTAGGAGGAGTAAATGTATCTAAAATGTAGATTTTTAAAGATAGTTTAAATAAATAGTTTAGATAAATTGTTGACATATTTAAATCTCAATGTTACAATTATATTACAAAAAGATTTCTTTATATTTCTAAAATATTACAAAGGAGTAGAAAAATGAAAAAGAAAACCTATATCAAATTGATGACAGCAACTGTATTGGCTTCTACCTTGCTATTAGGAGCTTGTGGAAATAAAAAGGAAACAACTCAAGCAAGCAGTTCTGCTAAGACAAGCCAATCATCAAGTTCTAAAGCAGCTTCTGCTAGCAAAGAAAGCAAGACTCAGAAGTCCTCAAGTTCAGCTTCATCTGAAAAGGCCAAGGCGTCTACTGATCAATCTTCAGCAACTGCAAGGTCATCACAAGCGGCACCAGAACAAAGACAAGGTCAAGAAGTGGCTAATCAACAGGTAGCTAGTCAACAAACTCCTGCTCAGGCTCCTTCAACTCAACAAGCTCCTCAAGCCCAGTCTAACCAATCAAGCTATGATCCTACAACTGACCGCAAACTTCAAGACAAGCAAGCAGAGCAAAATAAACGCTACAAGGGTGTTTTAACCATGGTAGATGGTGATTTCTCAGCAGCAGCTGGCAACTGGAAGGGAGCTAATGGCGAAACCATTACAGTTTCATCAGGAGGTCAATTCACAGTAGAATCTTCCGATGGAAAGAAAGAAAATTATTCTATCAAAGGCTATTCTTATACTCTTGATGATGGTAAGTATAATGCCAAAATCGGTGGAGGAAAAGTCATCCAAATTACAACAGGAGCGGA